>Ga0209402_10003245_pt1 | contig 15657 bp, 10 predicted proteins | sample ArcticOcean_MG_C_3_FD_187437 | JGI IMG/M metagenome (GOLD analysis project Ga0209402, IMG submission 187437) | Marine microbial communities from western Arctic Ocean - ArcticOcean_MG_CB8_126 (SPAdes) (version 2) | ecosystem: Environmental > Aquatic > Marine > Oceanic | place: Arctic Ocean... | reverse complement strand
TGCCGACGAGATCAAACGCGATTCCTGGTATCTGATCAACGGCCAGGGCGACACGATTTTCTGTGACGATTCATCGAATCACTGGCGGCGGGTCGTCCGCACCATGGGGGATGAATACGAAATCCTCGCAAACTTCCCCGATGACCCGCGACTGAACTAATGCATGTATTGTTCGATGGTTCCCGTGCTGCCCGGGGTGTCTCCCATTACTCGCTGACGGCTGCAATATGTAGCAGTACCCGTTTGTGGATACTATGGATGATTGCATCCGTCCACATCGACCAGTAGGGATACGGTGCCATGTCCAGGCGGTACCAGGTGCTGCCGGTCAGGCGGGTACGAAATGGGCCAATTGGTTCAAGTCGAAATTCGCCGCGTTCGGACATTAGCGCCCAGTCGAGGTGTGGCGGATGGATGTCATACAAGCTTAGTTCGCGCATCGGGTCTGGTTGCTCACGAACGTCGAATGCCAAATGTGTTGGGGCGTCCCATGTGGTGATGGGTTCGACAAAAGCACCGGTAGAAAATTCGCAGTAGCGCACGGCACCCACTCCCGATCCTTCGATCCTGGCGCCGGTCGGATATGCAATGCCGGCACGAAAATGCAGTTCCTGCGGCTCTGCCAACGGCGGGAATTCCACGACATTGCGCCATACGACCTCTATCGGAGCCTCAATTTCAACGCTTGTGGTGACCACCTTCAGTGGCGGTGAAGCCAGATGGCTTTCCATGCTGCACGCCAGTGGCAGCGTCAAAAGCAAAAGTAGATCTTTGCGGTGCGCCGGTCCAAAGCGCGCAATCATCGTACCGATACCCGCACCAAGCAGAGCCATGACGATCGCCAGCGGTGCCGCCATTAGGATGCAAACGAAGCCTTCCATGGCGAACAACACAAGCGCGCAATACAAAACCAGAATCGCGATGAACGAGCAGAAGAAGGCGCGACGTACCTGCCCGCCGCTGACTCTGCAAAAAAAGGCTGCAACCGCGCCGACCAGCAATGGCGTGATGATGAAAAGAACGGCGGCATAGGTTTGAAAGACATAGACGCTCAAAGCCATCATGCCGATTCCGAAAGTGACGCCGCTGAGCGTCCCTATCAGGAAATTCTTGAACTGGGACCATTCCGGACTGACATGCGAAGATGGGGCTTGGGTCTTGCGGGGGCGCGATGGTCCCGCAACCAGCAAGAGCATGACTACATAGTTGATATATGGCACCAGAACCAGCAAGCCGACCCAAGCCGTGCAACCGGCGTCGACGGCACGGCGGACGCTCATTGACAGCGCGATCCAAACGAACGGAATCGTCCAGATAAACTTGGCTGACATCGTAGAGGTGGAAACATAATTGAGTTGGGCGTTCTGCATGGGAGCCAAGAAATCGAGGGGGCGATAAAACTCGCGGGTGAGGATCCAGGCGAGTGCTACCTCCACAGCGTACATGATGACTATGAGTATGCAGCCGCTGAGTAGATAGTCTTTTCTATCAACGTCGTGTCTGACGTTTATCCAAAGTTTTGGTAGCCGCATTTTGTCAATCATTTTTTGGGAAACCTTGTCCACACTAAATAGCACGATAAAAAAAGCTATTACCGGCTACCCGCGCAGGAGTTCGACAATTTCGCCCGGTTCTGGGAAACGGCCCACTTTGTGCTTCGAAAAAACCTGCTCGCCATCTACAGTGACGTCGAATACGCCGCCACTGCCAACCTCGAATTCGACGGTTACGTCAAATTCCTTTTCGAGTTCCTCTGCCAGACCGGCAGCCGTCGGCTTGTAGTTTCAAGCGCCGCAATAAAGGATGTGCACGTTCATCGGATGCCCTCCTGAGTGGTCGTACAAATATACACTCAAACGACATTGTAAGCACGCCGCTCACGCCCCAGGGGGATTATCCCACCCACGACTGCACCAGTTGGATGATGCGGTCCGCGTGTCCGTCGCCCGAGGTGCCCCAGATTTCCCGCAGTGTCGCTTCGACACCCGATGCGGTGATCTCGGTATCCGGCTGCCGAAATCTTAAAGCCGCCAGCACGCCGCGTGCCATTTTGAGGGGTTCGACGCCCTGTGTCAGTGCCAGGTGCATGGTGCCGACCAGGCGATCATCCCAGGACAACTTGCGTTGTGGGTCGCGGCAAATTCGCGCCACTGCATCCTGCAGAAACGGATTGTGCATGCGGATGAGCAAATCCTCGGCATAATCTCGAAATCCTGGCGGCGTGAATAATTCGTCACCTGTACCTGCGTACTTCCCAATCAATGCGGCGCCGCACTCGTCGATGAACGCCGTCCGTCCGATCTCCAGCAGCTCGCTGTCGGCAGCGATGTCGCTCATGGCGCTGTAGCCGCGCTCCGCTGCCAGGTATCCGAGCAGCGCGTGAATGGCGTTGTGCCCGAAGAGTTTTGCCTCTTCGAACGGCAGCAAGTCCGCCTTTTCCTCGAACACCGGGATCCCCCGGGCGAAGCCGTCGAGTCTGATGCGATCGATCTGGATGGCGTTGAACGCCTCGACCAGCACTGCTTTGTCACTGCCCGGTGTCATGCGGACCAGTCCCAGCTCCTCGATCGTTGCGCAGTCGGCAATGACGCCGCTCATCTTGCCGATGACGGTGTTGAGAATCTGAAAGTTTGCAGGGAGGCTCCCGGACTTGGCAATCGCATCATTCAGGTGGCGGGCGGCGTAGTTGTTGTTTTCGCAGGCGTAGAGGATCCGCGGCTTGCTGTCATCGATATTCGCTGCCAGCGTCTGGGCGATCCCCTTTTCGTAAAAGTCCACGCTCGGCACGGCGGTTGCCAACTCGTCGGCTTCGCGAACGGCCTGCGCGAGTGCGGGACGGTCTGCCTCGACCGTCGGGTTGAGCAATTGCAGCTCGGTCAGGTCGGCGGGTTCGACGCGATCGGCGTGGGCGATATTGATGTGCACCGTGCTGTCGTTGGCGCGCACCGAGTCGACAAGGCCCTGATCGACCTCGGCAATCGTCAACGACGAAAAGTTGCCGGAGCACTGTGCCTCATAACCGACCAGCGCTGACTGGATCGGACCAAACCCGAAACCGACGAAGTTCTTGTCCATGCAATTTCCGATGTTGGACTATGCCGAAGCTGTCTTCAGCAATTCTGCCTCCGCTTCCGAGCACCACTGGCCGTCGTTGAGCTTGGCGGCGACCGTCGGAAAATGCTCGCCCAGCTGGCTCAGCGGGATTAGGCCGATGTCGTGGAGTTGCGGATAGACGATAATCTTGCCGGCCATCGTCCGGTTTTTGACTGCATCGATACCGCCGGTGGCACCGGCCATTCCTGAGATGGCGTCTACGGAGGTGTTGGTGTTGAGCTGGCCGTCGGTGACCTTTTGCAGGACGATCTTCATGTCGCTAATGGTCGAGCCGCTGGTGCCGAACATGTACAGGTCGTTGGCGATGTAGGTGTCCAGGTCGAGATCGTGTTTTACCGGTGCCGGGATGCCGGCGAAAATATTGATCAGCGCGTTCGGTTTGCTGCCGGCGATCGCCTGCTCGACGAGTACCGAAATCGGCGCCATCAAGGCCCAGTAACTGAAGGTGTTGTCGAGCTGTTCGCTTTTCGTGTTGACCATGCGCAACGTGACGTTGTTGGTGGCTGCAATTGTCTCGCATTTGCGCGCCAGGGCCTCCAGTCGGGTATCGTCGAGGTCGGTGGCGGTCACTGAAAGATCGCTGCGCCCGGAGCAGATGTTGCGGATCACGTGCATCTGCCCCATCGGCCCGCCGGCACCGATCACAACGACACTGTCGCCGTCGCGCACCTCCGGATGCTCCGGAACCCGCTTGTACCCCTCGGAGGCGTCGCTGCCTGTCGTGCCGACCCAGCGTGTAAAGCCGTAGTGCACCCGACCAACGCCGACGTGGACCCGTTCACCGATGGCTTCGCCGCCCAAAACGATGTTGATGATGCCGCGTACGGCCAGCTTGTCGTTCAGTGCATCAAGGTCGGCTTTGCTGCTGCCGAAGTAGATGACGTCGTCGAAGCCTTCGTCGGCAACGTCTGCAACGCTGTCGGTGAAAGTCACATCGCCGAGTGCCGAGACAGAATCGCGTTGCGACTCGTCCGTGATCGCCGTGATCGTTGCCGGCGGAGCATTGCCGTAACTGGCTTCGACACCTTGGATCTCATGTCCCGCTGCCGCGACGATCAAGAGACGGCCGCCGGGCAGGACCGTGGTCCGCTCGACGACGACGTATGAGTCTTCGACGCAGGCCCACGGCTCGACGAGCGCTGCCTGCGAGGCGCCGAGATGTTCGGCGACCGGGATAAGAAAACGCTCGCCGTCGCGGTCGATGACGACGCGTTCGTCCAGCAACACGTACTCCTGCAACGCCCCTTCGAAATTGTAGCCGAACGCTGCGTTCGAGCCGGCCGTCGGCAACTGCCGGAAATCCGCCTGGATCAGGCATCGTTCACCGATTTCGTGGTGCTTGACCTGGTCGCCGATCTCGATGATACGGCACACGACTTCATGCCCGGGTACGGTCGGTTCGTCGTTGGGCACGTAGCTTGGAATCTCGTCGAGAATCTCCTTGGCCAGGCCGTCGACGATTTCGCTTTTGCGGGCGTGCCCGGAAAACTGGCTCAGCAGTTTGAGATCCGAGAAACACAGGCCGACACACTCGATCTTCGCGAGAATCTGATACGGCCCGGGATGCACGACGGGCTTCGATGTGTTCAATGTCAGTTCGTCCGGTCCGATCAACTGGACGGCGTATTGTGTCGCGGGTATAGCCATTTTGGGTATTCGGGGTTCAGGTTTTCAGAAGATGAAAGACGGAATTCGGACAAAAGGTCGCGGCGTCATTCCTATGACAACATGACCTGGCCGCCGGTGATCGGTAGAGCCTGGCCGGTTTCGTAGCGTTGCTCGACCAGGTACAGGATGCCGCGCACGACATCCTCCACAGTACAACCGCGGCCCATTGGAACTTTCGCTTCGTATGACCGGCGTACATCCTCGGCAGTCTTCGCGCCGGCCACCTTGCCGGCATGCAGATACTGCACGAACAAACCCTTTTCCGGGTCGGACCACAGCGGCCCGTCGAAGAAGTTGCCGGGACAGATTGCATTGACCTTGATGCCTGATGTCACCAGTTCCAGCGCGAAGGACTGGGTCAGGCCGATGCCGCCGAATTTGCTGCCGGCGTATGCACCGTTGCGGTCGGACCCGACGAGGCCGGACTTGGAATTGATCTGGATAACGTCGCTGAGATAATCGCTGGAGGCGCTGTGCTGTGTCGCCAGGATCGGCGCCACTGCCTGGACACAAATAAAGTAGCCGTTGTAGTTGACATCGGTTACAAAAGCGAAGTCGTCGGGGCTTAGATCGATGACGCTGCCGGCTCTGAGAACCCCGGCATTCGACACGAACAGATCGATGCCGCCATACCTTCGCACGGTTTGGTGGATCGCATCAGCCATCGCCACAGCGCTGGAGACGTCGGTACCAATACCGGTCGCGCGGCCGGCCCCGTGGCGCAGTGCCAGTTCATGGGCCGCCTCCGACACACCCTCGACGTTGACGTCCATGAGCACGACATGCGCCCCCTCGTCAGCGAGCACTCTCGCAATGCCATTGCCGAAACCCTGTGCCGCGCCTGTCACGACTGCGACGCGCCGGGCCATGCGCCCCTGCGGTCCCTCTGCGGCGGCGACTTTTCGGCGAAACTGCTCTACCTCCCAGCCGTCGATGAACTCTCGATCGCGCTGCGACAGGAAGTGGATATTGCCGAGGATGTGGGCCGTGAGCATGATCTTGATGGCGTCGGTGTACATCAGGCGTGTCGTTTCGGCAGCCTTGTAATCGTCACCGACCGAGAACAGCCCCAGGTCCTTCACCAATACGATTTTTGGCGGGAATCCTGTCGATTCGGTATGAGCGGCGACAGCGGTTCTCAGGGTCTCCGTCAACTGATCGGCGGTGATTGCAGGATCGATCTCGAGCCATAGAGGAAAGGATTTGCAGTAGACGATCTGATCCGGATTCAGCGGGCCGCTCCTGGCCATCGTTTCTCCGTTGGGATCGCAAACAAACTCCTGGACCACGGGGGAGTCGCAGAAGTTGACGATCTTCGGGATGCCGTCTTCGGCCAGCAGCAAGCGCAAGGCCGGCGCGACTCGGTTTATCACCGACACTGCCGCTTCTGCAGGCATGAATAGGGGCCGGTGCGAAATCACTGTGGCGGAATGGTCGATGTGTTCCGCCAGACCGGTGAGGAGCCAGTCGGTATCCTCGCGGATCTGATCGGGTTCGTCGGCCATCACGATGATACCATGATTTTGCAACAGGATCGCCCGCGGTTTGTCCCGGCCGGTGGCTTGGGTGTACTCCCGCATTGCTTTGTGGATGACCTTCGACAGAATGTAGCCGGGATCGACAAACGGGATCCAGATGATGTTGTCTTTGCCGTATAGCTGTTGCGCGAGATCCTCGCCGGCTTCGGAGCAGGTCAGCTTGTTCATCTGGGTCGAATGCGTGTGGACCACATAGCGCCCCGGAATCGCATGGTGCATGAGTGATTCGACCGAGCCGCGCTGGCCGCGTTCCGGATAAATCCGGGCGGCGTTCAAGGCATCCTTGTATTGTCCTTCGCGCGTGGTCGGGTCGTCGTCGAAGTCCTGTAGAAACGTTTCTGCCAGTGCGGCGCGATCGAGCTCGACAAAACCCTCCGGCGACACCGTTGCCAACGATGTGCCGCTGGCTTTGACCCAGAGATGTTCATCGTTTTTGCACGATGTGTTGCCGCCGCCGGCAATGACAAACTCGACGCCGTCACCGTAGAAGTGCGAGATCTTTGTGATGACGTCGAGAGGTTCGTCGCTTGGATCGAAAGTTGGCCAGTGCATGATTCGAGAATGAGTGGGTGGACTGAGTTGACGGAACTTAAATTGTTGAATTCATGGGTTGCGGTAGGCCTCGATCACGGCAGCACCGAGTCGGGCGAAGGCGCCGATGCGTTCATCGGCGGTTGCGTAGCTGCGATTCGGCACGCCGTTGCTGTCGACAAATCCGGGTTCGCCGATGTACCCGAGATATTGATGCGCCGCGACGACACAGGCGCCCTCCCAGAATATCGCTTTGACTGCCTCCGGTATCGGCGTACCGCCGACGCAGGTTGGCTCGATGCCGATCAGGTCCAGCGTGTTGTGCTCGGTACCCGCAGTAACGATGAGGCCCGCTGTACGCATCGCGGTGACATACTCGGTAAGCACAGGTGCGCTGTTGCGGATAGGAATGTATTCGACGGCGTGGAAATCGTAGTCGCGCAGGTGCCCCAGCAGTTTGTCGGGCGGATCTTCGAAAGCACAGATCGGTGATGTTCCGTCGGCCAGCGTTGGATAGCTCGGGATACCGCCCAGTTCGAGGATCAGTTCCGTTGCTTCGGGCAGGGTGATAAACGCCTCCTCGGTGAAAGCTGGTTTGCCGGCCTTCATCAGGTGCGACCGAATTTCAGCCTGAATGCCGACATGGTCATTTGCGTCCTTGGCGTCCTGGCCGAGGATCGCCGCGACAATTGCCGGACGCTCTCCTGAATCGGCCTGGTCGAACACCGCCTCCTGGAAGGCCTGGGCGATGTGGCGCTCCTGGATGTAAACGGTCTCCCGCAGCGAACCGTGACGGTTGACGATCATGTCGACGACACCCTGCTCGTTGAGCCCGGTATCGAAGCCACGGTCACAGCAGACGGCTCCAAGCTTTTCGATCATCGCCGCCATGCGGCCGCGATCGGCGTCGCGGATTTGTTGCAGCAGCACCGAGGCGCGGTCAGACATGTCGACGAACTTCGTGATGCCCTTGCCGCATACATAGGTCTTGCCGGGGTTGCCGGGATCGTTGACCTTGATGCTGCTGTCGCGAAGTTCGTCGATCATCACGATGATCTCGAGACCGTACATCGGAAAAATCCTCTGAGCTGCAACCTGTTCCGTGAACGGACCGTAGATGCTGTAGTCGTAGTAGTTACTGACGCCGAGCACGCCGACGGCCTGGGCCGCTGCCAGATCCGTTGCCTGTGCCACGCTGTCGAAGGCGGAGAAGTTCGGCGGCAGATGGATATGTGAGTTTACCGGGACCCGTGCTGCGGCAACGTCGATGGCTGCGGCGCGGTCGCGCAGGGCGTCGATTCCCGGCAGTCGGGCGAATGCGATAGAAAGTGGATCACTCATCGTGGCTGCAGAATTTGAGATTGAGTTAGGTCGTGATTGCAGCGTGCCAATCTATAGGGGAAGCTCGGATATTCAATGGGTAGGACCGCCGTCCTTGGCGGTTTGTGTGGTGCTCCCGGTCGCGTGAGCACACGTCGGCCTGCCAAGCCTCGATCCCATGTCGCACGGCGTTTCACCCAGTCCGCGACACTCGTACAGCCTTCGCTGGATGGGTTGTAAACTTGGTGAGCGCCATGGTGATGTTAATAAAGGTCCGCAGATCGTGCACGGCATTGCATTGCCATGGCAGCGGTGCTCGCATTTATGCTGTACAGCTCAAAACAAATTGCCACCCGATCGTTCGACAGTTCCGCGATGGGATTTTGCATTCTGGAGAACCTGCCACTACGGTAAGCCTTTGCTACGGATTATCCGGGCGTTTAGTTCAGCTGGCTAGAACGCTACCTTCACACGGTAGAGGTCACAGGTTCGAGTCCTGTAACGCCCACCAGATTCCCGCTGCTTTTTGCCTGCTTGTCTGTCGGCGGCCCCGCCGATATGTCTTCTTTCGCCATCGGTGCCGCGGTCGATTTCGCCAATGGAAAAAAGTTGACGAGCGCCTGCCGCGATTGCGTTGCCGACAAGCCTTCTACCGCATTTTGTGGCGCGCAGGAATTGTTAGGAATATGTGGAAAATAAAATTGCCTGGATTTGCCGCTGTTCTACTCTCGCAAGTCTCGGAAACACGGCTATCATATCAATCTTGCAGTTGAAAAAAGAGGTGCCTTATGCTTCCCTTCAAGATAGATTTATCCGGTAAAACTGCCGTAGTCACCGGTGGTGGCGGCGTTCTTTGCGGTGCGATGGCTGAGGCCCTTGCCGCGTGCGACGCCAATGTCGCGGTGCTTAGCAGAAAACTTGAAAATGCCGTGACCGTCGCCGACAGAATCACTGCCGCGGGTGGCAGCGCCAGACCCTATGCCTGCGACGTCACAGATCGGGATAGCATTGAGAGTGCCAATGCGGCGATAGAGACCGAATACGGTCCCTGCGACATCTTAATCAACGGCGCCGGAGGCAACGCTCCGTCCGGAACCGCAAGTGTCGAAGTGATGCAACCCGAACATCTGCAGCCGGCAGATGGGGTCCGGACATTTTACGAGCTTGAGCCTGAGGGGATCGAGTTCGTATTCGACGTCAACTTCAAGGGCACCGTCGCCGCGACCCAGGTATTTACCCGCAGCATGGCCGAGCGCCAGAGCGGTTGCGTAGTGAATATTTCGTCGATGAGCGCCTTCACCCCGCTTACCAAGGTCGGCGCCTACAGCGCGGCCAAAGGGGCGGTGAACAATTTTACGAAATGGCTGGCCGTCCACCTGGCAGAGCTGAACATACGCGTCAACGCTATCGCCCCCGGCTTTTTCCTGACCCGGCAGAACGAGGCTTTGCTGACCAACCCGGACGGCACCTACTCGCCGCGCGGCAACACGATCGTCGGCCAGACACCGATGAAGCGTATGGGCCGGGCCGACGAGTTGATCGGTTGCCTGCTGTGGCTGGTCTCCGACGAGGCTGCGAGTTTCGTAACCGGCACCGTTATCCCCGTCGATGGCGGATTCAACGCCTTTGGCGGTGTCTGAAACCGCTGATACCTGAAACCTCACACCTGCGCTGGCGCCGAAGGGCGGGCCAAAATTGATAATGGACCCGATTGCAGAACTCAGGAGTGTTTCCAAAGACACCGACTTTTTCATTGGTATCGACAGTGACGGTTGCGTCTTCGATTCGATGGAGATCAAACAGAAGGAATGCTTCTGCCCGAACTTCATCAAGCACTACGGTCTGCAGGTGGTCAGCAAGTACGCTCGCGAGGTCTGGGAATTCGTCAACCTCTATTCCAAGACCCGTGGCTGCAATCGCTTTCTCGCCGTCATCTGCTCGCTTGACCTGCTGCGCCACCGTCGTGAGGTGAAGGTGCGCAATGCGGACATTCCGCAATTGCCGCAACTGCGCGCCTGGATCGAAGAGGAATCGAAGCTCGGCAATCCTGCGTTGAAAGCGAAAGTCGACGCTACGGGCGACGCCGAGCTCGAGATGATTTACGCCTGGTCGATCGACAACAACGCCCGCGTCACCGACATGGTTCACGGCTTGCCGCCGTTTCCCGGCGTTGCAGATTTCCTCGCTGCAGTGCAGGGGAAAGCGGATGCCATTGTCGTTTCGCAGACGCCGCTCGAAGCGCTGGTGCGCGAATGGGAGGAGAACAAGATTGATCATCTGATCAAGATGATTGCCGGCCAGGAACACGGCACCAAGACCGAGCACCTGAAATATGCTGCCAGCGACCGTTACGATGCCGAAAAGATCCTGATGATCGGTGATGCACCCGGCGACTGCAAAGCGGCGAAAGGCAATGACACGATGTTCTTCCCGATCGTGCCAGGCCGCGAAGAGGAATCGTGGGAACGGCTCAATGCCGAAGGCCTGGAACGTTTCTTCAACGGTACATTCGCCGGAGAATACCAGGCACAACTGCTGGCAGCATTCGACGAGGCACTCCCGGAAATGCCGCCGTGGCAGTCATAAAGTTTTCGTTCTCATTTATTCAACCTTCCAACCTTCCTGTTTTTCATGAGTGAACAAGCTGATTTCGGATTGGTCGGTCTCGCCGTCATGGGTGAGAACCTGGTGCTGAACGTCGAGAGCCGCGGCTACTCGGTATGTGTCTTCAACCGGACCACCAGCAAGGTCGACGACTTTCTCGCCGGCCGCGCCAGCGGCAAGAACATCATCGGTGCCCACAGCGTCGAGGAGCTGGTCAGAAAACTGTCGCGTCCACGCAAGATCATGGTGATGGTCAAAGCTGGTCCGCCGGTCGATGCTTTCATCGAGCAACTTCTGCCGCATCTCGATCAGGGCGACATTGTCATCGACGGCGGTAACAGCCATTACCCCGACACCATCCGCCGGACTGCTGACCTCGCAGAGAAGGGCATCAGCTTCATTGGCACCGGCGTCTCGGGCGGTGAAGAAGGCGCTTTGAAAGGTCCGTCGATCATGCCGGGCGGCAATCCGAATGCCTGGCCGGAAGTGAAACCGATTTTTCAGGCGATCGCCGCCAAGGTTGAGGACGGCTCACCGTGTTGCGAGTGGGTCGGCAGCGACGGCGCTGGGCACTATGTCAAAATGGTGCACAACGGCATCGAGTACGGCGACATGCAGCTTATCTGCGAAGCCTACCAATTGATGGCGGCCGGTCTCGGGATGAGTGTCCCGGAGTTGCACGAGGTTTTTACGAAGTGGAACGAAGGCGTGCTCGATTCGTACCTGATCGAGATTTCTCGTGATATCCTCGCCAAGACCGACGACGACACCGGCAAGCCGATGGTCGATGTCATTCTGGACACCGCCGGCCAGAAGGGCACAGGCAAGTGGACCTCGACATCCGGCCTCGATCTCGGTGTGCCGATTGCCCAGATCGCCGAAGCCGTGTTTGCCCGCTGCATTTCCGCGCTAAAGGAAGAGCGCGTTGCGGCCAGCAAAGTCCTGAGCGGCCCGGACACGACCTTTGGCGGTGATCGCGAGGCGTTTGTCAATGATCTGCACGACGCCCTGTATGCTTCGAAGATCTGTTCGTATGCGCAGGGCTACCAGTTGCTGCGCGCGGCGGCCGAGGAGCACGACTGGGAGCTGAACTACGGCGAGATCGCCCTGATGTGGCGCGGCGGCTGCATCATCCGCGCCGCCTTCCTGGAGAACATCAAGACCGCCTTCGACAGCAACCCGGGGCTCGCCAATCTCCTGCTCGATCCGCACTTCAGCCAGATCATTATGAAATCGCAGGATGCCTGGCGCCGGGTCATCAAGACCGCTGTCGACCTGGGCGTGCCGGTGCCATCCATGAGCGCCGCGCTGAACTATTACGATTCCTATCGTTGTGCACGGCTGCCGGCCAACCTGCTCCAGGCGCAACGCGACTACTTCGGCGCCCATACCTATGAGCGTGTCGACAAAGCGCGCGGCGAGTTCTTCCATACGAACTGGACCGGCCGCGGCGGCACGACTGCCGCAACGCAGTATACCGCTTGAAGAGCCGGGCCCGAAGACAGGCTGGAGTTCATGCTTTCGCATGTCTTGCAACGTCCGCTGATCAAGTGTCGGCAGACGCTGGGCAAGGGTTCGGCTATAGATAAGACCCTACACCGATTCGAATGAGAGGAGCTGCGAGACCGTGGCCACGAAATTTGACGGCAAGGCATACGTTGGTATTCCCATGGGGATCTACACGAAAATAGCCAAATGCTTTATGCTTTAATTCACCTATCCATAAATAAAACCCTGTTTGCTGCAATGCTTTTTGTAACTATTGCTCGAGCTCGGTAAAGCTCTCTGGTGGAGGTTGCAAAAACATGGTGGTGGAAAGAGGATCTGTGCGGAGCTCATAGAGAAATATAGCGTCATCGATGTGAGCTGGACGAACCATTACATTTGGTTCTATGCCTGTCATGACTCCAATAAACATTTAAGTTGCTCACGGCTCTGAAATTCATTTTTGGGAGAAGGACTGTTTTTCCTGATTTATGGCACTGCCGGGTACATCCACATGTAGGCGAAAGGGGAAGCCTAGTTTGTGTCCGAGGGCATAAAATTCATTGAGGTTCTCTGACGTTGGCCAACTGTGACAGGACGGAGTGATCGCCGCTGCCTCTGGTTGATAATTTGGTTTTTCTGCCTGGATTAATTCCCGCAATAGATAAAAGGACCGTTCGTAGAGGTGATGATAGGTAGCAAAGACAGAAGAATTTGCCTTATCTTCAACCGTCATCATGGCGAGGATTTTTCCGCTGTCAAAGTCCTCGCTCATTTCATGGATGGTTACTCCTTGGGGGCCGGTCCCGTGTAATTTAATCCAAAAAACAGGTAAAATTCCCTTGTGGGCAGGTAGCGGAGAGGCATGTTTATTCCACAGGGTATACTGCTGGACTAAGTTGGCAGGTACTTTTCGATCTACTTGTACCAGCACGGGTTCGCTTCCTGCCAAAAACTCCCCTAAATTTGGGTCTTGGAACCCATGAAAACAGGCTGTTTTCAGGCCAAAAGAACTACAAACTTTCGCAAGAGAATAGTACTTGTGGGGAAAAGCCAGATTTGCCACCCTGGCGAGTCCCGCACTTAATCCTGAAGCAAGTACTCCCCTAAATCCAAGACTCGTTAAGATTATTTTTAGTTTTCTAATCCGCTTAGGCAATGGATCTTGAAAAGTGATGATTCCTACACCTGCAATATTTTCTGCTCGGGCAAGTTGTGCTACTAGATTGGGCAGATAAAATGATTCCTCTTGGGCTAGAATCTTGATTTTCATTGTGTCTCTTGCTCGGCATAATCCAGAACCAGCGACCTCATTGTTACAAATTCACATTCCTTTGCCATAAAATCCATGGATTTTCGTAAAAGGTCCTCTTTTTGCTGAATGGGAATATTGAGTCTTGTTACCCGAAGCAGTTCCTGAGGCAAGCCTTGCATGTCTTCTTGTGGGTCAAACAAGTCTAACGGATGTAGGAGGTAGTAAAAATGGTCTCGCCGGGAAATCGCCGAGTGGAACAGCTGATTGACGATAGCTGTGGGAAACAGAAAAAAAAGCGTGTGCCAAAATCCAGTCTTGAAAAGACCATTCGGCAGTGGCGCTTCGATAATTGAATTATTGTTGAATTTTCTTGTCCGAAAATGACTTTTTGCTAAGTAGCGGTGGAAAAAATCAGGGCGAACAAAAGGGATCTGTTTTCGTCGGCCCGGACTCTTCAGCCATAATTGGAGTTGGGACAGCTCCAGTAACCAAGTTGGGGCTAAGGAAGTGTCGTATAAATATCCTAATTCTTTTAAGATAGGACTGGTGCGGGGAGAATAGGTCCAAGCAGGAGCGATAAACCCTTTAGGTTCTTGGCCCGTTGTGTTTGCAATTATATAATGACTTTTTTCAATTTCTTGACGAAGCTCTGGTTGGGGGAGCCAGCCAAAATTGCTTTGGTGGGACCAACTGTGATTTCCGATTTCACAACCCCGATTTTGCCAGGTGCGTACAGCATTGGCTATATACGACTGTTCCAAATCGCGCCCAATGACGTAGATGCTCGGGACAGCACCATACTCACCCAAAATACGGAAAAACCGCTCGATCACTTGCAAATAGCAGGGATCTTGAGTTCGATGGATATCTTCTGCATTTAGCCCGATCAATGCCGCACATTCAGAGAGGGAGTCAAAATTAATATTGATCGCAACTTTCTTTTTTGCCATGCTGTGCGGCCAATGCTACGGCGAAACCATTTTGCCTACTTCAAATGTTTCCGCTGCTTTATGGCCGACCATGCTGCCTCGCTGCCTGGCAAGGTATTCGCACGCTTCAATAGATCGAGCATGGGGATAGGGTCGCATTTCGGCACTGTATGCTTGCAGTGCTTTCATTTTTCTATCCAAAGTGGATTCAATATTCTCAAAGCAATTAGGAACAAATTCCACTCTGGAGGCGCCAGAAAAAATCCAGTCTGTGGCTGAGGGCACTTCATAATAAAGAATTTGTCGCACAGAAGACCCGGTAATGGGCGAGCTGCCGTTAAAACCGCCAGATGGCAAATTCTGTGGTCCACATTTAGGTCATTGAAGTGGGGAGTATAGACAATATCCGGTTGGTATTGAGCAAAGCAAGCCTCGATCTTTTTCACAATATCCCAAAAATCAACGGAATCCATGCGGTTATCGGCAAAGCGTAGAAACTCTATCTCTTTTACACCTAATTCCTAATTTGTATCTCTACAGACGCGGTGGAGAGCTCCCATTTCTTCTGCCATTTGTGCGCCAGAAATGGTGTGGCTCAGATAATGCCTTCTGCTGCAATCACAACATTGACAGTATCACCTGCAGCGGTAAGTTTGGCGATCGTACCCCCACAGCCAAGAACCTCATCATCAGGGTGGACAGCCACTTCTAACACTTTTTTAGACATCTTTTTTAATCCTCACTGTGGCGGTCACCTCCACATTTTTAAGTTTTGCATTATTAAATTTAAAAAGTAAATCGTCCATTACTTCACGCCCCGATCGGGTGCCAGGTTGTCTTCACTTCCTGAGCTTCGAGGATCCGATACGGGTCGGCGGCTACCGTGTCAGTGCAGTGCACAACACGTTTGACATTGAGGCTTGCGCCTTCCTGGACAACGCGAAGCTCAGCCGCGTCGTCGCCGCAGTAAACGATGGCGTTGATGTCCATGTGCGTGGCAAACTGCTCGAGAAGTTCACTGCGGGTCCCCGTAAGGATATTGACGACACCCGCAGGAAAGTCCGAGGTCTCGAGTACCTCGGCCAGAGTGATGCTGCACAGCGGCTTTGTCTCTGATGCCAGCACGACGCAGCTGTTGCCACCGCACACCACCGGTGCCATGGTCGCAACAATCCCGAGCAACGACGGCGTTGCCGGTGCCAAAATGCCTGCC
>Ga0209402_10003243_pt1 | contig 15662 bp, 10 predicted proteins | sample ArcticOcean_MG_C_3_FD_187437 | JGI IMG/M metagenome (GOLD analysis project Ga0209402, IMG submission 187437) | Marine microbial communities from western Arctic Ocean - ArcticOcean_MG_CB8_126 (SPAdes) (version 2) | ecosystem: Environmental > Aquatic > Marine > Oceanic | place: Arctic Ocean... | reverse complement strand
TTAGGGTTGTGACTGGCTTGCTGGTGACTACACGTATCGAGTCTAGCAATGCTCTTCCCGCTGCTGGCGTAATGTGAGAATCGACCACCACTACATCTTGATCTCTCTCAATGATAAGCGCATTACTCATGGTGTAGAGAGCGCCGTTGCCGGTGGCGAAATATATCCCCTCGGCAACTTCTTCCAGTCGATGGGTAGGTGTATCGATGATTTCCTGTGCCAGTGCTACATTGAGCGAGACAGTCAGGCTAAAAGCTGCCAATACACCCAATAGATGAACTCTTCTCATCGGCCTTCTCCTTGCTAATTCACAATTTTGTCTATTCTAGTCGAGATTTACCCGCAGTACACGCAGAGGTAAGCTGCAGTGCATTTCGTTGGTGCAGAGAAGCTGAGCGGTGCTTGAAACTAATTACTACATGTCGTATGTTGAAGGCTTTTACATAGCCTATCAAATTCGAATGTTGAGGATTCTATTATGAAGCGTCTGATTGCTTTACTGGCGGCCATAGTGGTTTCAAGTCTATTGGTGCAAGCTCCGGTACAGGGCCACCATGCGTTTTCCTCAGAGTTCGACATTAACAAGCCTATTCGTTTGCGTGGCGTGATTACCCGCATGGAATGGGTTAACCCTCACACTTGGCTGCATATCACCGCTACTCTGGAAGATGGTAGCGAAGAAGACTGGATGCTAGAGGGCGGCACCCCGAATACGCTGCTACGGGCTGGCCTCACCCGGTCGGTATTACAGCTAGGCACGGAAATTCTTGTCCGTGGTTATCAGAGTAAGGATCCAGACTGCCTGCCTAAGTGTCGGGGTAGTGGCAGAGATATTACCTTTACAGATGGAACAAATATTTTCATGGGCTCTTCCGGTGTAGGTGCTCCTCCCGCCAGTAATTAGCCAGCAACAGGTGACAAACTCAGCGAAGGGTGAATTTTAAATGAGTGATACAAATTTCAAAACTATGAGAGATGAACTGCTCTCTAAGAGTTACAGCTTTCACTTACCGAATCTGGTTTTCTGGAAGGGAATATTATTGCTGCTTCTAGGCGTGCTAATAATATCCTGCTCACCAGCCCCGACAAGCTCTGACGAGACTAGCCCAGAGCTGGCCAGTTCAGTAGAAGTGAACGAGCTTCCTGACTTAAGCGGTATTTGGCAGGCGCTCAATACAGCGCACTGGGATGTTGAGGGACATACTGCTCGAGGTATGCCAGTAACCAATATTCTCGGTGCATACGGCGTAATGCAGGCGGGCACCAGTGTGGTGGTAGGAGATGTGATTCCCTACCTGCCAGAGACTCGGGCACAACAAAAGAGTAATCAGACCGACTGGGCCAATCTGGATCCTGCTGCCAAGTGTTATATTCCTGGCATACCACGACAGACTTATATGCCAGCACCGTTCCAAATTTTACAGACAGACAGCGAGATATTCATTGCCTACCAGTGGGGTAGCAATAGCCGCAGCATCTTTATGGATAGACCTGGCACCTCCGCGCCTATTCCTTCCTGGATGGGATATTCGCTGGGTCGATGGGAAGGCGATACTTTGGTAGTAGATGTTAGCTCCCAGATGTCCGATACATGGTTTGATGCAGCCGGCAACCATCACAGCGGTGAACTGCACGTAGAAGAACGCTATAGTCTGATCGATGATAACCACATCGAGTATGAAGCAACGATTACCGATCCAAAAGTTTTTCGGGAGCCGTGGACTATTCGCATGCCGCTCTATCGTCGCATCGAAAACGATGCACGCATACTGGAATTCAAGTGCGTCGAATTTGCCGAAGATTTGCTGTATGAACATTTACGTAAAGACTATGAGGGGCCCAGGGCGCTCGATGGCAGTACCCCTGAAAACTCAGTTTGATCGCCTGCAAATAGTTTATTATGAAACCGAAACTATGAATAAGAGGACGTCCACATGAAGGATTCAACCTTAGCTGTCCTTGTTTTTGCTTTATTTGGCATCAGCTCAACCGTAAGTGCCGATGTGCCAATGAAATCCTGGGGCAAGCCAAACCTTCAGGGTAATTGGGACTTTCGGACTATCACACCGTTCCAGCGCCCCGCATCATTCGCCGACAAAGAATTTCTGACTGCAGATGAGATTGAAGAATATGAAACAGCCGTCAAGAATTCTCGCGCAGCGCGAGCGACAGCGGAATTCGATGGGGAGTATGACCAGCAGGATCTAGACGTCGGCTACGACCAGTTCTACCTGGATCAAGGCACTACCATGAGTTCAACTATGCGCACCTCGCAACTTGTTTATCCGGAGAACGGGCGCATGCCAGCGATGACCGATCGCGGTAGAGAAACGGCAGGTTACTTTCGGGCCTTACAACGCCGCGCTCCCGAGGGACCAGAAGACAGAGACGCTAATGATCGCTGCATTCTTGGCTTTAACGCAGGGCCGCCTATGCGCTCCGGTGCCTATAACAATATGATGAAGCTAGTGCAGACCGAAGATTACATTGTGATCCAAACGGAGATGGTGAATGACCATCGCGTCATTCCCACCAATGGAGGCGAGGCGCTGCCGAGCAATATGCGTTTGTGGAAGGGAGACTCTAGAGGCGAGTGGGACGGCGATACCTTTGTAGTGACGACGACCAACTTCAATCACTTGTCTCGGTTTAACGGCACCAATCAGGTCTCTGGTGAGAACATGACTTTAACCGAGAGCTTTACCCGATTAGATGATGATCGACTCGAATATCGGTGGACCGTAGAAGACCCGGAGATGTATACCGACAAATACACCTCGGTCGTTGAATTACAGCATACGGATGCCGATTTGTTTGAATATGCCTGCCATGAAGCAAACTATGCTATGCCGCTTATGCTCCGCGGTGCGAGAAAGCAAGAAGCGGCTGGCATCGAAGATGACACTTGGCTGCCTAGCTGGAGCCGATAGGTCCGGCGATAGTTTTTGATCTACTATGTTTAATTATCATTCTCATTATTGGGCAAGCTGTATGCCAGGTATTGAGAACTCGATGGCGGGCCCATGCGTCCGCCACCGGCGGCAATAACTACGAACTGTTGTCCATCCACACTATACACCGCTGGAGTAGCAAACCCGGCCGCTGGCAACTCCGTTGACCAGAGTATCGATCCATCGACAGAATCATAGGCGCGAAACATTCGATCCGGTGTCGCGCCGATAAAAATGACACCCGACTCAGTAACAACTGGGCCACCATAACTCTCCGCACCATAATCTAATTCTGGGTGACTCGGATAATTGCCGAAGTTTACCTGCCAGTCGATTTCGCCAGTAGCCAAGTCAATAGAGTTCAGCGTTCCCCAGGGCGGCGTGTTACCCGGCAAGGCTTCATGATCTCTTACCCGCAGATAGCCAGCGAAGGCATAATCAATTTCGGTGCTCGGTTGATCCGCATCTTCCTGTTCCGGATTGCGTATATAGGATACAACGGCGTTGATCTCGACCTGGTCGAGGCTGTCAAATGAAGGCATGGCTCCGCGGCCTTCGACGATGAGCTCTCGAGTTTCCGCTGTGGACAATCGATCCGTGATGCCTGTTAGATCGACTCCTCGATCCGTTCCAGCGAGGTTTTCTCCGTGGCAGCCTGCACAATTTTCTGCAAAAACACCTCGATTGCTAAACCCTACAGGTATTTCAAAGAGGCGGATAATGCCTCCAATTTCCTGTGCATTGAGTATCAGCTTGTGTCCATTTGGATCGTAAGCAGATCCTCCCCACTCGGCGCCACCATCGTAGGAGGGATAAAACAGTATTCCTGCAGTAGTCGGTGAGGCCCAGGGTCGCTGATCGAGAGGTGCTACCACCTCCGTAACATGATCGATAGCTTCCTGATTGCGGGTGGTCATTTCAAATTCTTGACGGGTAAAAGCGACGGATGAAACAGGCTGAGAGTCGGCAGCCTGTTCACCGGGTAATGTGCTCGCTATGCCGTCCACTTCATAGATGTCGTAGAGTGATTCTCCCGTATCGCGGTTGAACAGAAATAAATGACCTGACTTGGTAGTTACCGCAACACCATCGATTAATACGCCATTCCGTTCAAGTTGCACCAGAGTTGGGGGCGAGGGGAGGTCGCGATCCCAGAGATCATGACGAATGGTCTGATAATGCCAACGGTAGCTGCCGGTGTGCACGTCCAAGGCGACCAGGCTATTGGCGAAGAGATTGTCTCCTTTGCGAGAAGCGCCGTAGAAATCAGGTGTGGCTGAACCTGTCGGAATGAACAACATGGCGCGCTCTTCATCCAGCGTCATGCCGGTCCAATTATTTGCTCCTCCTGAATTCAATAATGCCCCTTCTTCCCAAGTGTCAGAGCCTAATCCACCAGTGAGCGGTAAGCTGTTAAAGCGCCAGATCTCAGCGCCGGTTCTGACATTAAATGCTCGGATCATGCCAGCGTGTGAGTTGGAGCTTTCGCTAGTGGAGAAACCCATGATCAACATATTCTCAAACACGATACCGGGAACACTGGTGAAGAAAGGACCTACATCAGCTGATGGTCTCAGGTCTAAACGTCCGTCTTCACCAAAGCTCTCTACCGGTTCTCCAGTGCCAGCATCGAGAGCAATCAGTTCTCGACCGGCCGCATAGATGAGACGTCTCTCATTGCCCTCTTGCCACCACATCAGGCCTCTTTGTGGGGCGCCATTGCCCCCGGTGTCATAACGCCAGATCTCTTCTCCGGTAGCGGCATCTAGGGCAAAGGCTACTAGTTTGGGAGAGAGACCATAGAGCACACCATCGACTACCAGTGGGCTGGTATACATAGTGGAGCTGCCCTCACGCAATTCGCCTGAATCATAGGACCAGGCAAGTTCGAGTTGCTCGACATTATCCCGAGTGATCTGGGTGAGCGGGGAATAGTGAGTGCGCGCGTTGTCGCCGAGATAGGTATCCCAGTTGCTACTGGATGGAATGTCAGGGCCGATTGATTCTGGCGTGCAGCTCAACAAGATCAGGAGGAGCGTGAGAATTCCAGCGATTTTCATAATTATCCCTTGGGCAGACTTCATCTGTGAATAACTAACTGGTTACGGCGGGCTTTACCTTAAACTAAATAATCAAGAACAAGAAGCGGGGCGATTTGACCATACACGCAAATCAAGGAGATGCGCTACGCTTTTTCAAGCGCCAATCCATGGAAATATCCCGTATAAATAGTTGGATTTGACCAGAGAAAAACCTCGTTCGACGGCGGTTCAGATGTTTTTCAAGTAGGAAATCTTAGTAACATAGAATGTAACATTAATGAAACTTTAAACGAGTTTAATTTAATTATATCAAAGCGTTAGAAGCTTAGACCAACTCCCCCCCCCCGCCAGATTACAATTGTTATAAATGAGCCTCTCTTTTAAAGTAACACCCATAGTCACATCAACCAACTTTCAGATCGCCAACTTACTTACCAATCAATCTCTTGGCTGATAGGTTCAACTGCACCCCACCAGACTGCATATTGGATGACATCAGGTGGGAAACGCTGGCGCTTATAGGTTTCTGCTTTTTTCATGGAACGAATTCGGACAGATTGGGAGTTAACTTGTCAGTACCCAATTAGGGCAAAAAACGGAACAAAAGGGACAGACCTGTTTTATTCAGAAGAATCCAATTCGAGATAAATCTGTCCCCATTTCTGTATGGCTTAATGCGCAATTTATTGCGGGATCCTAGCGATGCCCATGCTGCCATTTATTCCACCAATCCAAATTTCATTTTCGAATTCGATCGCTACCGTGCCCAGCCTGAAAAAATCATTGCCCTTATAGTTCACTATTTGTTGCACACTAAGCGTTGCGGGATTTACCAGTGCAACCCGGGCCGCCGAAAGCTCACAGGGACTGGAATTCGGGCATCGAGAGACATGGCCGGCTACTACGATGTTGCCATCCTTACCCCAACGAACGTTGTCAACGCTAAAGCCAACTGGAGCAGTGTCAATTTGAATTGAGCTCCGCCCTCGAGACAGCCTTACCAGTGCCTTATCACTCCAGCCGCCAATGTAATACCAGTCCCCGTCAGCAGAAGAGACCAATCCATTCGGCCCTGGCATCTGGCTGCCAGGCACTTCTATCCACGCCGTGTCGTGATGCCATTCCCAGAGTTCACCGCCTGATGTATCGAAATTGGTAGCACCGAGATAGCCACCGGGTAATGCAGTTATGGAGTTGACTCGCCTAGTGCCTTCCGGTGAAGGAATACATCCAATCCATTTCAGCGAGGGAATATTGTCATTGGCATCTATCTCGAAAACTTCAATCGCTTCCCGTGCCCCGTGACCAACTACATACAATGTATGCTTGCCTCCATCGCCTTCTCGCAGGGTAAGGCCGTGGGGTTGGAATACGAGGTTTGGTCCCGGGCAGTCGCGATAGATAGACCTATCAAATTCAGGCGCTAAAGCATTGCTTGGAAATATTTCTTCAACGCTAAAGTCATTACTGTTCACGGCATAGATCGGCCCTGCTGAGTCTGAGATCCGACCCGAAGCTATGACCCAGCTAGTGCCTGGAAGCTGATACAAATCTTCAGGATTCGTCGTTCCACAAACAAACCGATACTCTCCATCGGAGTTGCAAGTCTCCGCAGAGTCCGCGCTGCTTATGTGAAGCGCCGAAACTAAAATTAAGACTGATAGAGTGAAGCGAGATAGTCTGAGTGACATGCAGCCACCTCCGTATTCTTTTTATTTTAACTGATTTTTGCAGATGGCTTTTGTCGCCTATTATTCACTGTGCAACTTTACGCTACAAAATCGAAATGAGAGTGTAGAAACAGCAGAGCCGTCTGCTATGCGGCGGCTTATTGGAGCATGTTTATTCTTAGTTAAGTGGTACTGCGTAAATATCTATGACTTCAGGCCGTTGTCCTCCTAATGTGATTCCGGCTTCTGTCATCATGGTTTCGATCACTTCTATAGTTGGCCGTGAGGGTCTTGGCAGACCGTAGCGATAGCCTTCGGCGATAAACAGAGGAGTCCAGCCACGGTAATTCTCTCGATTCCAGATGTAGGGGTCGGCACCATGTTGTGCCAGTAACTTGGCTACGGCAGGAAACATTCCAAATGCTGCGCCATGCATGGCAGTCTCGTTTCTTTCGTTCACTAGGTTAACTTCAGCACCAAGCTTCAGCATCAACGCGGTAGCGGCCAGCGCCTCGTCTTCAGTGCCAGCTTCTTCTTCCGGCGCGGAGGTTCCCAGACCAGCTGCGGCCATGAGAGCCGTTGTGTTATTAAGATTTGACCAGAAAGGGTTTGCACCTAGTTCCAGCAGTGTATTCATCAGAGGAACATCAGCCCGATCGGCTGCTAACAAGAATGCACTCGCTCCCCCGGATGAAATTTGAGATGACGAGTTAGGTTGCCTGGGTGCTCCCTCTATTAGTGGCAGATTAACGTCGGCACCCAGTGCGATGATTTCTTTTACAAAGTCAAGAGCGCTTAAGTTTCCCGATCCTATAGGGGCTGGATCACCGCGGTCACTGGCATCGGGCTTGCGAACCCAACTAATGGTATGCAAGGGAGTGAATCCAGAGCGCCGGTCATTTGGATCGGCTCCTGCCCTCACCAAATCAATCGCCAACTCGAAGTGACCATTTCGAACTGCCATTAGCAGCGGGCTAATACCCTGGTTTATCGGTTGTTCGCTGGCATTATTTCCAGCTCGTTGGGTTCTCTCTCGCCGGCTCTGAAGTAATTCATTCACATCGGCTCCTGCGGCAACAAGCAAGCGAGTGACATCGAGGTTGCCTTCGCGGACGGAGAAAAACAGAGCTGTGAATCCAGACCCCAAGCTGTAGTTGATATCGGCCCCGGCGTCCATAAGCACCTTAGCCACTGGTGCATGCCCTTCAGCAGCAGCCCACATCAGTGCCGTCTGTTCCCGTCGCTCCTGCGCATTGGGATCCGCTCCCGCCGCCAGCAATGCCTGTACTGCTTCGAGGTTACCCGAGCGCGCCGCGACCATCAGCACCGTCTCACCTCCTGCAAGAGTCTCATTCGCTCCAGCACCTGCATCGAGCAGCACGCTGGTGAGTGCTGCACTGCCATTAGTCGCAGCTAAGGCGAGCGGCAGCACGCCGTAACGATTTTCGACATTTACTTCGGCACCGGCGCGTATCAACAAGCGGGTTAATTCCTCATCATCATGATAGACCGCCCAGTGTAATGCCGTCATGCCATCGACCTGTCTGGCATTAATGTCGTGACGTTGATCCAATAGCTGACGAATTTGTGCCTCGTCTCGATGCTCCACCGCGTCAGCCAATGCAGCGACTTGAGCATTGGCAGAAAGGCTTATCCCGACAATGCCACCGCATACAAAAAAAATTCGCAGTAATGCCACAATATAATTGTTAGAAAGATTTCTACTATTTACTCCAAGCCTCTCTTGAGTGCTCATCATATTACCTGTTTGGTCTCTATTACACCGGCACGGCGTCAAATAAATTATCGATTTTTCCAGTACTGTCGCCGAATGAATCCAGCCGGACCCCGACCCTGTCCAGTAGTGTCAGATGAAGGTTAGCCAGTGGTGTGCCACTATTATATTGAATGTGGCGCCCCCCTCTTAATCCGGTGGATGCGCCGCCTGCGACTAAAATAGGTAAGTCGACGTGGTCGTGCAGGCTCGGGTTGCCCATACCGCTCCCGTACAAGTAGATGGTGTTGTCCAATAGCGAGCCATCGCCATCAGGTATGGCCTCCATCTTCTCCAGAAATCTGGCAAAAAATTCAACATGGTATTCAGCGATTTTTGCAATTTTTTCGATCTTCACCGGATCACCGCCGTGGTGACTGGTTGGGTGGTGTGGCTCCGGCACACCTATTTGAGGGTAGGTACGATTGGTGAGCTCGCGTGTAAATTGGAAGGTAATGACTCGTGTAATATCTGCCTGCAAGGCTAACAATTGCAGATCGTACATCAGTGTGGCGTGATCACCAAATTCCGCTGGCACTCCAACCGGTCGTTCCATGTCGGTGGCAATTTCCTCATCACCGATCGCCTCTGAACGCTGGATCTGTCTTTCAATCTCGCGGATGCTCTCCAGATACTGTTCGACGCGAGCCTTATCACTTGCCCCGACCTGGCGCTGAAGGCGACCAATGTCTTCCATGAATGCATCCAGCAGGCTTGCGCGACTTTTCAGCAGAGCTTCTCGCTCAGCAGGAGTTCCTCCTTGACCAAACAACCGTTCAAAAACTAGCCTGGGATGAGCTTCAGAAGGAAGTGGCGTGGTCGCCGAAGACCAGGAGAGATTGTTCTGGTAGACACAAGCATAGCCGTTATTACAAACACCCGAGAGAGGATTCAGATCCATTGATAACTCTAATGATGCCAGGCGTGTTTGTTGGCCAATCTGTTTGGCAGCAATCTGGTCCGCAGTTGATGCCAGGTGATAGTCAGAGCCTTCGGTGTGTTTTGCAAAAGCCGCACTCAGAAACCCGGAGTTGGATGTGTCATGGGTTCCTGGATATGAGTCTTGCAATTCGAGATTACTGACCACGGTAATCTTGTCTTTAACTGCTTCCAATGGACTCAATATCGGCGTCAACTCATCGAGGATTTCACCGCCCTGAGGTGTCCACCGAGCATGATCGGTGCCCATCGGTATGAACACGTACCCCAGTCTAGGTACCGGTTTCGCCGGCGTGGCCGCGAGTGCGGTGGCGGCCGGAATCATCGCATCGAGCAACGGTAAGGCAATCGCCGCTCCGGCGCCCCTCAGAAACGTCCTTCTGGGTAGCGCTTTCTTCATTATGATCATAATGCTGTCCTCATCTGAAACGGCATACTCTTCACGATTCCCATTATCAGGGATGAGAAGCGGTAGCCATCGGGCTCGGCTTCACGCACAATTTTGCGGATTGCTGGCGCATCGTAGTACTCGACTCCGCGTCCCAGCGCAAAGGTCATTAATTTCTTTGTCACCGTATCGGCGAACAGTTCTGGACGACTCAACAGCCCTGATTCGAGACCGGCCACACCGGAAAATTCAGCCATGCCTGGTAGTCCACCGGCTACGTCAACCGGGTTGTCCCCAATGTACTCCCTCCATCGACCCACGGCATCAAAGTTCTCCAGAGAAAAACCAACTGGATCGATGGTGGTGTGACAGCTGGCACAAACCGGATTGTTGCGATGAGCTGCCAGTCGTTCTCGCATAGGCAGAGAAGAGGCCACTGCAGCTTCATCGAGAGCTGGCACATTCGGAGGAGCAGGTGGTGGCGGAGAACCGTAAATATTACCGAGCACCCACACGCCTCGAAGAACCGGCGATGTGCGGTTGGCGAATGAAGTGACTGCGAGTACGCTACCTTGCCTTAGCAAGCCACCACGCTCACTATTTGCGCCAAGCTCCACACGACGAAAGCGGCTGCCGTAAACACCCGCTATACCGTAGTGCTTTGCCAATCGCTCATTAAGAAATGTGTAGTCAGCATCGAGCAACTCGAGCACGCTGCGACCCTCTCGCAGTACACTATCCAGAAAAAGTTCGGTTTCCTTGCGAAAAGCCTGACGCAAATTATCATCGAAATCTGGATAAAGGCGTGGATTGGGAACGAACTCGACTAAATTTCGCAGCTGCAACCATTGACCGGCAAAGTTAGTGGCGAGATTTTGTGATCGTGGATCCGTGAGCATGCGGCGGACCTGTTTTTCAAGTTCTTCCTGTCGGCTCAAGATTCCCTGCTCTGCAGCGCTCATCAGCTCGTCATCGGGCAAGCTACTCCACAGAAAAAATGACAAGCGTGAAGCCAGTTCGATATCGTTTATCCGGTAAGCTGAACCTGGCACCAGACTTTCTGGAGCTGTCTCAACTCGAAACAGGAATTGTGGATTCATGAGCACAGCGCCGAGCGCACTGCCTATAGCATCATCGAAATTGCTTTCAATGCGCGCCTGACGAAAGAAAGTCATTGGCCTCGCAATATCAATCTCAGTAATGGGCCTGCGATAGGCTCGTCGGGTGAGTTTAGAGATGATCTGACTAGCGCAAGCTTCTTCCTCGCTGGAACGCTCGGGTTGACAGGTAAACAGGCGCCTTCGGCTGGGCGTGTTGCCAGCGCCTTGCGCTGAAAAAGGCCCGGTCACGGTGACCTGATAAACCGCCGGCGTCAGTCGTGGATGTCGAATCTCATTGTATCGAGATTGTAGAGGCTGACGCTCGGATTCCACCAGGGCAGCGGATAGTTTTGGAAAGGTAACACCGAGGTCATGGGGTCCCGCTGCAACCGAAACTCGGGAAATGAAATTTTTATCAACTTCGGAGTGATCGGCATGATCGGGCCTGATCACCATAAAGGAATCTACAATTTCCCGATCCAATAGTAATTCCAGGGATTGAGGGTCAGTATTACGCAGACCACCTATGTCGCCGGTGCGATTACGAGCGAGACGAATCTGAATGTCGTACTCGCCGTCCTGTGGAAATGTGTAGCTGACCGACACACCACCTCGGGTACCAATTGGTAGACCAGGAATGTGCTGCTCTTGGGTAAGATCCGGCGGCACGCTGATAACCTCACTCTGCAGCGAAGTCAGAGCGCCACCCACTGCCAGGCGGCTGATTTTCTGAGCCGCGGAAATATAACGATCCAGTAAAACAGGAGGCAGGTCACCCACATTGACATTATCAAAGCCATAACCGCTCTCATCAGGAGGCAGCAATGAACGCGCATCGATGTTCAACGACAACAGGTCAGTTATAGCGTTCTGATATTCCGTGCGGTTAAGACGTCGCAGAGTTTCGGTGTGACCCGGATTTGGATTCGCCGCTGCGACTTCGTCCAGTGAGCTTTGCAGCCAGCTAATAATTGCGCGTCGCTCTTCGGCTACGGGTTGTGGCATCTCAGACGGAGGCATCGTGCCAGTACGCAGTTTCACCACGACCTTTTCAAGTACTTCAGCGTGTTCGGTGATGTCGGCGAGGTCTATATGATCCAGTCTTATATCTGCTGTAGCAAGTTGCTGATTGTGGCAGACAACACAGTACTGATCGATGGCTTCACGAGTACTGGAGGCAGATGCTAGAGACGTAGTGACATTGTTCGCTGACACAGGCAGTGTCGGCTCGACCAGATCCGGCGTGGCCGAATCCTGCGGGCTGCAAGCAGCGATGCCCAATGCTAATGCTGCGCAGGGTATTTTGAGCTTTATAAGAGTCATTAGGCTCCTCTGTCTCAAGCCCTACATAGTAGCGTGAATGTAGTGGCATAGTCTAGTTGGCCACCTGATTATAGGTGATATCATCACCCCAACGCAAAACAGGTGAAAAAATGACAAGAGCTAGAAGGACATTCAGCCCGGAATTCAAATTGGAATCAGCACAGCTGGTGGTATTCGACCGCCAGTACGCAAACGCTGCCAGCAAGCATTAAGCCTTTCGGAAAGAGAGGAAATTTCTCGAGGGATAGTAGCTAATTTTTCAATTAGAACTATAGCAGCTCAACTTGAGCGGTCGCCTTCCACAATCAGCAGGGAAATCAATCGCAATGGTGGTTCTCAGCAATATCGTGCTGCCCAGGCTGATCAGAGAGCTTGGGATAGGGCCCTTAGGCCGAAAGCCTGTAAACTAATGTTGAATCGCCAACTAAGTGCTGTTGTGGGGTTGAAGCTGAAGCGCAAATGGTCGCCGCAGCAGATTGCCGGTTGGCTTAAACGAGAGAATTCAGGCGACGAGTTCAACCAAGTGTCACATGAGACAATCTACCGGAGTTTGTTTATTCAGGCGCGAGGGGCCCTGAAAAAGGAGCTACAAGAGTGTTTGCGCTCAAAGCGAAGCATCCGACGAACTAACGCGTTCAGCCTAAGGGGAATTGGCCTTGGAGGCATGCCTAATGCAGTCTCGATACGTGAACGACCTGCCTCAGTAGAAGATAGAGCCGTGCCAGGCCACTGGGAAGGTGATCTGATTGAGGGCTTGAACAAGAGTTTTATCGCCACCCTGGTTGAAAGGCATTCTCGGTATGTGATGCTAGTAAAACTAAAAGACAAGCGTTCTGATACAGTTGTTTCCGCGCTCATAAAGCAAGCACGCTTGCTACCCGACGAGCTTTATAAATCGCTGACTTGGGATCGTGGAAGTGAAATGGCAAGGCATCAGCGATTCACACTGGAAACAAACATCAAGGTTTACTTCTGTGACCCGAGCAGTCCGTGGCAACGAGGATCCAATGAGAATACGAATCGACTATTGCGAGACTACTTTCCCAAAGGCACTGACTTATCTGCTCATTCTCAAAGAAAGCTGGACTGGGTAGCAAGAGAGTTGAATGAAAGGCCAAGAAAGACCTTGGATTATGAAACTCCGGCTGATAGATTTAATTTGTGTGTTGCACTGACCGGTTGAACTCACAACCCAAAGCGGACATTCCTAAAATTATGCCATTGATGCTCCCAGTGTATGTAGCACAAGAAAATATGTGTGAATTCTTGGTAAAATACCGGAAGAAAATCGAACCACCGACAAGAGGGTTTCAGTAGACAGCGTAGCCGATTCTCTCAAGGGATCAACGAGTTACAAGTGCGAAATTAGAGTGTGCTAAAAAGAGTGCTATAAGTGCCTACTGAATTTGTATACTAAGCTACATTACTATTACTCTGACCCCGTTTATTTCTCACCACGCCTGAACAAATATATATCTATGAACTATCGAGCCGGGCGACGCCATCAAGCCCATTTTGTATACATAATTCTCACAGCTACTCTATTAAGCGCAAGCCCAGAATCGGTTAGTGCTCAAGACGAGGAGATTGAAGAGATTGTAGTGACATCAACGCGCAGCCGGCGCAGCTTCGAAGTCCTGCCCACGCGGGTGGAAGTGCTCGGGGGCGAAGAGATTAATGAGAAGGCGAGTATGAAGCCAGGTGATATTCGCATGTTGCTGAATGAGAGCACCGGCATACATGTTCAACAGACTTCCGCCACTAGCTTTAATTCATCGATTCGTATTCAGGGCCTTGAGGGTAAGTACACACAATTATTGCGCGACGGACTGCCGCTATATAGCGGCTTTTCCGGAGGGCTGAGTCTGCTGCAGATTGCACCGCTCGATTTGAGGCAGGTTGAAGTCATAAAGGGAGCGAATTCGACCTTGTACGGTGGAGGAGCGATCGCAGGGCTGGTCAATCTGGTCACCCGGATTCCCACTGACGAGCCAGAGTTATCCCTGCTTGTGAACGGCACATCAGCGGATGGGTTGGATACCAGTGCTTTCTACAGCGCAAGAAGCGGCGATTTAGGAACCACAGTATTTGTCTCCTACAATATGAGTGATGGTTATGATCCTGCCGACATCGGTTTCAGTGCCATCCCAGAATTCGAGCGCTGGACAATCAACCCGAAGCTGTTTGTCTATGGCGAAGACAGCGAACTGAGTCTTGGCATTAGCGCGGTCAAGGAAGACCGACTAGGTGGTGATATGCAATACATTGCCGGAGACCGCTCACAACCTGCCTATTTCGAAGACAGCGCCACTCTCCGACTCTCTACGCAGCTGACATACTCCCGACTCTACCAGTCAGGCAATGAACTTGTACTGCGCAACAGTGTCAGCCGGTTTCGTCGCGACTTGCTGGTGCCGGAATTCGAATTCAGTGGCACGCAGCTTTCAAGTTTCTCTGAATTGCACCTACTCGGTACAACAGGTTCATTGGACTGGGTAGCAGGGGCGAATCTCTGGACTGAGGATTTTGATCAGGGCACCGCTGCCGCGCCCATGAAGCTAGATTATGATCAACACACGATTGGCGCGTTTGTCCAGGGAACTCGAACCCTGTCTGAAAACTGGACGCTGGAAGCTGGGCTGCGCGTAGATCATGACGCCGACTATGGTGAGTTTATCTTGCCGCGCATATCGCTGCTTTACGCCGGTATGCAGAATACTGTCTTGCGCCTTGGCGGCGGTTTGGGATACAAGCTGCCAACGCCTTTTTCAGAAGAGGCAGAACGGTTGCAATTTCAGGGCGTGCAGCCACTTCAGATTGGCAGTCTCGAAGCCGAGCGCTCCGCCGGAGTCAATGCGGACCTGAATCATTCGCTACAGCTTTCTGGTTCGCTGTCACTCGACCTTAACCTGCTGCTGTTCTATACCAGAGTGAATGATCCACTCAATCTTGTTGAGGTGGGAGGCGACGAGTTCATTTATCGTCAGCCTGTTCCTTATATTGATACTCGCGGTACCGAGATAAATGCCGTGTGGCGATGGGATTCTTTCAAATTCTTTCTTGGCTATACCCACGCCGACGTGCTCGAGCATCAAAAGAATGCAAAAGTTGAAGCGCTATTGATGCCCAAAGACCGGGTTAACCTGGTGTATGTCTATGAACGGGAAGACGATATTCGTATTGGGCTCGAAGCCTATTACTACGGTCAGCAGGCTCTGCAATCAGGCGCACAGAGTCCTGACTTTTGGGTCTTCGGCCTGATGACCGAAAAGATCGTGAACGATGACCTCTCGTTCTTCCTTAATTTTGAGAATTTTGGCGATACTCGTCAGACTCGCGACGGCAAGATTTTTACTGGCTCGCAAACTAATCCAGAGTTCGTGGATATTTACGCTCCGCTGGATGGTTTTGTGATCAACGGAGGTGTAAAAATCCGATTCTAGTTCTGTGTTCGGTATGGACCCTCTAGGAAATG
>Ga0209402_10003227_pt1 | contig 15722 bp, 14 predicted proteins | sample ArcticOcean_MG_C_3_FD_187437 | JGI IMG/M metagenome (GOLD analysis project Ga0209402, IMG submission 187437) | Marine microbial communities from western Arctic Ocean - ArcticOcean_MG_CB8_126 (SPAdes) (version 2) | ecosystem: Environmental > Aquatic > Marine > Oceanic | place: Arctic Ocean... | reverse complement strand
TGACAATCTGGCGGCACGTATGAAGTGGCCGCAGGATTTTTTGGTCAAAGCACTGTTCATCGTGGACGATGACCCTGCCCACCTCGAATGGGTGGGCTTCCCTGAGCAGTTCATCGACCGCAAGGACAAACGTCTTGTCATCGAACTCGCACCTTTGTGAGGAAAAGAAACATGGACGATCGATCAGCGGCAATACGCGAGGCCTTCTTCCTAGCGACTAACAACGGCTTCACCATGAAGGCCTTCACGGAGGCGGTGAAGCGAGAGGCCGGAGGCGTCAGGGGAACCAGCGAGAGCACGTTGCGCGAATACCTGCACGGACGGGTTGCTAACCCACGACGAGAGATCCTTATAGCTATGGCTCGGGTCCTGGGAATGGAAGAGGTGGGGGAATTGCTGAGACTCGGGCAGGTGCTACATCCCTCCTATGCAAACGCCTTTGACTCTAACGAAGCGGTGATGGTACGAGCCTGGCTATGCGACTGGCACATAGACCTGTCGCGGCGGCAAAAGAAACAGTTGGGCGAAGCCGGCAAGCGGATTGCCGAAGAGCGGGGCCAGGCGTGGGAACCGACAACGACCTTCTCCTGGTAAGCCCCATGAGCGGCACCCTTGCGGCTAGGTCATATGCCCTACTAGGTTCGGTCATGGAAAAAACCCCTTCAAAGGAGACACCATGAGCGACACGACCAGGCTGTTCCATCACCGCGAATCGGACGGCCACACGTACTGGCATAGCCCAGGTGGATGGGCGGGAGCGCCGACCAACATCAACGGCACTCCAGACCTGGAGAGCTGGTCCTACGTCGTGGACTTCGAGGAGCACCTCTCCCCCGAGGACTACGTGGCGCTGACCGCGTGGATTCGCAACTCGGAGGGGGCTTGAGCTGGACATCCAACTGAAGTGGGGGGACACCGTGGAGCTGGCTGACGGGCGCACTGTCCGCTCGGCCGCCCCCACCCCCGAGTTCTGGGAAGTCTGGCGCTCGCGCAAAGACGCCGTTAAGGCCGCCGGCTACGGCGTCTCGAAGTTTGAGGGCGCGTGGCAGGTGTCCGAGTGGACGCGCCCTGACGCCGCCGAGGTCGAGGCCCGCGTCGAGGCGTCACGCGCTACCGACGCAGCTATCGACATCCCAGTGCCTGACGGACTCGCGTACCTGCCCTTCCAGCGTGCGGGCATCGCCTACGCGCTGGGCCGTGACGCCACGCTCTTCGGCGACGAGATGGGTCTAGGTAAGACCATCCAGGCCATCGGCGTCATCAACGCCACGCGCCCCGAGACGGTGCTCGTGGTCTGCCCTGCCTCCCTCAAGCTGAACTGGAGGAACGAGCTTCGGCGGTGGCTGGTTGACGCTCGTGATATCGACATCGTGAATGGCGGCGGGGAGGTCTTCCCATCCTACCCGGACATCGTAGTCATCAACTACGACGTGCTCGCGAAGCACGCTGCCGAGCTGCACGGGCGTCAGTGGGGGCTCGTCATCATCGATGAGGCCCACTACTGCAAAAACCCAAAGGCCAAGCGCACCAAGGCCGCGCTCGCGATCCAGGCCGACCGGAAGCTGTTGCTCACGGGCACGCCGATACCGAACCGTCCCGTCGAGCTCCAGCCGCTAGCTGGCTATCTCGCACCGGAGAAGTTCGGCGACTTCTTCCGCTTCGCGAAGCGATACTGCGGCGCCGAGCGCAACAACTGGGGTTGGGACTTCAGTGGCGCGTCCAACCTACCCGACCTCCAGGAGCAGCTCCGCAGCTCTATCCTCGTGCGTCGCCTCAAGGCTGACGTGCTGGACGAGCTGCCGCCGAAGCAGCGTCAGGTGATCGTGCTCGACGGCGCCGACTACAGGGAGGAGCTCAGGCTGGAGAAGCTGGCCGAGGCAGCGCTGGAGGTCACGTCGCCCGAGGTGCGCTTCGAGGAGCTCTCCGAGGTGCGGCACCGTCTTGCGGTAGCCAAGGTCCCCGCGATTCTCGAACACCTGAAGGGCATCGATCACCCGGTCGTCGTGTTCGCCCACCACAAGGACGTGGTGAGGGCCCTAGCAGATGAGCTCGACGCGGTGACCCTCACAGGCGACCACACGACTGAAGAGCGGCAGGCGGCAGTAGAAGCCTTCCAGCGCGGCGACGCGCAATACTTCATCGGCAGCATCGGAGCAGCCGGCGTCGGCATAACGCTGACCCGGAGCTCCCACGTCGTGTTCGCTGAGCTCGACTGGGTTCCCGGGAACCTGAGCCAGTGCGAAGATCGCTGCCACCGCATCGGCCAGCACGACAGCGTGCTCGTTCAGCACCTGGTAGTCGATGACTCGATCGACGCACGGCAGGTCCACCTAGTCGTGGACAAGCAGCGGGTGCTAGACGCCAGCCTCGACGTTGTAGGGGCCCCAGAGGCACCAGCACCAGTGGTCACGCTCCAAGAGCTGGCAGAGGGCATCCCAGGCCCCCAGGAGGTCATCACGGTGCCTGGGCTGATAGAGGCGTTCGAGCGGGTGGGTGCGGAGGTCGAGCAGCCACGGATCACTATCGGTGCCCTGCGGGTTCAGGCTGCCCCGATACACGGCAACAAGAACCCCGGGTCCCTGTACGTGAAGCGCGACGGGAAGTACCAAGGCAAGGTCACCCCGGACGGCGTCTTCCATCCTGTGGGAGGCGCTGCTAGGGAGACAGCCGACGAGCTGCTGGCGATCGATTCGGATCCAGTAGGTAAGGCCCGCGAGCACGGGCGCCTGACAGGCCGGTGCTCCATCTGCGGCAGGGAGCTCACGGACCCAATCTCGGTGGAGCGCGGCATAGGCCCCATCTGCATCACGCGGTGGGGCGGCGAATACTGACAACCAGAGGGAGGAGAGATGATGTTATTCACCGCTGGCCTCGTACTCGGAGGCCTCATCGGAGGCCCACTCGGGCTGGTCATAGCCACGCTAATCGTCAGCTCGGGTAGGGCCTCCGAGGGCGACAGGGTGCGCGAGTCGTACAGGGCTGGGCTCATAGCCGGCAGGAGGGATCTGCCATGAAGCGAACAGCTCGATCGAGGACCACGGACATCGCGCTGCTGCGGATCCGCATCCAGGAGAGCGGGCTCAGCGACCGGCAGTTCGCGGTCAAGTGCTTGCGGCGCGACGAGCGAACGATCCGGCGCTACCTGGCTGGTGACGTGCCGATGCCGGCGATCATCCGTGAGCTCATCCGTGACCCACTCGTCGCGCCGTGGCCGACCAAGGGGACGCTGCCGATGCTTGGCAGCTAGGCGTCACCCCCCGTAGAGCCTGCGCTCGATCATGTCGAGACGCCGGAGTATCTGTGTGATGTTTGTGTTCTGCACATAATCACTTGAGATCGGCTGGTCTTGCGTGGACGTGATCGTAGATTCGATGCGAGCGATGGACTCATCGTGCTGCACGCTTGAGTTCTGGATCACCCTGATCCTCGCGTCGAGCTGGCTGTACCCCCAGACCGCGCCGACCAGGATGGCGACGAGCTGGAGCAGGAAGCTCAGCGAGAATGAGACGGCCGAGGATTCGCGCACCGGCGGGGGACTCGGCACAACTACTTAGTCTTGTAGGTGGGCTTGCCCTTCTTCATGCCACCCTTCTTCTTAGGCATTGCGAGCTCCTTTGGTTAACGTGAGACTGCTACCCAGAACGCCGGCCGCTTGGCGCCGAGGCGTGGCGTATCGTCGATGTGGAAGTGCCCGGTCTCTATCCCGAACCCGAGCTTCGGCCACTTACCGTCCTTCCATAGCTTGAGAACCTGGTAGCTGAGCTCCAGCTCGCGCTCCTCCAAGCTCAGGGCGCTACCATCGTTCGAGTTGGGGATGGCCGGCTTGATGTCCACCGACCTCACCAGGATATCCCCCAGGTGGAGGTGCGAGGATGTCGTGGGATACGGTTGGCCCTTAGCGATCTCCCGAGCGTAGATCCTATTCAGGTCTTCCTGGTTACGAGCGTCGTCGGTGATCTTCAGCGGGAACCCACAACGCATCCGTAGCCGATCGAGGTCCTGGAGGAACGTGGGGTCCATGAGCTCTGGACGATCGAACTCCGAGGGGGCAAAGCACTGGAGGCTGAACCCTCCCGGCCAGTCGTGAGCCATCAGAGATTCTCCTTGCGTTTCATCGCGCCGATGACGGGCACGATCTTCTCAGCTCCCCTGCTCGTGATGTATCCCCCGATCCCAATCGACAAGAGAGTCCACAGGCGGTCAGGCACGGCGGCCAATGCCTCCACGTCCATGAGTCCGGTTGAGATCAGGCAGATGAGACCACCGAACATGAGCATGATCATGGGCCGCCAGCTCCTCGTGATCCAGCTTTCACTGTTAGCCTCGGCAACGATGATCGAGGATCTGGCCTCGGCCAGCGCCTTCTCCAACTTCAGGCTTTCGATGGCGAGCTCTTTGTGCATCGTGTCCAGCGCGATTTTGATCTGACCCTTCTCTTCATCGCTGGTATGGAGGTTATCGACCAGCGAGCTGATCGGGCCGATGATTCCCGACAGGAACCCCATCATTATTTGCGCTCCTTCAGGTAGTCCACCTGCACCTCCAATTTCGTGATCCTATCAGCGTGCTGGTCTGCCCGCTCATCCAGCTTCCTGCCCAGAGCCTCCTGGTCTCGCGCCTTCGCCCGAAGTCCATTGAGGCCAACCTTGACCCCCCCGTAAGAGGCACCGGCTGCCAGCAAAGCGGTCAAAATCGAGAGCATCCCCATATTTATTTCCATCAGAATTTCCCCATGTCTTCATCGGTACCCACCACGAGCGGGCCGCTCATGGACATCTCTCCGTGACCTCTAGGGGGGACATAACCTCGCCCGTGGCTGTCAGCCTTACCAGGCAGAGGATCCGGGCACGCTCCATAGCCGCCTCTTCGAGCCCATCGGAGAGCTCAGTGATGCTCTGGTCGGCAGCAACGCGCTGTTCCTGGAGTTGCGCCACCTCCTGGGGGAGGTCTGTATACTCTCCCCAGTTGAGCACCGCGCCGACCCCGGCCATGAATGCTCCGGCCGCTATCGTGACCACGACGGTGACCGCCTTAGCTGACGGCACGACCTCCTGGAAGACCTCGGCGATCCTCATCGGCCGGCCGGCCCCCGGAGCGCCTTCCTTCGGGCCTGCTCTGCTACTAGCGCTGGTGCGCCGGGTCTGGTTGTAGCCGAGGTGCGACCTGCCGCCGCCAGGGCACTCAGGTATTCGGGCCTCCTCTTATGCACCGCCCATGAGCTGGTCGGGTTCCAGCCCTCGTCCACCGTGACCCTGGGGACTAGGTGGTCTGGGATCCCCATCGACACCTCTGGCATCAGATCGATGGGGATCTCTGTGGTTGCGGGGGTAGGCACGTTCAGGGGACCGGGGACAGCCAGCGCCCGAGCAGCCGCAGACTGAAGCGTATCATATGCGCCTTGCTTCTCGGCCCCTCCTGCTCTGAGGTAGGCCCACTTCACGCCGTACCAGAACAGCGCCTGTACCGTCTTGATATCGGACCCCCGAGCTTTAGCTAGCTTCCCGAATGCCACGTTGAGTCGGTCGCGCATGGTGTCGGGCACAGCGTCATCGATCTTGCCGGCAGCCGAGATATTGTCGGCAGAGCCCATGAGTATATGGTAGCCGCGAGCGCCCCACGCATCGACAGTTCCTCGGCCGAGGTCTGGCAGCCCCAGCTTGTCGCCAGAGTAGCGGCCGACCTTCTCTCCGAAGACATCTTCCATCACGAGAACGTCCGTGCGGACGCCATCCCTCAGCACGTTCACCGTCGTTTGGAGGTAGGCCGCCGCGCCCTCCAGCCCAAGGTCATCGACCATGTCGTTGAGGGCCATGAGCCCGTCCTCGTGCGTCAGCGCATGATGGGCCCCGCCCACAAGCTCGGCGTCCCCAGCCAACGTCGGGAAACTCCAGCCTTGGGGCCCGCGCATCGCCTTTTGCCCCCTGAGCCCCCCGGCCGCGCTTTCAACGCCGAAGGTATAGTGCGACCTCTCCCACGCGGCACGCTGAGCGCTGCCCGGCAGGCCGGGATCCATGACGCTAAACTTGCCCGTCCGGTAGTACTGTTCCATCACGCCTAGACCTGCGGCTGCTTCACTCGCGACCGTCTGCCCGTTGGAGAGGAGGGACGAGATGGTAGTGAATACCGTGAAGTCGGCGTCGTTGCGGAGCTCTGGTATCGAGTTCTGCGCGATCAGGCGGGCCTTCCTCGTGCCTCCCTTGAACCAGTCGCTGACGAGGGCTGGATCGAGGTCGGCTCCCTCTATGAACTCGTCTATAACCGTCTTCATCCTCGACCCCAGCGTTCGTGCGATGGAGGACTCGGATGTCGCGGTTAGACGACGAAACTGCCTGGCCGCCACCTTAGCGGCGTCGGCAACTTCGAGCCCGCTGCGTGCGCTTTCGGGAGTGCTTAGCGGCCTTTCAAGCTGCTGGGCGTGGGCTTCGAGCTCTTCAATGCGGGCTGTGAGGCCGGCGTAGGAGTCTGGCCCGAGCCCGAGTTCGGTGGCCCATCTTTCGTAGACCGGGAGGACCCGATCGGATAGATGAGATGCCACCCCTTCAACAGCTCGTCCGTTTCCTTGGAAGGCTTCAAGATATGCATGGGTTCCCTCCGTCCAAAGGGTGGTGAAGTCGCGAGGCTCGGCAGCGATCCCCTCGCCGGGAAGGCCGAGGACAGCTTGATCCAGTGCCGCACCAGCGCCATCGTAATCTATAACAACCACCCTGCCATTGCTATCCAAGACCGTAGAGTCGTAGCCTGCCTTCGCGAGATCCTTCGCGACCCGCTCCAGCTCGGCAGGCTTGAGTGCTCCCACCTTCCCGTTAACGTAACGACCGATTACCCAGCCCCCCGTAGCTTTCGGATCTGAAGACCCCACCGGATTGAGACCGAACCCTGACTGAGCGTCTTGGCCGCGAAGAACGCCGTTGACCGCCCGGTAGGCATTGATAGCACTCTCCGCGATGTCCGGGCCACCGAGCTCTACGTCGAGGGTCACGATCTCGTTGGGGTTGTACCCGCCCTCATAGAACCCGTGACCGAATAACACAGCGACCTTCATTTTGCCGGTCCCAGGGACGAGAGCCTCCACGATGGGAAGGGTCACATCGGTGCCACGCGACAGCCATCCCTCGCCCTCCATCTGCGCGACCCTTATGTCCTTCGTAAAGTTCATCGTCCCGCCCGCTTGGTTGAGCCGGTCCCAGAACTCAGACGGGGCAAAGCCGTGCCTGCCGCCTGACACGGCCTCTTGGGGGACGACCGCGCCCTCTCCGAGTGGTCGGCCGGCGAGCCGCCTGCTAAGGACATCACGGGCTCCCATTCTAAACCTGGCACCAGCGGGCCCTGTGAGGCGCGAGGAGGCGCCGGCCACAGTGGCGCCCGCGACGCCACCTCCGATGGCGCCTTTGAGGATGTTGTTCCACCTCTCTTCCTCTGACTCGGCGGGCGCTGCCGCACCTCCAAGGCCGCCAACAGCGGCCCCTACGAGGAGGTGTGGTGGCATCGCCAGACGTGTCCCACCTTCTATCGCATCCCGTATCTGGGGAGTGATCTTGATGGAGAGGTTGCGCTCCCTTGCGGAGGGGATAGCATCAGCGAGGGCCGCTTGTTCAGTATCATACGGGAAATCAATCCTTTGGCCTCCCTCGTATCTAAACCAAGCGCCATTCCAACCGCCTTGTTGACGCACGTCGGGGGGCTCGACATCCACCCCCTCCTGCACATACGTCTTGCGGGGGTTGGGAGGTATGACATCCACCCCCTCCAGCACGGCACCGTACTTCTTGAGCTCCTTCATAAACGCATTGGGCACAATTCTGTCGTAGAACTCGATCATGCCCTGGCCGCCGATCGTGAGGTCTTCGCCGGGGAGGGCCCCGATGGAGCGAACTCGTTCCATACGCTCCACCACTTCCTCCGCTGCTTCGCGGGCACGCCTTGAGGTCAGCACATCACCAGTATTCTCGTCCACAACCCTGAATATGCGGTCCCCCACCTCAGTGCCGACGTGCTCGCGAACATCGACATTGGTTCGGATCAGGTCGTCGCGGGTCGCTTGAACTTCCTCCACTCTCAGGTTGCGTACCGGACTACTGCCGCGCTTTTCGAGTCGCCCAAGCTCGTCCATTTGCTCGTGCCCGTACCCGTAACGCTCCAACGACCCCACAACGGCGTCGGGATCGCCACGGGCTGCGTCTGCACTAGAACGAAATTCCTCGCTGAACAAGCCATGTGGGCCGGGGGTGCCTTCCCTAATGCTCCGCTCTATTTCTGTGGCGTACTTCTCGGCCGCGTCGCGCTGGAGCGCCCGAGCCGCCGCAAGCTCCTCGCCCTGGAGCGCCCGAGCCGCCGCAAGCTTCTCCTCGGGAGCCCCGACCGGCTCCATCAGCCGTGCGGCTGAGCCCTTGCCGATCTGCTTGTGCAACTTCTCGGGAGTGATGCCCGACCTTTTTATTACCCGCTCGCCATCTAGGTCCCACGCTTCGAGTGTCCCCGTCCCTTGGTCGTACTCGATCCTGCTAACGCGCTTCAGTTGGGCGGCCTGCTCGGCGGCCTGTTTGCCTGTCGCCCAGGAGATGCGATCGTGGCCGCCCTTCACCGCCCGCTGTAGGGCCCTGCGAGCGAGGAGGGCGGCCCACTCGGAGGTATTCTTGTACGGCATATCGGGGACTGCCTCGCCACGCAACTTGCCGCTGCGGATGATCTCTTCGCGACGACTTAGGAGGCGCTCCATCTCTGGCACTTCAGGATCCAGCCGCATAGCTATTGTGTTGGCCTGGAGGCCCTCTTGTAGTTCTGCAATACGCTTATTATCTAATGCATCGGCCTCGGCCTCTAGGGCCACGCGATCACTCTCGAACCCGACCTCACGGGCCTCTTGGAGCGGATCGCTCTGGAACTCCTCGACGTGAAACGACTTGCCCTTTGCCGCCCTGCCCTCTACTGCCGTTACCTCGCGGTCGGTTTTGCGGATATGACCCAGAACATCGGGCTCCTTCCAGTGGCCTCCTGTGAATGGCCTACCTGCCCCCTCAGGCCTATCCAACCGCACCAGTATCTCCTCGTAGTTCGACTTCGGATCGAGCCCGAACTGGCCTTGTGTCTGGTCCGCAAATCTGGGCCTCGGCCCTACATCCCCGGGCAGGTAGTCCACGAGGTCGCCGGGAGCGCCCGCGTCTTGAAGTTGTCCCCTCGCCACATCGACCCGTGCGTCACTCTTGATGGTCTCCTTGAGCTTGATCTCATTCTCGCGGGCGAAGCCGAGCACCTCATCCTTGGTGAGCACCTCGTCCGCGTTGTCCGCGAGGTACCCACGGAGGCCGGTCCACTCCGTCTCCATCTCACCGAACCCGCGCTTGGCTGGGTCAAGGAAGCGGTTCCACTCTTGCCCGGTAGCTTTGCCTCCGGGGAGAGGGGTAGGCGCTTCCTCGATCGCGGCCTGTAGCCTGCTGTACCACCTGCCCTCCATGCCGGTGTCCACCTCGCCGGGTAGGCGCTCGGGGAATCTTAACCCGCGCTGATCAGGATCGACTGGTGCCGGTTGGCCTAACTCGTCCAGGCGAACCTCGGGCCCGATTCCCGCCGGGCCCCTAAGCCTCTCTAGCCTGAGCTCGGGGAAATCTGGCTGCTCCACCGACCTGGCCCCCAGGGGAACCTCGGGCGGTGCGGGGCCTTGCAGCCGGGGCACGTCCTCGACGGCTCGCAGTCTGGGTGTGTCCACGGCCCTCGGCCCAGGACGCAGACCCACCTCCACTTGGGGCGCCGCTAGCCTCCGCGGCTGCGCTGGACGCGGACGAGTACCCACCTCGCCTACCTGGGGCGGTGACCCCTGCCGCCCAACCGCGCCAATAAGTGCGGACGTGACGGCGGTGCCCGCCACGTTAAGCCCCAGCCGAGACAGGAAGTGTTCACCAGGATCGAAGCCACCGGCTGCGATCTCCTCTTGGCGCATGGCAGTCCCGAGATGGTGCAGGCCGGGGAAGTCTTGTTCCAATGACAAGGCAACATCGCCCGGCGCATATCGACCCGCGAAGCCGCCCACCTGGCCGGGGACAGACCTTCGCACCCCCGGACTTCTCATTACGGGGCTAGCAACCGCCTCCAGCGCCCGTCCAGCCACCATCGTCGGTTTACTTATTCCCTGGAAAGCCTGTTCCAGAACTTGCCTGTTGGCAGTCGGGGCACCGGGAACAGATATGCCCCGGCCGAGGTTATATTCCCGTAAGCCCCGAGGTGCAGCAGCCATCTGTTGAACTGCGCGTCTAGTGATCCAAGGAATAGCCTTGCCGGCTAACGCAGAGGTAGCCATAGCCGCACCCTCGAATGGCACCATAAACGCCGCCAAGTCAACGGCGCCCTCCACGGCCGGCACGTTGACCGTGCTGATCCCGCTCCTCTTGTACTCACTCAGGCCGGCAAGATCACGGGCTCTCTGCGTTATCCGATCCGCCTGCTCCTTGCCAGCCGTCCACCCTTCGCTAGGCGTCATACCGCCAGGGAACACAGCGGCAGCTCCCCTTATGGACGGCAAAACGACACGGTGGGCCCCGGCGGTGGCACTGCCCGCCAGCTCGTAAGCCCTACCGAGCGCGGTGGTCGCAAGGTCAGCCGCGCGACCCCTGCTTCCCGCCCTCCCCGGTATGGGCCTGAACTCAGGTGTGTGCCCGGCGCCTATCACGTGCTCGGGTCGCTCCTGGCCCATGACGACATCGGGTTGAGGTTGGGCAGCCACCCTCGTGGCATCGGCCTGAATGGGCCCTGGCCCCAGGGTGGCCTCCTGTGCCGGGGTGACCTTCTGCGGAAGATCCAGCCGTGGGAGCGTGGGGGGGGTAAGCCCGGTCTGCATCGCCAGGGCCCCTAGTTGCTCGTAGTACGCCGCAGGTGGGGGCGGCTTGGTGGCTACCCGAGTAACGTCCCGCTGGGCGAGCAGCTCCGGGCCCTCAAGGCGGCGCTGTTTGGTTCGCCAGTCAGGGGTATACCGGGCTAATAGCCCCCTGATCCGACGCAGTAGGTCTGGGTCGCCGTGATTGCCATGAAACGGCATCTCACCCGCCAGGCCTTATGATCGGCGCCCCGGAGCGCGGCACGGTCCCCGAGCGAGGCGCATTCTGCCAGCCAGCACCAGCCAGCACCGCGATCTGCTCGTCGGTCATCCCCTGGGATCTCAGGTAGGCCACCTGGTCCCCTGTCATGGATTCTCCTACCGCGCTACCTGCCAGCGTGCTGGCAGCTATAGTGGGCACGCCCTGCGTGACGAACTCTTGCCGTATGGATCGCTGTTGCGGCCCCATAAGCCGTCGCGTGAGGTCGGCGGCATCCTTCCCCTGGGCGGTAAGGAGCGGCGTCATCTGCTCGGCCACATCGCCGGAGTAGGATGTCATCCGGCCCCTTAACGCTTTCCTGCCTGCGTTCAATACCTGTGCCGCCACACCGCCGCCGCCGAGCATACTGCCAGCCGCATCAATGCCGACCAGGTCCGCGACCTCAAGTGCCTTGTCCACCGTCCCCGACTGCTGGTTGACGAATCTGTTGCTCGACCCCATCCGCACTTCGTTAGCTACCTGGCGCTGGAACGCATCGTAAGCCTCGTCGCTCGGGAACAGCATACGCATCCGCTCCCTGTCCATTGTGCGATCGGCGAGTGGTCGCGCCATCGTCAAGTCATGACCCTTGGGTATATTCTCAAGTCGCTCCGCAAAGGCCTCAACGCCGCCACGCAGGAACATCTCGCGCTCGCCTTCACTCATCTCGCTCACGAGATACTGCGTGTCGCTTGGTGCATCCTTGAACAGTTTCCGTCCGACCTCAAGGGCTTCTAGCTCCTCCGCGCCACCCCTCCAAAACGCTCGGGCCTGACCGAACTCGGGCACCGCGTCGTCTACCCGCCCCAACATCTCGCGCCTCATACCATCAACGGTAGCGGCCGTCTGTGAGCCCATGCCGCCAGTCCTTTTGCCAGACTCAATTATCTCGTCCACGCCCCGCTTCATGTAATCGACCGCCTGGACAGGGATGTCGATGAGGTCGTCTGTCAGGGGGGGAAGGTCCACACCTTGGAGCCTCGCGAGCTCGCGCCCCTTCTCATACGCCTCTCGGAAGACCTTCTCGTTCAGCAAGGTCCCATCCGGGTCAACCACATCCCGCGACACGGTTCGGGCGACACCTTCAGGTGTGTTGTAGGCAGCCTCGTAAAGCGGTTTCGAGGCCGCAGACCTGCGCTCCATAATCTCCTGCGTGGACTCTCGGAACGACTGACGGACATCTTGATCGCTGAGCTCCAGGATGTCATCGATCAGCCGCACCTCTTGGCCGGTATGACGCCCTCGGAGGAACGCCGGTATGTCTTCCTTCGCTCGGCCGGGGATTGTGGCAGCCCCACGGGCCACCCCCCGTGTCTGTTGGCTCACGTCCATGAGCGCACGTTCGGGATTCGCTTCGAGCAGCCCGATGGCCTCCTGGAGGTCCTTGCCCTGGATCGTGCCTTCGGGCGTGACCTGGCCTTCCGGCAGAGCTCGTGCGACCCGTCGTGTGGCCTGGTCTTGGATCGTCTCGACGCCGGGGATCCGACGCAGAAGGCTAGCGGCCACGCCCTCCGCTGACTCACTCGTCGCGGCCCTGACCCCCGTCAGGTCCATCAACTTGCTGCCTATAGCGCCGCCGAGCCTGGATACTCCTTGCGCCAACCCACCTGCCCCCCAGCCCAAGGCCCCGCCGAGCAAGGTTTCGGCGGTCCTCTCCCACGGCATACCTTCCGCGTGCCCGAAAGCCTGGGCACCACCCTCGATCGCACCACCCACGAAGGGACGAGCGGCCGTCCTGGCGCTCATCATACCGAGCGCTGGGCGGGTGGCAGCCCCCCGAACCACGTTCGCGCCAAGGGCCCCCATGCGAGCTGCCGTGCTGCCAGCGACCGCTGCGCCTCCCGCGCCACCAGTCGTCAGCGCTGCCCCCACCATAGGAGCTATAGCGCCAGCGACCTCTCCGGCGCCGTAGGTCCAGGGGTACGCCTCCCTAGACGCCCGGTTGCGTTCCCGAGCTCCTTCGGTCCCCTCCGTGTAGGCTTCGCCAGGTGACATACCGCCAGGCCACATAGCGCCTAACCCTCTTATCCCTCCCATCGCCTCGTCGCTGAGCCCAACGGTGAACCCTTGCCCTATCCCACGCGCAGCCGCGCCGAGCCTGGTTCCGCGTAACGCCCGCCTCTGTGCTATGAGGGCCCTTATGCCAGGATCTTGTGGTCCGTTTCCGTGGCTCACTCTGGGACCCCCGCTGCGTAGTATCCCTCATCAAGGAGCATCCGCTCGATCTCGTCGTCGCCTACCCCTGCTCCCATCAGCTCATCGATGCGATCTGCCAGATTGGCGACAGAGCCCGCCCCCCCGCCAGCTCCCTGAAGTGGATCGTACCCGACATTCTCAAAGATGTGGCCGCCCCGCTCGGCTAGACCCTTGTACCTCTCTATAACCGGATCAAGAGCTAGCCTCTGGCCTTCAAGTAGGTTTTCAGCACTTTTCAGGAATTTGGAACGAGCACTTGGGGCCAAGCGCTCACCCGCCTGCACCCGATTGAACTGTGACCATATCAATTCCGGCACGCCCTGCGCGTTCTGAGCGTTAGCGAACTCGCTCTCGCGCACCACGCTGCCGGGATCCAGCATCTTCATAAAGGAGAAGATGATGGACAGATCGTTGGGGCCAGTCGGCTCTGCCAGTGCCACTTCCCTCAACTTCGCATACGATGTCACAACCTTCTGGGCGTCCCGTACTATCGGGTCGCTTGAGAACTCAGCCCGTAGGCCCGAAGCCGCATCGACAGTTACGCCAGGTGGCGGATCTGTCATGGACAGAATCGCCTGGATCTCCTCGAGGCTAGACGCCCCTGACACGGTCATCCGGCCTGTTGCCGGGTCGATGCCGAATCTCGCGCCAGTCTCGTCAGGGTTGCGTGCCGCGAAGCCCGTGGCAGCCTCTTCGGTTCGGAGGCCCGTTACGCTCGGAGTACCACCACTGACGCTATAGGTCGGAGGTGTCCCGAGTGCGTTTAGCGCTTGCTGTTGTTGGAATGCCGTACTCCTGGTCGGATCGAAGCTCGCGTCCTCGAAGCTCCCCGGAACGAAGTCGCGGCCGAGCTGTGGGGCCTGCATGAGCTCGGCCCCGAACTGGGACGGGTCGCCGCCCATACTGATCGGAGACGGGCCCGGATAGGTCGCGCCCGGCTCGACATCGACACCCATTCCACCCATCGCGGCCTGAGTAAGCGGATTGATCTCAGTAGGCCGTCTATCGAAGAGCCCCCCGGAGAGGTCGGGCGGTTCCACGCCTATATCGACTGGAGCCTGTCCCTCTGTCCACACCTGTGTGCCTGGAGTGCCGGTCCACCCCTCCTTTATAAAGCCAGCATGGTCCATCATGGCGTTATACGCCAACTGCTGCTTATCCGTCTCGATCCTGTCGACCGCCATCTGGTCGTATGCGCCTTGTCGTGCAAGCACAGCTTGCCGGTACTTACGGTCATCCGCCATCGTGGCGATCCGCATCAGTGCTTCGCCAAGCTTAGAACCGACATCGCCGACCCTAGACCACCTGTCCTCTGCCATAACTAAGCCCCCCGTGAGCGCCAGTCAGAGTAGCTCGGGATTGCGTACCTCGGCTGCGCCCCCCACCCACTCGGCGCCGGGCCGATCTTGTCGCCACCTGAGCCCGAGCGAATCGCACCATAGACCTCGGGAAGGGCGCTCGCCGCCTGACTCCCCAGGTACAGCTTCTCCATCATACTAAGATTGCCGAAGAATCCACCTCCTTCTGTGGGGGTGCGTGCGTTCTCATCTGCAAACGAACGGAAGTCAGGGACCGGCCGCGCACTGAAGTTGGGGCTCCTCTGTGTTAGTGCATCCATCCCCACCCCCACCCCCCTCACTGCGGGCGGGGCTACCCCTCCTCCCGCCGAGCCCGCCCCTGCAAAGCGTGCGTAGTTCGGGTATTGGCCGGAGAATCCACCACCCCCGCCAGCGCCGGGCAGCGCTCCTGCCGGGCTCATCCCTGGACCGAAGTTGGGGGTCTGCATGAAGCCAGACGCATCCACCCCCAGGCCCCCCGCTACGGGCGGGGCTACCCCCGAGCCCATCCCTGGACCGAAGTTAGGGGTCTGCATGAAGTCAGGGTTGTTCTGCATCAAGGCATTCGCCCCCATGCCCTGCATACCCTGTTGGCCCCCGCCGAACGCACGGATAAGGGAGTCCCCCTCTAGGTTCTTTATGCCAGGGACCTGCTGGCCTATCTTGCCGGCCGAGTAGCCGGAGACGAAATCTTTGCCGGCCGTGCCGACATCCCCCCAGTCCAAGCCGTCCGCTAGCGTGGACTCGCGGAAATCGCTCGTGTCAGCGCCAAGGGCACCCCACGGTACTGGGCCGGCTGATTGGGGGACCATCCCGCCGATCGCCCGGCCTGCTCCCGCGCCTACGGGACCACCAACCATGAACCCGGCAGCCGTTAGCAACTGCTTAGGGTCCGTGATCCACTTCGCTGCCCCACCTACTTTATCCCAGAACGCCATCGTTCCTCTCCGTTAAGTTGCCAGCCCCGTCACCCCTCGCTGTCACGCGCCAGGTCCAGCGCCTGGATCGTTCGGATCATTCGGATCATTATTCACCACCGCCACCATGCTCTGCTTTCCAGGCTTGTAGCGCCTCGGCGCGCGCTCGCTCTTGAGCCAGTAGCTCCTTCAGCTGCGTCATCTCTGCC
>Ga0209402_10003226_pt1 | contig 15724 bp, 14 predicted proteins | sample ArcticOcean_MG_C_3_FD_187437 | JGI IMG/M metagenome (GOLD analysis project Ga0209402, IMG submission 187437) | Marine microbial communities from western Arctic Ocean - ArcticOcean_MG_CB8_126 (SPAdes) (version 2) | ecosystem: Environmental > Aquatic > Marine > Oceanic | place: Arctic Ocean... | reverse complement strand
GTGGAGCAACCAAAGTTCCATTTTTGGGCTTCACATTAGGTGGAAGAGCAGATGAATTGACCACGCCAGTCAGTTTGACCTGATAGTCAATACTGCCATCCTGATAAAAATACCAGAAGAATCCATATTCATAATTGCCGACCGTGGTGAAGAACGATACGACGAGTCGTCTCGAGCGGCGAACTTCTGTTTCCCCAATTCGATTATCTGTGTGTTTCCAGAGAACACCAAAGTCTTCTTCATGCATGCAAATCACATTTTTTTGGGTTCCGGCCTTCCCAGTGATGTCATAAAGTGATACGTCGAAGTAATAGATTTCTCCTAAACAATCACATCCGAGCTCGAGCGAGTTGGCACATTTACCAATCCCTACTTCGCCTGAATCAAAGACCTGTTTCTTGTAATGATCGTTTGTGGGATCACCGTATGGAACGACCATTTCAGATAATGCTCCACGGTAGAGAATGGGGCGGATTTTGCCCTGATCCTCATAGGTGACATTATGAATTACCAGCCCCTCGCGTGGCGTATATCCAACGCGAAGCTGCCATTTTTGCCACTTCACTTCGTTCCCAGTGACCGTAAAGCTAGGGCCTTCAGGTTGAGTAATTTCAATTGGTTTCAGATCGGTTCGGAATGATTCCTGATATCGTGCCGAATAATTACCATCCTCGGGAGGTATCGGCACGACTCCGAAGTCTTGAATCTCAAAAATCTCATTTTTATTAAGGTCGATGATGACTGAAAGGCCTTCAATTGGCCTTGCATAGCCATTATCTGTGGCCTCACGTCGCACCCAGCATCTACCGACTGCAAGTCGCTTTCCTTCTTCAGATTTGTTCCCGAAATTAGAGATAGGCCAAGGATCAATCATGACAAGATCAGGATTAGTGAGGCCACGTTTGTTAAGTGCCTCCACAAATCTAGGATCATGTTTAATTTTACTTTCAAATTCTAGAAAGTTGGTTTTATGATCGCCAAAAATAAATGCCGGCTGTACACCTGTGATGTGCTCCGATTCAAGCAACTCGTCAGTGTCCAACGACACTAAAAGCTCATAAACTTTGCCATTCTTCGGGTTAAGCGCCACCAAAAACGCCTCACGAGGAACGTGATTTCCTGTCCGGTAGTTTAATACCTGCTCTTTATCCGGCTCTCGCAGCACAATAGTTTCAAAAAGCGGTGTCTCACCTAATTGAGTATCGGCTTTAGCAATTCCAACTGCTCTATCAATCTCTTCCACCGAAAGAGGATCTAATGGATGCTGAGCAATTTTCTCCGCCACAGCCTCTTTTACTTTGTCATCTACTACCATTTGAAACTCCTCACCCAATCGTCTTTTCGATTATCAGTGTAGGCGAAAATACCTGATATTTACGCTGATACTCAGGATAATCTCGTTTACTAGATACTTTGATTCCTTAGCTTTGAATTAGTTCGCAGCTCGGCTGAGCCCAATAGCTGTCCCAATACCGATCGTGAGTCCTATAGAATTTGATGCAGCCACACTGAGATCCGTGAAGGTACTCAGGGCAAGAGCACAGCCTATACCGATAACTATGCCAGCTATTTGTCCGAGTTTCATTGCTGCAGTTTACCCTGAAAAATCTGGTGAGGTGCTATCAAAAAATCATTTGACGAACATAATTGACCACTGATTCAGGCCTCCTCCATAGATTAGTTCGTAATATCTGAGGCGTCGGGATAGCTACCTTCGTCCGGCGCAAGATCGCACTACTTATTGCGCGCATAGGGATTTGTAGCTTCGAGAAGTGCATCTGCAAGAAAGTTGAGCGCAATCAAAAGCAAGGACAACATCAAAGTAGGAAAAAGAATAAACCACCAGGCTCCGCTCGTAAGCCACGGTCTTGCCTCAGATAACAATATGCCAATAGTCGGAATAGGTGGTGACGCTCCCATACCTAAAAAATTAAGGCTCGCTTCCGCTATTACCGCTGATGACATAAATAAAGCTGCTTGAACAAGCAACGGGGGCAAAGTGTTAATCGCAATATGTCGCAAGACAATTCGTGCTGGATTCGCTCCAAGGGATTCTGCGGCAAGTGCATAGTCACGATTCTTTTCCTGTAATAATTGCCCTCTTGCTAGTCTGCCAAACACTGGAATTGCCCCAATTCCAATTGCCAAAGACACCTCCTTCAATCCTGTTCCCAGAATCGCAAGCACCGCAATGGCGGTTAATATACCAGGGAATGCCAGCATCGTATCCAATATTCGCATGATAACAATTTCAAGCCAACCACCGAAATATCCGGCGATATAACCTGACATAACGCCGATTAGTGCTCCGACAGTTACTGCGCCAAAACTCACTGCCAGAGATATCCGAAGGCCATACAGGGTCCGAACAAACATATCCCTATTGAGATGGTCTGTCCCAAAAGGATGCCCCCACGAAGGCGGAATCAGTCGTACTCCCCGAATTTGCTCACTGTAGTGATACGGGGAAATAATGGTCGCAAAAATTGCACCTAGAACGAGCATCAATAAAATAAAAAGAGCGAGTTGCCCTCGTCTTTCCGAAACCACGCGGTAGGCCACATCAAATGCCTGAGAGGAGTGTCGCCACTCATAAAGTCGACCTTGGGACAGATCCTGATTCATATCATCAACCCTGCCTGATTCTCGGATCAACAAATCCATATGCAATATCAGCCATCATATTGGCCAACGTGAAAACTCCAACAAATACCCCAAGCATTGCTTGTATCATTACATAGTCTCGACCAGTCACCGCACCCACTATGAGGCTACCAAAACCAGGTCGAGAAAAGACAACTTCTACGACGATGGCTCCAGTAATCAAGGCTCCAACCTGCAAAGCGGCTACTGTAATCAGTGGGATTAGTGCATTTCGAAGTGCGTGCCGCAGGACAACGTCAGTCTCACGCAGGCCTTTCGAGCGAGCGGTTCTGACATAGTCTTGATTCATTACCTCTTGCATCGAGGCGCGAACAAACCGAGCCAAAACAGATGCTAAAGATGAACCCACGGCTATAGTAGGTAGGATTAGAAATCGCGCAGCTTGAACTGGATCTTCGGTCACACTCACACGTCCAGATATTGGTAACCAGTGCAATTGGACACCGACTAGCCAAAGTAACAAAAGTCCTAATATGAAATTGGGTATCCCTAACGTCGAAATTGTAAAAAATGTTGCAAAATAATCTGCCGGCCCGCCAGGCTTAAGGCCCGCCAGTATACCTATCGGTAACCCGACTAGAAATGCGAAGACATAGCCGCATACCGCAAGTTCAAGCGTGGGGACCACTGCTGACTGTAACAAATCGAGAACTGGTAAATTTTTTATATAGGAGCGACCAAAGTCACCTCTAAGTGCATCTGCCAGCCAATTAACATATTGGCTAAGTAGGGGATCGTTTAATCCCAAATCTTCGCGGACAGTTTCGATTTCTTCAATTGATGCATCCTCAGGTGCCATCATCGAAGCTGGATCACCCGGAATAGCTCGCACTAAGCCAAAAATAACAATACTCGAGATGAACACCACTATGAGAGTTTGGCCCAAACGATTGACAATGTACTGGCTCACTGAATCCTCAAAATCCTCTCAGCTAACAGAAAGCGACCGGAAAGTTACTTGACCTGCTTGCTCAGGATATCTACACTTCCCGAGACTGTAACAAATATACACAATATGTCAAAGGAGTGAACCATGGCAGAGCAAGATAAAGCCAAACAGATAAGCCGTAGACAGATGATCAGAGCTGGTGGGCTTACCGCCGCGGGTATCACTGGTGCAGCCCTGATCGGGTGTGGTTCGGACGATAGTGAAGTCGCGTCTTCAAGCAGCTCATCAAATTCATCTTCGAGTAGCTCGAGTGCTGCAACCCAGGCAGCCACTGCGACCCCAACCGCGTCAGGACTTACTGCAGCAAAGACCGCTGTCGCTACACAAGCCGCCGCCACTGACACAGGTCCAAAGAAAGGTGGCCGGCTCATCTGGGGAACACTGACTCCATTTGAAAACTACAAGGGCCCCTACACCTCTGGTAGTGTGATGGTTCCTAATACTTCAGCATTCTGGGACACACTAGCAAAATATGGCAAAGACTCGATGAAGCCAGAACCGCATCTAGCCGAATCATGGGAATTTAATTCCGATAAGACGCAACTGCAGGTGAAGCTACGCCCAGGACTAGAATTTCATAACGGGAAAACAATCGATTCAACTGCCGTAAAAAGAAGTATGGATCTTATGGATGATGAAGGAACACCAAACAGCCAGGTAAAGGGCACTTTTAGTAAATATATCAACGAAGTGAAAGTGATCGACGATAAGACCCTCACCTTCGATCTTGCTTGGCCAGGAGATGGGATCTTCGACGTATTCCAGTACGCACATATACATGATGCGGATGACCTCCAGTCCTACGTGGATCTAAAGACCTGTAACGCCAGTGGACCATTCAAGTTTGACTTCGATGAATTCAAGCCTGGTGAGGGATTCCTTGGGCGCAGGCACGAGAATCATTACGCCCCAACACACATCGACGAGGTGGAATTTAGAGTCTTTCAGGACGCTAGTGCTCTTGGTTTGGCGGTTGACGCGGGTGAAGTCCACGCAACTAACAACGGAACCCACGCCGATGCTGAAAGGTGGATGAAGGATGACAAGCTAGAGGTTGGTGTGGCTCCAGCAGGCCTCGCCTCCTGGGTGTTAGGAATGACTGTTACTGGTAATGGTGGTGGAAACCCCATCCTTGACGACCCAAGAGTGAGGCGAGCAATCTACCGAGTAATTGACAGAAACAGACTTGCAACGGAAACGTTCCAGGGCTTAGTGGAGCCTCTCCATTTCCACTGGCGATCCTACTCACCTGCTTACGATAAAGCCTTGGACAGGGATTACTTCAATATAGAAGAAGCGAAGGCACTTCTAAATGAAGCTGGCTACGATAGCATCGATATCGACCTAAACGTACAAGCGGGTGGAGACCCAGCGGATGACCAGATCGCTGCAGTCATCCAGGCTGATGCGGCAAAAGCTGGTATTAACTTCAATATCACTCTTATGGATGCAGCGGAGCGAAGACCGTTATGGCGAGCCGGTAAATTACCCGGAGCATACCTGTCTTCATTCGCTTTCTATTCATTGCAGCCTGAAACTCTTGCGGTAATGAACTACCAGATGAGAATTCCGAACTCATGTGCGTATGACACTCCTAAATATCAGGCAATCATTGATGGGTTTGCTGGAGCATCGGTTGAGAAGAAAGCTGGACTCATCCAAGAGATGAATGCTTTGTACGCTAACGAACCATGGATAGCACCAATTGTTAGTCGAGGATATGTTTGGGCTAATTCTAAGAAACTAAAGGGCTTGGTCACAGACATCCTGAGTACACCGTATTGGTCTGAGCTCTGGCTAGACGCTTAATTGATACAGCATTAAAACTGGGAACGCGCTCCTTTATGGGGCGCGTTCTTAAGTCATCTCCACTAATGAACGAGCACCTAATTTGAGTTCATTCACGCTTTCCGCCAAAAGATTCACAAACCATAGGTCCTTGCTGGATTCTCTAAAAAATTATTAGTGGGTGAATGGAACGAGATGCTCAGCTATTCCTCACATATCAAATAATCCTCGACATAGACACACTCTCAAAAAATACTTTTTTTATTTATGTGTGGTCTCGTCTGATGATACTAGGAGGTAGGAATGACGAAGAATAACAACACGGAGCGACTCAGAATTTTTGACGAGGACGTTCCTGTAGACGAACGACTTGTCCAGGCTTGTGATCTTTTAAAGGATCTAATAGGCATGAAATCCAAACCATATGACGAAGATCACGTCGCTACACAGTCAGAAGTAAATAGTGCAGTCGCACAGTCGCTCTTGATACTTTCAGAATGTATTCAAGACTTGAACAAGAAAAATTAGAGGCCTTCCCCAGTCGCACTGGGGAGGGCCTAATCTGACTCAGTAATACGCTCGTGCTGATACACGTGGGATAGCACAGTCAGGCATTTCCATCAAATAGCCATGCAAGAAACGTCTGGTGTGCAGACTCAGACTCTAATTACTAAGTACTTGGGGTACTTATTCTGCTTTCCGCAGAGTTGTCACTCCGAGTATTAACATCACAAGCATCCAAAGAGGCCAAATTATCATCATCCCTACGTTATCGTCAGTAGCTCCGCCAATACCAATGACCAAGAATCCGACGCAACCTAAAAGTCCGAGCAATCCCGAAAGTATTTTATTGAAAAAATCCTCCAAGTAATAACCTAAACCAGTGAAAGACATTCCAAGAAACATAGATGCCCAAACGAGTCGTCCGACAGCTTCCTTCCCGCCCGTATTTCCTACGGATGCGAATGAGTCAGCAACCATCCCTCCTGCTGTGGAAATCACTAATATAAGCAGGCCGATCTGCGCCATTTCCTTACCTATACCAGTCGGCATAGTATCCCTAGTCCGCATAAAGGCAATTGGGACGGACAACAGAATCCAACTCGCAATCAGTTCCGTCTGCAGCGTAGGCAAGACCCCTGTCTCACCCAACAGCATGTAGACAATCAAGGGCCCAAGAGCCCCGACTACAAAAAACGTGCCTGTGATCGTGTTTGATTTCATACTTCTCCAGCTTTCTACCCCCGGAGCCGCAAGTCAGTGGCGGATGCACCACATACATCAATGCTGGATAACAATACCACGCACATATGTACTGTAGTCAAGTAGGAGATTTCAGAAAATTGGTACCTATTTAGTATCTCGCTCTGCTAACTTTGGCACTAATAACGCATCGCCAATAGAAAATCAAACCTAATTGAAAGGCAAATATATGCTCGAAAAAACCACCGAAATAGGTCTATTTGAGACCATGTACAACTGTAGAGCAATGCGGAAGTTAGACACGAAAGAAGTACCCGAAGAACATTTGGTCAAACTTGTGAGTGCAGCAAACCAAGCACCATCAGGATCTAATACCCAAGGAGCTCGCTGGATTGTCGTGCGAGACCCAGAAACAAAGGCGCAACTGGCGGCGATGAATAAAACAATTGTAGAAAAATACATGGTGCGCTTCGTCGACAACCCTGGTAGTCTTTCCCACCACCCTGCGGACAAACGGCAACGCATGTACAAAGCAGTACTTTGGCAAAACGAACACATGGACGAAATACCTGCCTTGATTATTGCTTGTATGGATTTTGGCGATAAACCAACCCCCGAAATGATCGCAGGTGGTAATGGATCTATTTGGCCCGGCATACAAAATTTATTACTCGCCGCTAGAGCAATGGAGTTGGGTGCTGCGCCAACAACTCTAGCCTTGACCAACCCTGAGGCTGTCGCAAAAGTGCTCAACTTGCCAGACTCCATGCATGCATATTGCCTTATTCCAGTGGGCTACCCACTGGGTAAATTTGGGCCAGTGACGAGAAAGCCAATAGAAGAGATTTTACGCTTTGATCGATGGTCTGATTAGCAATGCAATAATTCTTGGTGGCTTAAGTAGAGAAGTTTTTAGAAAATTGGCACCTAATTGGCACCTTTAGCCAAAACAAAGAAGCTCCCACTCAATGGGGGGGGGTCTTCTTTCCCTTTGTACATAAGGGCATTGTGGTATTAATGGTGGGCCCCGTGGGGGTCGAACCCACGACCTGCGGATTAAGAGTCCGTTGCTCTACCACTGAGCTAGAGGCCCAGAGTAAGTCTATTCGTTCGATGTCTTAAAAAGCAATTGCAGAATATCCACTTCGCTATTTCAGAGAATTTAAGCTAGCATAAGGGCCCGTGGGTGATTAGCTCAGTTGGTTAGAGCGCTTGCTCGACACGCAAGAGGTCGTTGGTTCGAATCCAATATCGCCCACCATTTCAAAACTTTTGTCATTACAGTACAAATGAGGGTATGAAATTATGAAGTTTATAGATGTCCCTGGACGCGTACTTCGCAAATATTTTGTCTTCGAGGGGCGCGCAAGTCGATCTGAATATTGGTGGTGGTTCCTCATCACATGTGCCATTGAATTTGTCTTGCAACTCTTTATTCCTGTCCTGGCGATTATTGCAATATTGGTTCTCGCTTCGCCCACGATTGCGGTTACAGCTCGTCGACTACATGATCAAAACCGTTCCGGATGGTGGCAATTAATCGTATTGATCCCATTTATTGGATGGATCGTCCTTCCACTCAGCTGCATACGTAAAGGCACTCTCGGACCAAACGATTATGGTGAGGATCCGGTTGAGTCACAACCGTAAGTCATACATCTAAATAGCCGCTATTCTCAAAATTGTCGCGATTCATACTACCGTGCGAGTAGCGTAACAATTATTATTCCTAACCAGCTTGACATATCTGATATCTTGAAGAGGCCGTGGGGGCACGCAGAAATATTTCTGCATGAATATCGGATTAATTACTAGCATCATTATTTTAATCTTGGCTATTATGAGCCGCGTTTATCAATGAAATGCCTCAAGCGTCCTTCGTATTTTTACGCTCAAGAAATGGTTGCATCATTGTCTTAGGTTCATCCGTTTCATAGGCGCTAGCAAATGAGTCTATGCCCGCTTGAATGCCGTGCTCCAAGGGAAGTACTTCCCACTGCCTCGTCAAATGCTTCTGTGAGCGAATAGCAATCGGGCCTGAACTTGCAATCGCATCAGCTGCACGATTTGTTTCGTCAGCTAATCCATTCGGGCTAACTATCTGTTCAAGAAACCCCCAGAGGTACGCTGTCTTACCATCGATATTTTCCCCTGTAAACACCAGATAATTCGACCTGCCCCACCCGACTAATCGCGGTAAAAGCGCCGCTTCAATTACTGAGGGAACACCGACTCGTACTTCTGGCATCCCAAATATGGCATTTTCAGAGCCAATCCTAAGATCACAAGCGGCCGCCAATTCCATACCAGCGCCTAGTGCATATCCTTCAATCTGAGCTACCACCGGAACAGGAAACTCTCTCACCTTAACAAAAAGGTCATGCAAGGAACTGATGAATACTTTCGCCGTCTGAGGATTTAAGTTACTGAGTTCCGTAATATCAGCCCCACCTATAAAAGCTTTCGATCCCGCTCCAGTTAGAATGACGGCTCGAACGTCAGGATCATTGCTAAGTGACTCAAAAGATGACGACAGTGCATCTATGCCATCAGAATTCAATGCGTTTAGTTTGTCCTGCCGGTCGTAGGTAACATAAACAATCTGTCCAGTTCCAGAGTCTCGCCTTTTTACGTCAACTTTCATAACGTTACCTTCTAAAATTACTCAAATTTTGCGGAGTTACCTAATAATCTCTTAGAATGAAAGCGTTATTACATAGAACCACTTTTCGTCAGTATACGGAATCAAACTTAATACGCTTAATATTGTGAAAATTCACAAATTTTTCGGAGCAAAATATTTGAGCATGTCCGAATCATCCATTAGTCGTAAAGCATGGTTTGCACTGGCAGTAGCCGGTTTAGCGATGTTTTTGGTCGGTGTTGACGGATCAATTGTTAATGTGGCCTTCCCAAGCTTTCGGGAAGACTTCGACGGAATTTCAAACGCTCAGCTCTCCTGGGTACTTAATGCCTACGTACTTGTCTACGCTGCCCTGCTAATAGTGAGCGGTCGACTGGCCGACCGAATGGGTCGCCTCCGAGTGATGTCTATCGGATTGATCGTTTTTGTGGTGGCATCCGTCGGTGTAGCGCTATCGCCCAGTGCCCCTTTCCTAGTGATCATGCGAGGGTTTCAAGGAGTTGGTGCTGCGCTGATCACACCTGCTTCAATGGGACTCGTAGTCGCCTCATGGCCAGCTACACGCCGAGCTACCGCGGTCACTCTATGGGGTGCCTGTTTTGCCTCAGCTAATGCATTCGGACCGGCCATAGGAGCTGGAATAATTGAGCTCGCTGACTGGCGTTGGGCTTTCATGATCAACTTACCTCTCGGTCTAATTGCATTAAGTCTGGGCAAGCGCGTATTCACCGAGACACCAAGAGATGTGTCCGCAGCAAGGCCTGATGTGCTCGGTGGCGGACTCCTTTCCTTGTCAACTGGCTTGCTCGTACTCGCAATAGTCCAAGGACGTGACTGGGGTTGGGCTTCAACTGGAGTCGCAGCGTCAATCTTGGTTGGAATACTTTGCTTGGTAGCGTTCACTTACCGAAATCGCCGACATGCGGAGCCCATCCTTCCACAAGCGTTAGTATCAATTCGATCATTCCGTAGTGCATCGTTAGCTTTATTCGTGTTCTCACTTGGTATGTATGCCCTAATGCTTTCGTTAATTCTGTTCTTAGTCGACGCATGGGATTATTCAATTGGCGTGACTGGATTGTCTGCTGCGTTCGCAGCACTCGTGGTAACTGCTACGTCGATGGTGGCTGGACCATTGGCTGATCGCTATGGCCACCGACTTGTAGCAGGGCCGGGCACGTTTATATGTGGCTTCGGGATGCTCTGGTGGATCGTGATGCTCAATGAAGAGCCCAACTACTTAGTTGGTTATTTGCCTGGTGTTGTATTAAGTGCCGCCGGTATGGGATTGTCGCTTGGGGTGTTGGCCGCAGCAGGTGTGTCCGAAGTCAAGCCAGAATATTTTAGCCTCGCGGGTGGAGTCACACAGACGGCGCGTCAGTTCGGTGGCGCACTCGGGTTAGCCACACTGTTCGCCATCACTGGTGAGCCAACCGGATCAGTGGATGCTTATGAGGCCTATAAGTGGGGATTTCTTTTCATTATGATTACATCAATCGTGGCGTGCGTACTGGTCAGTCAGATTAGGCCACATAGGTCACAATCCATCTCGGCCTAACCACTGATCGCGTAAATTATTGTTCGTGGTATTTTTAGTCTGTGGCAAGGCATAAGCACTCGCGTTCTGTAGAGATCACCGTGTTAAGCCAATCACTGAACCCCTTGCTGAGTAATATTGACTAATGATATAAAGTTTAAGGAATGGAGGACAGCTGGTATGACATTAGATGTGATCGTGTATGCCGCTCAAATGCTAACGGCCATCGCTACGCTGGCTGTTGCGTACGTACTCATCACCCAGGTCAGACTGCAACACGCTGAGGCTCAGAGACAATTGGTTTTGTCCATTAACGAGCAACGGCAATATCTTGCTCTCACATTAGCAGGCGATCCTGAGTTGTCTTCGATAAATTCTCGCGGAGGAGCTGATTATGGCGATCTCAATCAGATGGAGCGTATCCGTTTCAACAGAATATTTCAGGCGGAAATGAGTCTTAGTAACATCGCTCAAGAGTATGCTGACCTATTACATGTTGATCCTGACCAGCAATTGAGAACAAACTTCGCACTTTTTCCCGGAAGACGAAAATTCTACAAAGAAGGCATTATTCGATTCACCCTACCCGCCCCATTTGTAGCAAAGGTGGACAGATATATAAGAGAAATCGAGCTGAAAGTTGGAGAGGATGGACAAGATTTATCTGTCCTCAATCCCGACAATGACACCCCATAAAAAGAGTTTTTGAGCAATCAAGTAACTAGGTGCTAATATCATGAACAAAGCACGCGCCTTGCAGTCGTAAAATGCCTGACATCGAGATTTTTTATTCATACAAGAAAGGGTTTCTCAGTGGCAAATCTACTGAAATATCTATCAGAGAAAAATATAGAAATCGGAGCACGAGTCCCTGATTTTTTACTTGTCGACGGAAGTGGCGAAAAATTGCGATTGAGTGACTTAAAAGGATCGCCCGCAGTACTCTATTTCTACCCTGCGGACAGTTCGTCAGGATGTACAATTGAAGCATGTGAATTTCGTGATGTGTATCAAGATTTCAAGCAATTAGACTGCCCCGTCTATGGCATCAGTCCTGATGACCAAGAAGCACACGACGTCTTTTCTAAGGACCACGATCTTCCGTTCAACTTATGTGTCGACCCTGAAAAACGAATGATCGATGACTATGGAGTCATGGGGCAATTCCAATTGACCGATCAGGAGTCACCATTTTATAAGGCTAATGGATGGCCTGTTGATGAGGAAGATTGCGTGCCAATCCTCGTGCGCTCAACATTCTTGATCGATAAAGATGGCCTGCTAATGCATAAATGGATGAATGTCAGCCCACTGGGTCATGCCTCAAGCGTACGTGACCAGCTCAAGAAATCCTTTAAATTCGATATCGCTTTCTAACCCGTCATTGCATATCATTAGTTGATTGCAGACTGGCTTCGGGTAAATAGATTGGAAAAAGCGTGACTTCCTTCCCAAAGGCAATTTCACTCGGTTTCTCCGGATATACTAATTTTCGCGGTCGATCGACCAGAGCTGAATACTGGTGGTGGACCCTCTTCGCCACAATCGCTGGTTTTTTTGGTGGGTTACTTGATGTGTCTATCTTTGGTTTTCTAGCAGGTAACTGGGAAGCTGCCGATTGGAGCATATTTCAAAACCTTATTTCAGTCGCGCTTTTCCTTCCTGGATTAGCCGTGCTTGTTCGTCGTTTACATGACATCAATAAAACTGGTTGGTGGGTTCTATGGTTTTGTTTAATTTTCTTGGCCGGACTGAGTCTACTAGGTCTGGGGATAGCTCTATTCTTCGTTACCTTTACTTTGCACACGCTGATTGCTGTAATGCTAATAGGGTCCGCGATGATTCTTTGGCTCGCAATAATCGTGATTTCCATAATCTGGCTTTGCCGCCCAAGTGACCCTGAAGAGAATCGATACGGTGGACTCGCGAGCACCGAGCCTGCGGAAACAATTGCTTCTGATATGAAAACTAATCGATCTGATCCACCAAATGAGTCATCAACTCGAACTGGCTATAGCCGCCGACGAGAACATTAACTAGTATCAACCATATAACCCGATAAGCTGACTTGGATAATCAATGGCTGACTCGAATACTTCAGTTCACTTCGATGAACTAGATCCAGAAGAACAACTCTTTAGAATGAGGCATTCAGCGGCACATATTCTCGCTGAAGCCGTCTTAGAAATGTTCCCTGACGCGAAATACGCTATTGGGCCACCAGTGGATGATGGCTTCTACTATGATTTCGAGCTTCCACGATCTTTAATACCAGAGGATTTAGAAGTTCTTCAAGAGCGAATGCTTCAGTCGGTCAGTGCAAATCTCTCCATTACCGGCGAGCAAATCTCAAAAGAAGCGGCACGAGAAGTTTTCATCGATCAACCCTACAAACTCGAGTTGATCGATGAAATCGAAGATGAGACAGTCGGTCATTTCAGACATGGAGAATTTCAAGATCTTTGTCGTGGCGGGCATACCGAAACAACCGGTCAGGTTGGAGCATTTAAACTCGATAGAATCGCAGGGGCGTATTGGCGCGGCGATGAAAACAACACGATGCTTCAGCGTGTTTATGGGCTGTTATTCACAACACAAGACGAATTAGATGAGTATCAAGAACTTCGTGAACAAGCCAGACAAAACGATCACAGACGGCTTGGGCGCGAGTTGGACCTCTTTTCAACGCAGGAAGATTATGGCCCCGGCTTGATTTACTGGCATCCGAAAGGTGCCCGTTTGCGGATTGAAATTGAAGATGCATGGAAAAAGGCTCACACCCAAGGTGGCTACGATTTAGTGTTCACACCGCATATTGGACGATCCACTTTATGGGAAAAGAGCGGACACCTAGATTTTTTCTCTGAAGGTATGTTTTCGGCTATGGATGTTGATGGAGAAGACTACTACCTCAAACCAATGAACTGCCCTTTCCACATTCAAATTTATAAAAACACACTTAGATCATATCGTGAGCTCCCCATGCGATTAGCCGAGCTTGGAACGGTCTACCGCTATGAACGATCCGGAGTACTTCACGGCATGCTTCGGGTTCGTGGATTTACCCAAGACGACGCACATATTATCTGCACACCTGAACAATTAGATGACGAAGTGGATGGGGTCGTTAAGTTTGTCGTTGACTTACTCGATTTATTTAATTTTCAAAACCTATCAGCAACTCTCTCAACCCGTCCAGCAAAAGCGGTAGGTGAATCATCTCAATGGGACCGAGCAGAGGTCGCGTTGAAAGATGCCATCGAACGTGCCGGTCTAACCTATGACGTCGAAGAGGGTGGAGGTGCCTTCTACGGGCCAAAGATTGATTTTCATCTTACTGATGCCCTTGGTCGCAAATGGCAGTGCTCAACCATTCAATTTGATTTCAACCTTCCTGAACGATTCGATATGTCATATGTAGGCGAAGACGGTGAGTCACATCGACCATTTATGGTTCATCGAGCGCTATTTGGTTCAATTGAAAGATTTATCGGTATTTTGATTGAACACTATGGAGGAGCCTTCCCACTCTGGCTAGCTCCCATTCAAGCAAGCATCATACCTATTGCTGACAGACATCTTGAACACGCTGAAGTGGTTGCGGACAAACTAAAGCAGGCTGGAATTCGGCTTACGGTTGATACCGCAAAAGAGCGAATGGGGAATAAAATTCGGCGTGCACAACTACAAAAAATTCCATATATGCTGATTATCGGAGACCGCGAAGTGGAAGCTGATGCTGCTTCTGTTCGTACTCGATCGGGTGACGATCTCGGCGAAATCACCATAGACGATCTAGTCGAGAAACTCACAATTGAAATCAAATTGGGTCAACAAAACCTTGTTTAAATCAAACATGCGGCTTAGAGATGTTTCGGCTAGGCTGATCTAGATGTTTAAACGCATATTAATTGCAAACCGTGGTGAGATTGCCCTCAGAGTCCAAAGGACCTGTCGAGAACTCGGCATCGAAACGGTAGCAGTCTACTCTGAACCCGATAGAAATCTCCTCCACGTACGTCACGCTGATAGGGCTGTTCACATCGGTGACGGGCCAGCAATTGAATCGTACCTAAATATTGAAAAAATAATAAATGCTGCGAAGGATTCAGGAGCTGACGCCATACACCCAGGCTATGGATTCTTGTCAGAAAATGCTAGTTTTGCCGACGCATGTGCTGACGCCAATATTACCTTTATTGGCCCCTCAGGCGATGCTATGAAAAATCTTGGGGACAAGATTTCGGCGCGAAAAATTATGGAAGATGCCAATGTGCCTATTGTTCCTGGTGCAAATGACGTAGACCCAGCTAATTTAACTGCTGCTGCCTCGGAGGCAGATCGCGTTGGCTATCCGCTCTTAGTTAAGGCCTCGGCCGGTGGTGGTGGGCGCGGTATCAGACTTGTCGAAAAACCAGAAGATCTAGAAAACGCAATGCGATTAGCTTCATCTGAAGCATCAAGCTCATTTGGCAATGCAACAATATTCTTTGAGCGCTTCGTATCGCCAGCCCGACACATTGAAGTACAAATAGTTGCAGATTCACACGGCAACGTATCGGCCTTCGGCGAGAGAGAATGTTCTGTTCAACGCCGAAATCAAAAAGTGCTTGAAGAAGCTCCGTCGATAGCTGTAACTCCGGCAATTCGAGAGAAGCTTTGCGCTGCGGCAATCGCTGCGGCAAAAGGCAGCGGTTACGAAAATGCCGGCACTGTGGAATTCTTGATGGATAACGACGGAGAGTTTTATTTTCTGGAAGTCAACGCACGACTGCAAGTTGAGCACCCAGTAACCGAACTGGTGTATGGTGGCATCGATTTAGTAGCCCTCCAGATTGCGGTAGCAGACGGAGGTACAGTCACCGACGGACTAGTTGACTCCGGCCCAGTTGGCTGGGCAATCGAATGCAGGATTAATGGTGAAGATCCCTATCAAAAT
>Ga0209402_10003219_pt1 | contig 15763 bp, 10 predicted proteins | sample ArcticOcean_MG_C_3_FD_187437 | JGI IMG/M metagenome (GOLD analysis project Ga0209402, IMG submission 187437) | Marine microbial communities from western Arctic Ocean - ArcticOcean_MG_CB8_126 (SPAdes) (version 2) | ecosystem: Environmental > Aquatic > Marine > Oceanic | place: Arctic Ocean... | reverse complement strand
GGGACACTGATGTCTGATTTGCCAGCCATCGAGAACATTCGCAATATCCGCTTGAAAGTCCCGCTTGAGGTCTACACCATCGATGGTCGTCTGATAGCGAAATTTGGCAATCACAAACGAATCCCAGTGACTATTGATCACGTTCCCAAAACCTTGATCAACGCCATTACCGCTGCTGAGGACGACCGATTTTTTCATCACTACGGGATCGACATAACCGGCGTTGCCCGCGCCCTGATTGCGAACATCCGATCGGGCGACATCAGTCAAGGCGCAAGCACCATCACCATGCAGGTTGCCCGGAACTATTTTCTCTCAAGAGAGAAAACCTATATTCGCAAGGTCAAAGAAATTCTGTTGGCCATCAAATTAGAACAGAAATTATCCAAAGCAGAAATTCTCGAACTCTACATAAACAAAATCTTTCTTGGCCACCGCGCCTACGGTTTTGCCGCTGCGGCAGCAATCTATTACGACAAACCCCTAGAACAATTGTCGCTCGGTCAATTGGCTGTACTGGCAGGTCTGCCAAAAGCCCCCTCACGCAATAATCCCGTGACTAATCCTGAGCGTGCACTGAAGCGCCGGAACTACGTGTTATACCGAATGTACACGCTCGGCCATATTGACAGAAAAACTTACCAGTCCACTACCAAGAAACCCGTGAATGCAAGCAAATCGCTTCTGGTCACAGAGGTTGATGCGCACCATATTGCTGAAATGGTGCGCTCCAGCTTGGTATCAGAATTTGGACAGGCAGCCTATACCAACGGCTATCGCGTCTACACGTCCATTGACAGCACCCACCAAGCCGCTGCCAATCGCGCCCTTCGGCACGGACTTTTGGCGTATGACCGGCGCCACGGTTACCGCGGCCCCGCTAACACCCTGGACACTGCCCGCTTAGTCGACTCCTCATATGTTGCTACGGCACTTGCCAACGCCAACGCGCCGTCACCTCTTATCCCGGCCATTGTCCTGAAGGTAGCACCCGATGCGGTTAGCCTGGCACTTGCCAATACCAAGAAAGTTGTTCTGGGACCCAGTGCATGGCGCTGGACAAAGAAATCAATAGATACGGTGGTGAACCCCGGTGATCTGATCTATGTTATTCATAGCTTAGACGGCCTGCTGCTGGCACAACGACCAGAAATCGACGGTGCACTGGTCTCCCTCAACCCGCACGATGGTGCCGTACTTGCGTTGGTCGGAGGGTTTGATTTCGCACGGAATAAACTGAATCACGTAACGCAAGCTCTGCGACAACCTGGTTCAAACATAAAGCCATTCATTTATTCTGCCGCGTTAGATAATGGCTTTTCAGCTGCGTCCATGGTCAGTGCCGCTCCAGTCGTTATTGAAGACACATTGGGAAACACCTGGAAACCCGAGAACTACAACAAGAAATTCTTTGGTCCTACTCGACTCCGACGAGCGCTCAGTCTGTCACTGAATTTAGTGTCCGTACGCATCACACGTTCGCTTGGAATCCCCCTGGTGACAGATCATCTGGAGCGTTTCGGGTTCTCTCGAGATCGACTGTCAACGGGATTGTCGCTCGCACTAGGCTCCGCGAGCACCACACCGATGGAAATCGCACGGGGCTATGCAGTCTTCGCTAACGGCGGCTACTTAATAGAGCCCTACTTTATTGCTCGCATTGAAAACCGTGATGGACGGATAGTGCGTTACGCAAATCACACCATACTCTGTCCTGCCTGTCAGCCAGATCAGTCGCCATCAGTCCAAATCGGATCCGGAATAATTCGTGACCGGCGCTACGCGAGACGCGCAATCTCACCTGAGAATGCATACTTGATGACGAGTCTAATGAACGAAGTAATGACCACCGGCACGGGTCGTAAGTCACTGTCGTTAGGACGTACGGATCTGTCGGGTAAGACCGGTACCACCAACAACTTTCGCGATGCCTGGTTTACTGGATTTAATCGTGACATCACAGCCAGTGTTTGGGTTGGCTTCGACCAACCGAAAGAACTTGGACGACGTGAGTCAGGAAGCCGTGCGGCATTGCCAATCTGGATCGACTACATGACGATCGCGTTGAAGGACAAACCAATACATCCGGCAACCGTTCCAGAAAACATCGTCGTGGCACGGATTAACCGCCACTCAGGCCAAGTCACCGATCAAACCGATCCCGATGGAATAGACGAATACTTCGTGATGGGCAGCGAACCCCAGGCACAGCTGTCTGTCGGCACACCGATCACTCGGACGTCCCGCGATGATACCGAAAGCAACGTGGAGAAACTTTTCTAAGCATTCCCGTGCAATAAACACCCAGACAAAGGATTAAGTTGGCCTGCCTGCCTTGGATTCTCCCGACTTCTTACCCATCACTTTTTTCTTTCGCGTCGAGGTATTGGTTTTCTTCTTCACTGTTGTCCTACTTTTCTCTTTGACCTCCACCTCCCATTGGCCTTCACGATAAAACGCTTTCCAGCCCGAGGCCTTCTTTTCAATCTCAGTCAACACATACTGTTCTTTCGTTTTTCGACTAAAACGAATCTGTGCCTTGTTTCCCTCAGGATCCATAATGGGCGCCGTCGCCAGGAATTGATACTTGGGGTCAAGTTGATCCTTAACACTCAGAATTTCTTCGACCAATGGCGCCCGTGTTTCCCGATTTTTGGGGAACTGGCTGGCCGCCAGGAAGATGCCAGACGCACCATCGCGTAAAAGATAAAAATCATCTACCCTCTCACATTGCAAATGGGGCATCGGAATAGGGTCCGCCTTTGGGGGCGCTGCCTCGCCGTTTCGTAGCAATTTCCGCGTATTCTTGCATTCGTCTTTGGTACAACCGAAATATTTTCCGAAACGCCCGCTCTTTAACTGCATGTCTGACCCGCACTTGTCACATTCCACGATCGGTCCGTCGTAACCTTTTAGTCGGAATTGTCCCAACTCGATTTCATAACCGGAACAGTCTGGATTGTTACCACAGATATGCATCTTTCTTTTTTCATCAATTAAATAACTCTCCATGGCACTACGACAAACAGAACAACGGCGTTTGCTAACCAACAACCTAGCCTCCGCTTCCTCATCCAGAGCAGAATCTTCTATCTCTTCGCCAGGCACGAGGTTTAAGGTTTTCGTGCAACGTTCTTTGGGTGTCAGCCCATACCCTGAGCAACCCAGAAAAACCCCGGTGGCCCCATTACGAATTTGCATATAACGCCCACAATTCTGGCACTCAATATCCGTATTGGTCGGCGAATTAGTCCGCATTCCACCTACGGCAGTTTTACCTTCCCCCTCTCCAGTTGCCGCCTCCAGTTTTCGCCTAAAATCGGAATAAAATTCATTCAGAACCACCTTCCAATCCTTGCCACCGTTAGCAATTTGATCCAACGTCTCTTCCATATCGGCCGTGAAACCGTAGTCCATTAGGTGACTAAAATTCTCATACAGACGATCCGTCACGATTTCACCAATCTTCTCAGCGAAAAACCGTCGATTATTGATGGTGGCATAACCGCGGTCCTGGATCGTAGAGATAATCGATGCATAGGTAGAAGGTCGGCCGATGCCCCGTTTCTCAAGCTCTTTTACCAAGCTTGCTTCGGTATATCTTGCCGGTGGCTTAGTGAAATTCTGCTTGGGGACAAGTTTTTGCAACGACAGTAGCTGCCCCACTTCTAAGTCAGGCAGTTCCACATTGTCCTGCTTACCTGCCGGTGGCAAAACACGCGTATGCCCATCAAACACAAGAATTCGCCCCTTGGCCCTCAGTTCAAACTCACCGCACATCCCCGTTAATGTGGAACTTAAATACTGTGCATCTGTCATCTGGCAAGCCAGGAAATAGTCGCGAATTAGATCGTAAAGACGCTGTTGGTCCCGCTCCACCAAAATGGTGGAGCCTCGCTGATACGCATCAGTGGGGCGGATTGCCTCATGGGCCTCCTGAGCGCCCGCCTTACTGGCATAGAAAATTGGCTGCGCCGGCAAGTATTGCTTGCCATAATTCTTATCAATCAAACTACGGCAATTCATCACCGCATCAGAACTCAAGTTGGTGGAATCTGTGCGCATGTAGGTGATAAACCCGGCTTCGTAAAGGCGCTGGGCCAGTGTCATGGTTTTTTTCACAGAAAACCCAAGTCGCGTGCTCGCCGCCTGCTGTAACGTAGAAGTAATTAGCGGGGCATTGGGCCTGGACTTGGTCGGTTTGTCTTCGCGCGCGGTAACCGCGTACGCGTGTTGCTTCAACAGGGCCAGCGCAGCGTCTGCCTCCTCCTTACTGGTGGGGCGGAAGTTTTTTCCGTGATCCTTAGTCACCTGCAGGCGCAGTTCCGCCTTGCCTGCCGTGGTATCTGCGAAAATTTCCCAATATTCTTCAGAAACAAAGACACGCACCTCGCGTTCGCGCTCCACCAACAAACGAACAGCTACCGACTGCACCCTACCGGCCGAGAGGCCGCGTGCGATTTTCGCCCACAGCAAAGGAGAAAGCATGAATCCCACCACACGATCCAGAAACCGACGTGTCTGCTGTGCTTCGACCTTGTGCTGATTCAAAGCACCCGGCTCCTCAAAAGCCCGCTCAATCGCTTTCTTGGTAATTTCGTTAAAAACAACCCGGTGATAACGACTTTCATCACCACCAATCACTTCTTTGAGGTGCCATGCGATCGCTTCCCCTTCACGGTCTAGGTCTGTGGCAAGATAGATCGCGTCCGCGTTCATCGCGAGTTTTTGAAGTTCTGCTACCACCTTGGTTTTATCCGGCAAAATTTGGTAACTCGCGCACCAATCATTTTCGGGATCTACACCCATACTTTTAACAAGATTGGTATGGGCTTTTTCCTTCTTATATTTCGCTTTGACATCTGGCGCCATTTTGCGTGTTTTAGCCGCCTGTTTCGCCCTCACTTTTGGATCGACCTTCTTTCTTGAGCCACTGACCGGTAAATCCCGCACATGACCGACACTTGACTTGACGATAAAGTCACGGCCCAGATATTTGTTGATCGTTTTCGCCTTAGCCGGCGACTCTACGATCACTAATGATTTACCCATAAATCTCAATCCGACTCTCAACAGGCCAGGTTCTAACGCGGGCGTTGGTGGCCCATCGTGTGAGCAAAACGATCACTTCCATTTGCACCTTCATGCATCGATCCCATGCTATTGAATCAGATAAGACAGGCAAGCATCGTACTTCAACCGGTCAACAGCATTAATGAAACCACATTTCATACGTCATCCTGAATCTGTGACGTAACAACCCTTCTGATAAAGCCGCCGCCTACACGAGCAACTACACCCTCTAGTTCCATTGTTATCAGCATGGATGAAACCTCTGCAACCGTCAATCCAGTACGATCAATCAGTTGATTTACTGGGGTCGGCACCTCTCCAATGGCAGCCAGTAACTCCATAGGTTGCAAACTTAACTCTGTTGTCATGGCTTTTTTTCTGACCCGAGGAAGAATCAAGGAGAGTTCCTCAGTGATATCAGACACGCTTTCTACCAGTCGTGCACCGTCTCGAATCAGCGCATTGGGTCCCCGCGACAATGGAGAAAAAACCGGGCCCGGCACTGCAAAAACCTCCCTACCCTGCTCTGCGGCATTTCTCGCCGTAATCAAACTTCCGCTTCGACGACCGGCTTCGACGACCACCGTGCCCAACGTCAGCCCACTGATAAGCCGGTTACGTCTCGGGAAATGATGCGCCCTAACTCCCGTGCCAATACAAAATTCAGACACCAATCCGCCAGTTGTCCTGATCTGACTAGCCAAAGTGCGGTTCTGTCGGGGGTAAACGATGTCCAACCCCGTCCCGCACACCGCGATAGTCATGCCACCCGCCGCCATAGCGCCTTTATGGGCGGCACTGTCGATCCCGAGTGCCAGCCCGCTGACAACAACGATACCGTGTTCGGCAAGGCCATGAGCGAGGTGGAATGCGAACTCTTCTCCAGCAGCGGTTGGGTTACGACTACCAACAACGGCGACCGCTGGCCGCAGCCAGTCGCTCACTGGGCCTTCAACATATAACCGTAGCGGGGGATCTGGAATCTGGCTGAGAAGAAAGGGGTATGACGCTTCGTTAAGCCCAACAATCGAACGGTCTCGCCCGTTCAACCAAACATTGTCGCGTTCGACTGATTGCAACGTTAACGCGCGATGTGAGGACTGACCTGAAGGGCTTCGAAAACAACTGTCCACAGCGAGTCGTGGTGGTCCATGGACCAAACGCCATGAACGAACCGTTGCGGCGTCATCTCAGGCATCGGGGCGACGAACGTAATCGTATATCTGCGCCGGCTCGCGACATTCCAAAATCAATCCATGGCTAAACTTGTCGTACACCCGATATGCCATCACATAACCAATCGGTTCGCCAGGCGTGGTCACTAACGTGCCCGTCGTCGGATCAGTCACCGATTGTCCTGGCCGCCAAATCTCAAGCACATCTCCCTCGCGCAACCTATCTCGTTTACCCAATGACAGCATGACTGTATCAAGTCGGGAGAATTCACCAAGGCCCGTAGTCGAGCTCACAATCCGGCCGGTAACATCCTGTCTTGGCCGACGCAGCGTGAAATGCGATAACTTGTTCTGATCAGCATGGGTGGCTACCAGCAAGTCACCTCGAGAGACTTCCCGATGGGATGTAACCAGTTCCAATGTTGTCATCACACCCTCAGACACTAATCGGGCCGTACCCAAATCGATTGTCTGAATGCCTAGCGTTTCGCCAGTGTCTGGGTCAATGACGGATTCGGCCATTCGAAACACCCGATAAAGTCCGGTTGCAGAAGTCGGTAGTCCGGCGGCAAAAAACCTATCGTGCTGGCCGAGCACGACGTCGTTCCTAATACCTGCCACCACCTGACCAGCCTGAGCGAGCTCGACTGGATCCATAATCATTGGCCCTTCTAGAAAAGGACGAACAGTATCCGGCGCAATGATCGGCACAGGTTGCGCAGTCGTCATCACCCGCACCCTGGGACCACGCTTTTCAACCTTTAGCACTTTAATCCGAGGGCCGTTTTTTCCTGCACTGATAATCAGAACATCTCCCGGATAAAGCGCATCACCCTCCTGCCATACCTCAACCCATTGCCATGGTCGGCGCAAAAACTGGGACGCGATATCCCACAAGGTGTCGCCCTCGCGCACTGTATAACTCCGCGGGAACCCCTCGGTCAGGTCGACGGAGACCCGGCTCTCTGCCCAAGCGGTGCTGAACAACACAAACACCGAAATGACCGAAACCACTGCCCGCCACACACGTTGGCCAAATCGAACGTTGCCGCTAAAATGGTTCGATCTGATCGTTACGTTCAATGTCGATATCTTCATAAGCCATCCGCTACACTACGGGTTATCGGAACTAGGGTCACTAATGAGCAGCTTTGCCGCCATTGTATGGGCGCAGGCGGATTGATTCCAAGTGATCTTTGTCACAGATTGAACGCGACTGCAGACCAAAGCCGATTTCCCTATGCCACTGCTAGACATATTGCTCTATCCCGACCCACGCCTGCGGAAACAGGCAAAGCCGGTAAAGCAGGTAACCGAGGCTATTCGCCAACTCATCGATGACATGGCAGAAACCATGTATGCCGCGCCAGGAATCGGCCTCGCTGCGACCCAGGTCAACGTTCACCAACGCATCCTCGTGATCGATATATCCGAAGAACGAAACAATCTCAGGGTGTTCATCAACCCGATCATCGACTCTGGCCAAGGAGAAACTGAAACAGAGGAAGGTTGCCTTTCTCTGCCCGGCATCCGAGCTCCAGTGATACGGTTAGAAAGTATTACGCTTAGTGCAAAAGATCGACTCGGTGACGATTTCACGCTAGTGACTGACGGACTTCTGGCCATCTGTATCCAGCACGAGATCGACCATCTGAATGGCAAGGTGATGGTCGACTACCTTTCGCGACTGAAACACGACCGCATTCGAAAACGCTTGCTGAAGGAACAACACGAACACACCGTGCGCCATGCGGGCGCCTCTACAATATAGCCCTGCACCTATCCAACGAACCGCTTCGGAGCGATTAGCCTTGCGCGTCGTATTTGCCGGTACACCTTCTTTCGCAGTGCCCGCACTGCAAGCGCTGATGCGTTCGAGTGTCGAACTGGTGGCGGTCTACACTCAGCCCGATCGACCAGCTGGCCGTGGCCGACGAATCTCGAAGAGCCCCGTTAAACTAGCCGCTAGGGCCAGCGGCTTACCACTTCGCCAACCGCTACGACTGGACGACGATCTGGATTTTCTTAGGTCACTGGCACCAGACTTATTTGCAGTCGTGGCTTACGGCCAGATCTTATCTGCTGAAATCCTTAACCTGCCTCGACTGGGATGCATCAACATTCATGCCTCGCTGCTACCGCGCTGGCGAGGTGCCGCACCCATACAACGAGCTATCGAGGCCGGAGACCGCATCAGCGGCATCACGCTAATGCGTATGGACCAAGGCCTCGATACGGGTGATGTACTGCGACAGATAGAAACTCCTATCTCCGATATCGATTCAGCCGCAACGCTGGGCACACGCCTGGCAGATCTTGGTGCTGAAGCGCTGGCGCGACTACTGGTAGCGCCTGAAGCTCATATCGGGCAGGCGATTCCGCAAAATCCGTTACAGGCCTCTTACGCCGACAAACTCACGAAGGAGGAATCATGGCTCGACTGGACCCAACCAGCGGTAACACTGGAACGACAAATTCGAGCCTATTTTCCAATACCCCTCGCCCGATCCATTCTGTTAGATCGACTCGTTATCGTTCATAGCGCAACACTGGGTTCCAACACGCTTAGTGCAGCCCCAGGGACCATCATTGGACTCTCTCAGGAAGGAATACAGGTGCAAACGATCGATGGAACCATCAATCTGTCTACCCTCCAACTCGCCGGGCGTAAACCTGTGTCAGCAAAATCGCTCATAAACGGATTTTCAGTACGACCCGGACAACGCTTTTCTGCTCCCAAGGCCTCCTATGCCAAGCGCTGAAGTCTGTGCCGCAGCAGCTTGTGCGATTGACCGTGTCACACGACACGGTCGGCCACTGGCAAAAGCAATCCAAGAGCCACTTGCCAAGCTTAAATCCACTCGACACGCCGAAACCAGAGAACTTATCTGGGGAACGGTGCGCTGGTACTTCCGTTATCAACCGCTAATTAATCAACTTTTATATCAACCTCTACGCAAAAATGACCGCGTACTCGAAGCGTTACTGTTGTGTGCTTGTTATCAGTATGAGTTTCATTCTGCTCCAGATTTCGCCGTGACCTCAAGCAGTGTCGATGCGTGCACTCACCTGAAACGACCGACGTATCGATCGTTGGTCAATGCGGTACTTCGAAAACACCTACGCCAAGGAGGACATAAACGCCTCGACCAAAACGGATATGCCGCCACGCCGCACTGGCTGCTCAACGAATTTCGCCAAAGTTGGCCAGGCGAATGGCAACAAATCGCGACTGAGAGTAATCAACGCCCGCCGCAAACACTGCGTGTTAATCATCGGCAGCTTGCTAGGGGCGCCTACATCACCCAGTTATGTCGAGAAGGCATTCCAGTTTCCATCTCACCACTCAGTTCGTGTGCGCTCACGTTACATCGACCTCGCCCGGTGCATCAGATTCCAGGGTTTTGTGAAGGGTTTGTGTCAATCCAGGATGCCGCAGCACAACTTGTGCCTTGGTTTCTTGGTCCCGTGACGGGGCAACGCGTTCTTGATGCCTGTGCCGCGCCGGGGAGTAAAACGTGCCACCTACTGGAATCAGAACCCAACATGGCCGCTTTGTGGGCCATTGACCTGCCCGAACGGATCCCCCTAATCGAGCAAAATTTAAAACGCCTAGGCGTTGAGGCAGTACTGGTCGCTGGTGATGCGTCACAACCTGATGCCTGGTGGGACGGAGAACGCTTCGACGCCATCCTGGTTGATGCACCTTGCAGCGGCGCCGGCATTATCCGTCGGCACCCCGACATTCGCCTCCACCGCAGACCGGAGGATTTGTCCGCGAGTGTCGCTACACAAATCAAACTTCTATCGGCGCTGTGGACACTTCTGAAACCGGGCGGACGGCTACTCTACGTGACCTGCTCAGTACTCGAACAAGAAAATGACAGGGTCGTCGACAGTTTTCTGACAAATCACCTCGACGCACAAACAAAAACAATACAAAGTGCCTGGGGGCGCTCGACACGACACGGTTGGCAGCTGCTTCCCGGTGACGGTGGGGGAGATGGTTTCTATTTCGCTCGACTTGAACGACGACCCGATCAGCAACAGAACGCAAACGCCTCAACAGGTTTATAATACTGTGATACTGCAAGGCAGGAGCGCTATCGTCTGCTAACCCGTGCTCTGACAAGTCGCAAATCACCGCGCATACTTACGTTGTTTTTATTCGCGTTCACTGTGTTGCTGGCATCAACCATAACCGCTGCAGATTTCAAAATCGTGGGGGGCGGCGCACAGATAACGGATCAACATCTCAGCAGTCATGCCAAGTTAGATTTATCGCTAAATCCGCGATCTGCCACAGCGATTGTCAATGGCATTCCCATCATTATCTGTATCGACCTTGAGCTGGTGCAAAACAAACTGTGGCCATGGTCGACAACATTTCTGAAATGGCGCTACCCTGTGAAACTTGGCTATCACTCACTGTCCCGTCGATTTACTGTCACAGATCCAAGAAAACAATCCACAGCGGTTTTCCACACTCTGGGCGAAGCACTCCGACAACTGGATCGATTTAGCGTAATCGAAGCTTTGCCTGCCGCGATCGCGAAAAAAAAGAATCTCGTCGTGCGGATACGCGCGCGCATTGACACGGAATCCTTACCAGCTCCGCTACGGCTCATGTCAGAATTGTTACCGCCATGGAATCAACAAAGCCAATGGCACGAATGGCCCGTCCAATAATGAACTTTCGTCGCGCGCTCCAGCCAGGCCCAGCAATAGGGCTGTCTATCATTTTCCTCGCGGCGTCACTGCTTCTCACGCCAGCTGTCGAGAACAAGGGACTTCTCGGTGACTTTTACGGAGGCTTGGTTGCGCTAAATGTCATCGGCATCGTCATCATGACGACCCTGACAAGCATCAATGTCTATCGCTTGATTCGCCAGTTCAGAGCGCAGGTACTGGGCGCCAGATTGGCGCTCCGTTTCGTCGTCATCTTTGCGCTTCTCGCCATCATCCCATTATCGCTCGTCTATTATTTTTCCGTTTATTTCCTCAGTCGTGGTGTGGACAGTTGGTTCGATGTGCGCATCGAACAGGCACTCGACGATGCACTGTTGCTGGGTCAAACGTCACTTGAAGCGACCAAAACTGACGTTGTCATCCGCTTGCATCGGGATGCAGCACAAGTTTCACAAACGACTTCACCCTTTGGCATCATCAAGTTATTGGAGGAACTACGAGGGGAAGGCGATTTTTCCGAGATGAGCCTGCACAGCCTGTCCGGCCGAGTGATTGCTTCAAGTAGTGGTGATGCGATTTCGCTGACCCCTTCCGCACCTGACGATACTGTCTTTGCACGTATTCGCCAGCGTAAAACTTATGCGCAGGTCGAGCCACTATTTGACGGAGGACTACAACTACGGATTGCAGTGCCCGTCATCAGCGACCGCATGGGGGACCCAGTGCGACTGCTTCAAGGACTCTATCCTCTGCCACTACGGTACGCGCGGTTGGGTGAGAGCGTTCAATCCGCGTCAGACGAATACAACCGCCTCAAATTTCTGCGTCAGCCGTTAAAACTAAATTTTGTCATCACATTAACCCTGGTCACTTTAATGACCGCTTTGATTGCACTGTGGCTAGCTATTTATTCAACTCGAAGACTAGTGGCGCCGTTGCGCGAACTGGCCGAAGGAACCCGTGCGGTAGCGAGCGGCGACTACCTGAAACAGTTGCCCGTGCACAGTGGCGACGAACTCGGCGTACTGGTCAGTTCCTTCAATCAGATGACTAACCAAATCCGTCTCGCGCAAGAGGCGACAGCTAACAGCCAACAGCAAACAGAAGCCCAGCGTACTTATCTTGAGACAGTACTCACTCACCTTTCCTCTGGGGTACTGTCGCTGGCCAAAGACGGTACGCTGCGCACTCACAACACCATTGCCGAAAGTATTCTTGCCGTTGATCTGACCGCTTTCGAACAACGTCCAATTACCACGCTAGGAGACACACACAGTCAATTGGCCCCCCTGTCCTCAGCAATTACACGCCACACCCAACATAATGACCAGGACTGGCAGGATCAAATCGTCCTCGCGTCCCCGCATGGACGCCAGACTCTTATCTGTCGAGGCACTCGGTTACCCGAAACCACCGAAACTCTGTCGGGTTATGTCATCGTATTTGACGATGTCAGCGCACTGATTCGGGCACAACGTGACGCGGCCTGGGGCGAAGTCGCCCGCCGACTGGCCCATGAAATCAAGAACCCACTCACCCCCATCCAGCTATCGGCCGAACGTATTCGGGCCAAATACCTAAAACACCTAGCGGGTGACGATCAGGCAACGCTGGACCGAGCCACCCGCACTATTATCGCCCAAGTGGACTTGATGAAATCGTTGGTCGACGCGTTTTCACACTATGCTCAACCTATGCAGTTGAAACCTGTTAGCACAGAGTTGAATCGGTTACTACAAGACATCATTGAATTGCATCGGCAAAACAAAAAGATCAACACATTTGAGTTGGATCTCGACGACACCGTGCCCTTGGTTCGTATCGACCCGGCGGGCATACGACAAGTCCTCAATAACCTAGTGATCAATGCGGCCGATGCAATGGCCGGTATACCCAATGGTCGATTGACGCTACGTACTCACCAAGCGACCCGATCCAAGGACCGCTCTGTAACCCTGGAAGTGCGAGATACCGGGCCTGGTTTCCCACAGGAACTACTGGGGAGTATTTTCGACCCCTACGTCACGACAAAAACAAAAGGCACAGGCCTTGGACTCGCCATTGCACGGCGCATCATAGAAGAACAAGGAGGGTCGATTCAGGCCGAAAATGATCCCGCCGGCGGTGCAATCGTTATAATCCAACTGCCGGTAAGCTTAGATACGAAACCCACCGGACCTCTGGAGGGGATCACAAACACCGCCTCATCCCATTGAAGATCACTTGAGCGCAAAACACATACTTGTCGTTGACGATGAACCCGCCATCCGGCAGGTTGTGGCTGATATTCTCGATGATGAAGGTTATCAGGTCACCCTCGCGGGTAATGCAGCGCAGGCCGAGGCGGCATACAACACAGGCCGCCCCGATCTGGTCCTCCTTGACATCTGGATGCCCGACGTCGATGGCATCACACTACTCCAACGTTGGGCCGACCGTGGGGCCCTACCACCGGTCATCATGATGTCCGGCCACGGCACGGTCGATTCCGCAGTCGAGGCCCTGCACTCTGGGGCTGAGGATTTCCTGGAAAAACCATTATCCACTGCCCGGTTGCTGGTGACGATAGAAAAAGCCCTAGAAACGCGTCAGTTGAAGATCGAAAACTCCCTGTTGCGAGACCAATCCGGATTCAACAGCACGCTGGTGGGTCACAGTCCACTGATCCGTACGCTGCGGGACGATATCCAACGCGTGGCACCAACCCTAAGTTGGATCATGGTTAGCGGGGAGGCCGGCGCTGGGAAAGGCGTGACCAGTCGCGCTATTCATCAAAACAGCACACGTGGTTCCGGCCCCTACGTTGAGGCCAACCTAGCCGCGATTCCTTCCGAGAACATTGCCACCGAACTATTTGGTCGTGAAACCGCCACCGGACTAACGCCTGGACATTTCGAAAAGGCAAACGGCGGAACCCTCGTTCTAGACGAAGTCGGCGATCTTGACCTAACTATTCAAGGCACTCTAGTCAGCGCTTTGGAGGAAAATCATTTTTTCCGACTCGGTGGAAAAGACCGGGTAGAGATGGATCTGCGCATCATAGCCACGACCCATCACAACCTTGAAGCCAAGACCCGGAACGGCACTTTCCGAAAAGATCTTTATTACCGCATAAACGTCGTCCCAATAACGGTTGCCCCGTTGCGGGAGCACCTAGAAGACGTACCTGATCTCGTGGACTTTTTCGTTCACTCCATTATCGCTCAATGGCAACTACCCTTTCGACGATTTTCAACAGCGGCACTTAATCATCTTCGAAATCAGCACTGGCCCGGCAATGTTCGCGAACTTCGAAACATCGTCCAACGACTGCTGATCAGCGCCAATGAAGGGGATATTGAACTGGCCGAGCTCAGATTTTCCCTCGGAGACACAGATGCGGGTAAGGAAACGGTAGCGCACCGGCCGGACGTTGGTCTTGATCAACCGCTACGAGAAGCTCGAGAGGCTTTTGAACAAACCTATTTCCGTCACCATCTGGGTGCCGCCGGTGGCAGCATTTCGGAACTGGCCCGTCGATCTGGGATGGAACGAACCCACCTGTATCGAAAACTCAAGGGTCTCGGTATCGATCCACGCGCCCCACGAACACTCACCGAAAATATCTGAACCCGCTTATCCAGAAGGGCGCAAGTCAATAAACGCATGAAAATCGTTATTCTCGGCGCTGGCCAAGTTGGCACATCGATGGCTGAAATCTTGTCACTCGAAGCCAACGATATCACGCTGATTGATCGCAACCCAAATCAATTAGAGGGTCTACAGGACCGCCTCGATATCCGCACGATCATCGGAAACGGCCCTCATCCCAGCATCCTCGAGCAGGCGGGCATTGAAGATGCAGATCTGCTCCTGGCCGTCACGGATCAGGACGAGGTCAATATGGCAGCCTGCCAAATTGCTCACACCCTCTACAGAACGCCGAAAAAGATTGCTCGCATTCGTGCGACTGAATATCTCACACATCCCGAGATTTTCTGTAACGAATCTATTCCGATTGATTTCATTATCAGTCCTGAGCAGATCATTACACAGCAGATACTAGCCTTGATCGAAAACCCTGGTGCGCTGCAAGTGGTTGAATTCGCCGGCGGACGAATTCAACTGGTCGGAGTCCGTGCCTACTTTGGTGGCCCGCTGGTTGGCCACGAACTGCGGGATCTGCGCAAACACCTGCCGATGATTAATACCCGGGTCGCCGCAGTGTACCGGCGTGATCGTCCCATCATTCCACTGGGCGAGACAATCATTGAACCTGATGATGAGGTCTTCTTTATCGCGGCTAAAGCCCATATTCGCGAAGTCATGAGCGAGTTACGCAGTGTCGAAACCCCGGGCCGCCGAGTCATTCTCGCCGGCGCTGGCAATATCGGACTGCGTCTCGCCCGCACGCTAGAAGACAACGGTTATCGGGTCAAGCTCATCGAGCGCAACCCCGAGCGAATCCGGGAGGTCGCTGATCTTCTGGAAGACACTGTCGTGCTGCACGGCGATGCCGCTGACCAAGAACTTCTCTGGCAGGAGAATATTGACCAGACAGAAGTCTTCTGTGCATTAACCAATGCGGATGAAGCCAATATTTTGTCGGGTATGCTGGCGAAACGCCTGGGTGCAAAACACGCTATTGCGCTAGTGAGTCGATCCGCCTACGTTGACTTAATTGAGAGTAGCGTCCTGGATGTTGCGATCTCGCCGCAACTGGCAACCGTTGGGACGCTGCTTACCCATATCCGACGAGGCGACATGGTTGCAGTCCACTCCCTCCGACGAGGTGCAGCCGAAGCGATCGAGGCTATCGCCCATGGTGACCCGGCAACATCTCAGGT
>Ga0209402_10003218_pt1 | contig 15767 bp, 13 predicted proteins | sample ArcticOcean_MG_C_3_FD_187437 | JGI IMG/M metagenome (GOLD analysis project Ga0209402, IMG submission 187437) | Marine microbial communities from western Arctic Ocean - ArcticOcean_MG_CB8_126 (SPAdes) (version 2) | ecosystem: Environmental > Aquatic > Marine > Oceanic | place: Arctic Ocean... | reverse complement strand
AAAACTAAAGAAATTATTTGATAGAAGTTGGCAGTTTATTGGCGATACTGACTTATTAGAAAAGAATAGTGCCCATCCCGGAATTTTATTGGAAGGAATGATAGATGAACCATATATTCTAACAAAAGATAATGAAAATATTAGATGTTTATCTAATGTCTGCACTCATCGAGGAAATATTGTATGTAGTGATTCGTGCAAAACCAAAACCTTGGTTTGTGGATATCACGGTAGACAGTTTGAAATCGACGGGAAAATGAAATTCATGCCTGAATTTGATGATGTAGCTGATTTTCCAAGTAAAGGCGATAACTTGCCTGAAATTGAGATGGAGTCTTGGGAAAATTTGATATTTGTTACTAATGAAAAAAAATGTGACCTTTCGGAACTTATTGGACCAATGGCTGAAAGATTAGATTGGTTGCCTGTTGATGAATTCAAATACAAACCTGAATTATCTAGAACATACAAAGTTAATGCAAATTGGGCTCTTTACTGTGATAATTATTTGGAAGGTTTTCACATACCATTTGTCCACAAAGATCTGAATAAAGAATTGGAGTACGAAGACTATTTTACGCAGGGTATTGAAAATACAATTTTACAAATTGGTATCGGTAAAGATGGTGAGAACACTTTCGATTTACCCGAAAATCATCAGGATTACGGTAATAATGTGGCTGCATACTATTTCTTTTTGTTCCCAAATATGATGTTTAATTTTTACCCTTGGGGGTTGTCCATAAATGTTGTAAAACCAAAATCTCCTGAATATACCGAAATAGAATATTTCACTTATGTTTGGAAAGAGGAATTAATGGGAAAAGGGGCTGGTGGTGATTTGGATAAAGTAGAACTCGAAGATGGAGAAATAGTTGAATCTGTACAGAAGGGAGTAAAATCAAATTCTTATGATAGAGGCAGATATTCTCCCAAAAGAGAAATTGGCGTCCATCACTTTCATTCATTGTTGCAAAAATATTACAAATAAGATTGTCTGCAAATTTTCGGAAATTGATATATAATCGAAAGTTTTAGTTGAATTATGAGTCGTAAAGATGTTGACGGTTTCGTAATGGCTGCAAAAGAGAGGTACGGGCTTGAGAAAAGAATTGTGAGATTAGAACTGTTTATGAAATACCTTTTACAAAGCGAAGTATCTCTGAAGAAATATAACGAGTGGCTAGAAAGCAAAGGTTATGAAATACGTAGATGATATTTTTTCCGGTCTACAAATTTTAGGAAAATGATATATAATTGAAAGGTTTAGTGGAATTATGATGGAAAGTAGTTCAGCAGGTCGACCAGCTCAAATGATGAGCTTTAACGACGCAGTCACGAATTGTTTGATTAATAATTATGTAGGGTTTAATGGTAGAGCATCTCGTTCTGAGTTTTGGTTTTGGATATTGTTTACTTTTGTTGCATATTTTATTACAGGAATAATCGATGGTTTTGTTTTTGGATGGGGATTGGAAGACCCAATGTGGATTAGTGATATTTTAGGTCTAATTTTCTTTTTGCCAGGACTTGCAGTTAATGTAAGAAGGCTTCATGATGTTGGTAAAAGTGGTTGGTGGATTTTATCATCGATTCTAATCCTCCCAATTCTTCTTCTTATTTATTGGATAATCATCGAAGGGGACGCTAATCCTAATGAATATGGAGAAGTGCCAACTAATACTATCGCAAGAGAGAATGGAATAAATTATAACAATTATTAGATTGAAATCCTCCGTTTGACCTATCAGCGGCGACGGAACATCCTAAATTCCATCAATCTATCTAAAAAATGAATAGATCCTGGATACTTTTTTGGCATCCTTAACCTAAGAAATAGAAGTGTTCCAATACTTCTTCCAATACCTGAGATTATAAAAATAATGAAAATAGCACGCCAAGTGTAATCTGAATGATCAATAAGACTAAAATCCATTAACCTATCAAATACGTAAATTGAACCTGAAAAATCTTCTATGTGACTCGCAATGTAACCTCCACTCAATGCTCCAATGAAAGTAGTTATCCCAGTCCTAGTGTTATAATAGCTGAAATAAGCTGCTCTTTCCTTGTTCGGTGCAAGATCCAAAACCATCGCATTAGTGGTTATCAAGAATGCACTGAAACAAGGACCGAAAATAACGATTTGTAATGCAATCATGACTCGGATATCTGGGAAAAAAGCATAGACGAAGGGTAAAATCGAAAATCCTATCCGGCTCATTATTAAGACCGGTAATGGTCCAACACGATCAACCAATCTGCCAATTATCGGCTGAAATACCATCTCAGATATGGCACCTATCACACTAAAAACAACGATAACCATGTTGTCTACCTCTAGAACTTTTATTAGTATTATAGCAAATAGTGGCCAGATTAAAGACATATTCAATGTGTAAAATGATTGAGCTCTAACATAACTTTTGAAAGTATCTGAATACTCTTTTTTTGCCGCTTCTGTAAGAATCAAATCAGGGGTTTTGGTAGGATCTCGATATGGTACTCGAATTAGAATTAGACCTCCAAGAAAAGTTGCAAATGCTGCTAAAACAAATAAGGGTCTAAAAGAATCTGGGGAATCTGAGTCATAAAGAGATATAACATAAATAGCAATTAACGACCCAATAAGGCCCATGAGACCACCTATGACATGGAATCGGCTCAGAGTACTACCTCGCCTAGATGGGGTCATCCAATCACCCTGAAGCGCTGACCAAGTAGGTATGATAATCGAGTGTGCAACCGAATATACTATCACAAGAAATATCATTTCGTTTGGATTCTGAACTTTTGACATAAAGTAAAGCGCCAAAGATGCCAAAATCGAGCCTGCGATAATCCAATACGTTCTTATTGATTTTTTATCTGAGATCCAGCCCCAAAAATATTGAAGTGAGTATGGAAGGAGATTCATCAGAGAATTCATCCAAGCAATCTGCTCAAAAGACGCCCCTAATCTAACTGCAAAGTAACTAAGGTAAGACTGTGCAGTATCCTGAGCAAATGAATTGGTAGCGTGATATGCATACAATTCTGTTGGAGGATTAATCTCTTCCTTGTCTTCGCCAGAGTTCACTGAAATCTGAGGCAAGACTCATGGATATAACATTAAGCGTATCTATTATTATCCCAGCACTAATTTATGTAATAGAAAGATTTTTTTGTAATAAAAAAAGTGGAATAATCATGTCCGGAATAAACAACATTATAGGAGTGTATCACGCAGACGGTGGAATACTAGGTGAATTGAAGTACATGACTGGAAAATTCTTTGGTAAAACACACTGTGCACTATGCGATATTACCCATAGTAGAATTGGGAAAAAAGATGCTTGGAAACAATGTGAAGAAAAGCTTGGCCTTCCTATCACTTTTGTACACTTAAATGAAAGAAACGAAGAATTGCTGAATTATACTAATGGAAATACACCATGTATAGTTGGTAAAACAAGTACCAATTATACTATGCTAGCCTCAAAAAAAGAACTAGAAGAATGCAATACAAATGCAACTGCACTTGCTGAGTTATTAGAGAAAAAACTATAGATTTAATCATCAATTATGCTAAATAGGAAGGAATAGGCTGTCTTTAAGTGAAAAGCAATGATGAATCAAGACTTCAAGAATTTCTAGAAAAACCTGAAAGAGCTCTATGGAGCATAGCCATCCCTGTAATGGCTGGAATGGCTATACAAACTATGTATTCAATAGTAGACATGCTGTTCATTGGACAATTAGGTGGAGATTCAATTGCTGCTGTTGCTTTCAATATGCCACTTTACTTTTTCGTTATGGGGATAACTTTTGGTGTAGGTACTGGATTAACTTCATCAATTTCAAGAGCAATTGGGGCCGAAAATAAGAAAAGAGCAGATAAGGCAGCCAATCATGGGTTAATAATTGGATTATTTTTAGGTATTTCATTAACAATATTTGGATTGATATTAGGGAAAAAAGTTCTCTCCACATTAGGGGCGCCTGATGAAACGCTCGATGAATCATGGGACTATCTGAGAGTCACATGCTATGGTATGACTTTCATTGTCTTTGCTATTATCTTTAGATCTATATTAGCCGGTGAAGGGGATATGAAATTTCCAGTAATGGTAGCAGTTATAGGAACTGTTCTGAATATTATATTAGATCCTATTTTTATTTTTGATTTGGATGAGTATGGAGGGTTTGGATTAGGAATGGGGGTAAAAGGTGCCGCACTAGCTAGTGTAGTATCACAAACTATTGTATTCTCCATTTTTGTATATATGTTGTTCTGGAAAGATCACGCTTACATAAGTTTTGATTTGAAAAATTTCACCTTTTCTCCTGAAATAATGAAAGAAATATTATGGGTAGGAATACCGTCCTCAATTTCAATGATTATAATGTCATTGGGTCAAGCAGTTTTCAATTATATTCTAGTTGAAGAATATGAGACTAATGCTGTAGCTGCGTTTACCATTTCAGGAAGATTAGATATGTTAATGTTCTTACCAATTATGGGTATTGCAACTGGACTTGTCACCACAGTCGGTATGTTTACTGGTGCTAAAAGAATGGACAAAGTTAGACACATTATAATATATGGAATAACTCGTGCATTTGGAATAGTAGCTATTGCTTCTCTATCTGTATTTTTATTAGCTCCAAAAATAATGGGGTTGTTTACAGATGATCCAGTTATTGAAGAAATTGGAATTGGAGCATTGAGAACACTATGTTTTGCATATCCTTTCGTTGGAATCGCCATGCCTTGTGGCAGAATAATGCAAGGACTAGGACAAGGTTTACCTGTTTTAGTTATTACAGCCCTAAGAGTATTATTAATTTCGGCACCACTAGCCTATTACTTTGCAATCAATGATTATGAAATTGTATATATTTGGTATTCTATTGCGATATCTATAGGTGTGTCTGCAATCGTGGGTCCTATATGGGTTTGGAAAACCATAAATTCAATGGATAATAATACAACTACAGTAATATCTGAATTAAAAAATTGATTTTAATATCAATAAAATTGCTAGAACAAGTAAAGCTGAACCTATCATTCTATCCACTAATATAGAATTCGCTCTAAGTTTATCGATTATTGAAGTCCCAGCTAAGAATGTCGCAACTAAAACATACCAAACTGTATCTATCAAACCAGCTACTATCGCCATAACTATACTATCCGAAGAAGTCATATTAGGGTCAATAAATTGACTGAAAACAGCCACAAGAAATACTAATATTTTAGGATTGAGAAAGGATATCATAAAACCCTCTGCAAATCCTCGACGACCACTATTTTGATGTTCAGCCGATTTACCTGAAGGTTTATACGTCAACATATTGTAGGATAGCCATAGTAGAATTACAGCTCCCGACCACTGCAGAAAAGTGAATGCTGATTCATTCGAAACCAAAATTGCAGATAAACCTGTAACTGCAAGAAATGCATATATTGTAAAACCAATACCATGACCTATTCCAGTTAAAACTCCCTGTGAACGGCCACCTGAAATCGTATTTCTAAGAACTACAGCTAAACTTGGACCTGGAGACATTGCACCTAATGCACAGACAATGGACATGCCCAGTAATGCGGTAAAATCCATAACGAATTAATCCCGCCTAAAACTAATCATTGTAGCGCCAAGTCCTTTATCCTTTAATTTCAGCACTGAAACTTCAGGATAGATACTTCCAATATCACTCCTAAGTCCATCTTCATCTTGGATATAATCTTTGATAACATTACCTAAATGATATCCATGAATCAACTCTATTGTTGAATGTGAATTTGACCAAGCCTCAGCCACAGATACTTGAGACTTTATTTTAGCTTCAGATAAAGGAAGACCATGAAGATCCACCCTCATTAACTTATATTCCTAATATTTCTTTGGTCTTTTCAGGATTATCAGTAGTTAGAGCAACATCGGCAACATCCAACTCCATTTTCATTATGTAAAAAGAAATGATATTGATCTTTGCATCGCTTAGTTTGGTAGCCATATTAGCTAGTGCACCAGGTTCATTAGATAATGTAGTTAAAATTAATTCATTCGTTTCAAAATCTCTCCCCATTGATTTCAAAAGATTGGCAGTTGCTTTTTCATCATCTGTGACCATTGTTACTGAAGGACTAGAACGACCCATGCCAACACATCCCAATATGTTAATCCCACCATCTCCAACTGCTGAAGCTACCTCAGCCAATTCACCAGGCTTGTTAGTTAAGGATACATTGAATTCTTGCATAATGTTTCCCTGCCAAGGTCATATATATCAATTTTGCCTAAATTTTATTTAGTTTACGTGTATTTAACAAAGCGACCATCATAGAAGTGAATATAACTAAAGTAAATGGTAAAGAAGGTGAATCCTCCTTTGAGGGATAAACTGCATCACCGATGTTAAGAGAAACTGTAACGGGAGCACTAATGCCTTCTGAACTCACTGCTCGAACCCAAATTGTATGGTTTCCAGTACCTAATTGCGTAGTCATAACATCAATTTCAGATAAAGAATCTATACTGTGCCAGATGTCTTCAATGAGAATATCTCGCCATTCTATGTGAGAAGCATTACCTTCAACATCAAAATATAATTTTTCATTTTCATTTACATAAAATCTAGAAGCAGTATCATTCCCACCATCAGTTTCATTCCCTTCATAGAAAATAACCGAAGTATCTGCACTTATGTTAATAGAAAGGGATGCATCATATTTGATTGCCTCCGCTAATGCCATATCCATCTCCACAAAACCCCAACCATAATCATTGTTAGGACGAACAGGGTGACTTAGCCACCTATATTCTGCAGTAGTTTCCAAAATACTACGAATCATTAAGGGTTGTAAATCTGGATTAGCCTGATGCAAGAGAACGGCCATACCTGCAACCATCGGTGTTGCCATACTTGTTCCAGACATTGAAACATAAGCATTGCCACTGTTAGCTTCAACAGACATAACTGCTGAACCAATTGCAGCGATATTTGGCTTTATCTGACCTTCATGTGTTGGACCTTTACTTGAATAAACTGCCAATTGACGACTGTCTTCTGTTGCACCCACTGTAATTACATCTTTAGCTGCTCCAGGCGTACCAATAGTACCATAAGCTGCTGAATTACCTGCTGCAATCATCAATGCTATTCCATGAGCAACCATTTCATTAGCAAGAGTAGTAACACGCTCTTCTTGTTCCTGAGTTAATTCAGAAACCCAAGCACCACCAAGTGACATCGAAGCTGAACGAATATTGTATTTTATTTGGTTATCAATAGTCCATTCCATTCCTTTCATTACTTCAGCAAAACTACCGCTTCCACTACCATCTAATACCTTAACACCAACTAGTGTAGCTCCTGGTGCAACACCCCGGTATGGAGTTTCACCGGTACTCATAGGCCCATCATCAATTGAACCAGTGCCTGCAGTTATACCTGCGCAATGAGAACCATGCCCATGATCATCATATGCTTGTGTTGTCCCACTTCCATCATCTCCACTACCATCAAGAGCATCGTAAAATGCAACGACTTTCGGATCATCAGTTGTAGGATCATCATCAAAATCATTAATACCTACATGATTCGGATCTATACCTGTATCAATTATTGCAACACTTACACCTTCACCAGTATATCCAAAATCCCAAACTGTATCAACGTGATGGATTCCAATAGCATTATCCAGAAGTATATGTAATTCACCATTAAGAGTCAAAAACACTACTCCTTCTACATTCAATAAATCATCTATTCTATCGACATCAATTAAACCTGAAATAATAGGAATATGGTGGAAACGCCAGTTTGGATTAAAGTCAACTTCTTGAATCAATAATTCTTCATCTAATTCAGTAGGCATATGGTCAAAATCAACTAAAACAGAAATTTTCCCATCCTCTATGAATTTACCTTGTTCTAATGCCATATCAAGAATATCATGTATATGATTCTTGTCCTTGTCCATACGTGTATTCTCCCACCAAGTTTCATCTACTTTGGACTCTTGTAGTGATGAAAATGAAACAATTGTGTAATTACCTGAATCATCATTCAAAGATAACATTGGCTGAAGGCAAAGCATGATGGTTATCATCACTGCAATGAATATACGCATATTATGCCATCAACTATGCATTAAAAAAATATCTTTCGGAAAATGGTGGACCCGTCGGGATTTGAACCCGAGGCCTCCTGCTTGCAAAGCAGGCGATCTTCCAGGCTGATCTACGGGCCCTATAGTGGGAATTATGGAAAGGGGATGATAAGGGCCACTATTGGTTAACGCTTACCTGTTTGAACATTCCAGAGCTTAGAATATTGTGAATTATTTGATAATAATTCTTCATGAGTTCCAGATTCTACAACTTTACCGTCATCCAGCACAATGATTGAATCGCTATGCCTTATAGTTGACAAACGATGTGCAATGACTATCGTTGTTCTATCTTTTGATATTACTTCTAAAGATTTCTGAAGCGCTTCTTCGGTTTCATTATCTACTGAAGATGTAGCTTCATCTAATACAAGAATAGGTGCATCCTTCAGAACTGCCCTAGCTATCGAAAGGCGTTGCCGTTGTCCTCCTGATAATTTGTGGCCACCCTCTCCAATCTGCGTTTCATATCCAAAAGGTAATTTCATTATGAAATCATGAGCCTCGGCAGTCTTAGCTGAAGATATTATTTCATCTTCTGTGGCTCCTTCCTTACCATATGCTATGTTTTGTGTGACTGTTCCAGGAAACAATATAATCGTTTGAGTTACCAATGAAATAGATGATCTAAGACTCTTAATCTTCAAATCTTTAGTTTCACTTCCATCCAAAAATATCTTGCCTGATGAATTATCGTGAAACCTCAATAATAAACGAATCAATGTTGTCTTACCACTACCTGTAGAACCGACAATAGCTTGCGTTGAACCTGGTTTAACGGATAAACTAAGATTGCTTATAACTTCCTCACGTTCAGGATAAGCAAAACTAACATCTTCAAATCTTATGTCTCCCTTAACTTTAGTTATATCTAATTCTCGGTCACCCTCTTGAACGCTTATTTCAGTGTCTAATAAGTTCAAAACTCTAGTTGTAGAAACCATTGCCCTTTGATATAAATCAAAAGTTTCTCCCAATCTTGTCAACGGCCAAAGTAGCCTTTGCATCATAAAAATCATAACACTATATGATGCAATTTCCATTTGTCCATTAAGGGTAATGAAACCTCCATGGAGAAGTGTAGCTGTGAAACCTACTAAAATCGCCATTCGAATTAATGGAACAAAAGCTGCACTCAACCTTATAGCTCTACGATTTGCCTCACGATATGCCTGTGAAGCTGCTCTCACACGCTCAACTTCAAGTTCCTCACTAGTAAAACTTTTGATTGTGCTAATACCACTCAAATTATTAGAAAGGAGTGCATTCAGAAGACCAACTTCCTTTCTAACTTCCGTATAATGAGGGCCTATTCGTGATTGAAATCTAAACGAACCCCAAATTATGATGGGAATTGGAATAATAGAATAAATTGCTATAGCTGGTGAGATGTAGAAGAAAATTGCACTAATGACAATAACCGTTGTTCCCACTTGTAATAGTTCATTCGCTCCTTTGTCCAAAAATCTTTCTAATTGATTAATATCATCATTCAAAATTGACATCAACTCGCCTTTTGATTGATCGCTAAACCAAGCCATTTCCAATTCTTGAATGTGTGAATAAGCATCCAATCTCAATTCATGCTGAACTGTTTGTGCCAGATTTCTCCACAAAACCCCATAAAAGTATTCAAATAGTGATTCGAAAAACCAAATAATAACTGTCAATACAGAAAGAAGAATCAATTGGTCTTTGGGATCGGTATATCCATAATTCGACAATGCTGATTCTTCTTGCCTAGCCACGACATCAACTGCAGCTCCAATCAACAAAGGAGGTGCCAAATCAAATATTTTGTTAAGTATTGAAAATAAGGTAGCTAACCACATCGTAGAACGATGTTGTTTCATATGTGAAATTAAACGATAGATTGGTGCCTGATCGCTCATTATTTTACTCTCGCATAATGTTTCTCTGATACTTCAATAAGTGGAAATACCTCGTTAAGACTCGACCTAACAATATAGTCTATATCTTTACCTTCTAAGGCCTTAATTTCTAAACGTTCCTGCTCTGTTATCTTAGTAGCTAATTGAGCTTTGGATTCGTCCAGATAAGTTATTGGACTAGGTACATCCCCAAGAATCATAATTCTTTTAGTATTCTTTTCAAAACTAGGTGTAGCTGATAAAAGAGCTTTAGTGTAAGGATGTTGGGGATTGGAAAAAAGCTCTTCAGTATCAGCTTCCTCGACAACTTTACCTAAATACATAACTGCTAATCTATCACACATGTATTCTATAACGGATAAGTCATGTGAAATAAATACATAAGTTAAATTGAATTTTACTTGTAAATCATTCAATAAATTAAGAATCTGAGCTTGGACTGATACATCTAATGCTGAAGTCGGCTCATCCAAAACTAATACTTTGGGATCTAAAGCTAAAGCCCTTGCAATTACTATTCTCTGGCGCTGACCACCAGAGAATTCATGTGGATATCGATACAAATGCTCTTCACCAAGACCAACATTTTCTAATAATTCAATAACTCTTTCTCTGAGATTCCCTGTTTTTCCATGTATGGCCAAAGGTTCCCCCACTATGTCTTTAATTAACATTCGAGGATTTAAAGCACCCATTGGGTCCTGAAAAACAACACCAATCTGACGACGGAAAAGTCGTAATTCTTCATTTGTTAAATCCTCAAGTGTTCTTCCTCTTTGCCCGATAAACTGATTAGATAAAATTACTGAGCCTGAAGTGGGCTCAACCAATCTTAACAATGTTCGCATTAATGTAGTCTTACCACAACCACTCTCACCCACTATACCAAATGTCTTACCAACTTCAATATTCAAATTAACACCATCTAAAGCTTTGACTAATGCTATGTCAGTTCCCCAAACATTTTTCACTGGGAAATGCTTTCGTAAATTCTTAATCTGAAGAATATATTCTTTCATAGTATAGCTCCATCTTCTTCTATCTCTGGTACTTTTAGTCTTTCTTTTCCACCTTTAGGTATTGCATTCAACAATGATTTAGTATATGGATGCTGCGGATTTTTAAATATATTGTCAACTGTATTTTCTTCAACAATCTTTCCTTTGTACATTACTGCAACTCTCTCACAAGTTTCAGCTACAACCCCTAAATCATGAGTAATTAATAGCACAGACATATTCTCTTCTTTTTGAATATCTTTAATCAGTTGAAGAATTTGAGCTTGGATAGTTACATCCAAAGCCGTAGTAGGCTCATCTGCAATGAGCATCTTTGCTTTTCCTGCGAGTGCCATTGCAATCATAACTCTCTGTTGCATCCCTCCACTCAATTCATGAGGATATGACTTAGCTATTTGTTTAGGGTTTGGAAGTTTTACCTTAGACAAGGATTCCATCACCATAATATCTAAAGCTGAATCGGGAAGATCTTGCTGTAAATAATCTCGTAAAAGCATCAATGCTATAATAAAGAAAAAGGGCAATCCAAAACTGAATTGTCCAAGCATTGAGAAAAGAGAAATAAATGAAATGCATATTGCCCAGATAGTAAATTCAATACCGGGTGAAAAACTAAACTTTTTACTATTATAAACCGGTATTTCTCTTTCCAAAGAAAGTTCTTTGAGTTCCTTATCCTGATGAAGAATAAGCACTTCGCCAATTTGTTCATTAATAGTCATAACTGGATTCAATGCAGATAAAGGATCTTGGAAAATAATCCCTACTTTACCACCCCTTATTTGTCTCAATCTTTCTTCTGAAGCATAAGTTATATCCTCACCATCTAATAATACGGTACCATCTACTACTTCACCAGTTTTAGGAAGTAATTTCAATGCTGAATAGCACGTTACCGATTTGCCACTGCCTGTTTCTCCAACCAAACCAAAAATTTCGCCATCTTTAACTGTTAAATTTACACCATCAAGTGCTTTGACAATACCATCATAAGTATTGAAATTTGTCTTCAAACCTTTTATCTCTAACATCTAGTTCCTCTGTTTAGGGTCGAGAATGTCTCTAACTCCATCTCCTAATAGATAAAAGCCAAACGCCCAAAGCGCTACAGCTAGTCCTGGGAAAAAGAAGCCCCACCATTCTCCTTTAAGCATATCATCTTGTCCAAATGCCACTAATTTACCCCACTCAGCAAGATCGGCACCACCTCCGAAACCAAGAAAACCTAAGGCAGCTAAAGAAAGTACAATACCACCCATATCCATTGTTGCTATTACTATAATTGAAGTTATACAATTAGGAAGTACATGCTTAAAAATTATCCTGAAATCAGAAGCTCCAGCAGCCTTTGCAGCTTCAATATATGGCAATTTCCTAATTCGTAATGCTTCTGCTCTAATTACTCGTGTGAAGCCGGGCCACCAAACTATTATCAAAGCATACATCAACATTTCAATCGAATTATCTCCAGTTACTGCGATAATGGCTAATGCTAATACTAATCCAGGTATGGCAATGAATACATCAGTTATTCGCATAATAACATCATCTACTTTTCCACCATAATAACCGGAAACAGCTCCAATAATTGCAGCAATGAATGTTCCAGTTATAACTACTTTAACTGCAACATCCAATGAAGTTCGACTTCCCCAAACAATTCCATAATACAGATCATATCCTCTATCAGTACTTCCTAGAATATAGCCATTCTTTTCACCTGATTCAGCAGTACACGAAAAATAGCAAGGAGGTTGATGATCATAATTAAATTCAAAATGTTCTTCCATACTCATAACGTCTCTCTGGTTCTCTGAAGGTGGCGCTAAGAACGGGGCGAAAAGAGCAATAGATAGCAAAGACACTACCAAGAACAATCCCAATATAGTCAAAGGATTTCTTCGGATTTGATAAGCCGCCCTCTTTAATTCATCATACTTAGGAGCCAGACCTCCCTTGATTTCATTCCAATTATATATTGTATAAATTGAATAAGTTAGTAAAGAAATAATTAGTAATACCTTAAAGAAACCAGCTAAAATTGACCAAATAATAAAGAGCGTTCCCAAAAATAAACCAACTAATAACAAATCCTCAGGATTTTGTATCAATCTTATTGATGCTGAGTATAATAACAATATAGACAAAGAAATTAGAATAAACAAACTAAACAAAACGGCCATACTAATATTTACAAATGTTATCAAAAGTAATAAAATCGAAAAGGACACGACTATTATTTCACCGGCACTTAAATGCCCACCTAATTCAACACGTGGATCTAAAAAAGCGTATAATATATCTACAATAAGATTAGCTATAATGTATAGAAATGCAGAGAATAAAGTATAAGCTAGAATGGCAGATACGTCTAAACTACGCATTGCTGTAATTGCCCAAGCCCCTAAACCTGGCCAAGTAAAAATAGTCTCAGTCAAAACTGAACCATTAATTAAACCAGCAAACCCCATCCCTAGCAATGTAACTGTTGGAATCATTGCATTGGGCGCACCATGTCCAAAAGTGACCTGCCTTTCAGACAAACCCTTGGATTTTGCAGTTCTAATATAATCTTGACCTAAGACATCCAACATATTACCCCTCATCAATCTGATAATAGTAGCCATTGAACCATATGCAAGAACTGTAGCCGGAAGAATCATATGTTTTAATGCATCTAAAAAATGAGGTAAAGAACCTGCAGCAATTGCATCAATTAAAAGAAAATTAGTTTCAATATCAATAGGATCTGTAATCTCCCACAGAATAGGATCATAACGTAAACTTAATGGAAGTAAATCCATCTTGAAGGAAACAACATATTGTAGAAATAGAGCAAACCAAAATATAGGGATAGCTGAACCAAATAATGCAAATAATCTAATACTATGATCGTGCCATCTATTCTGTCGAATAGATGAAAAAATACCAAGCGGTATTGCAGTAGCAACAGATACTATGAAAGCCAAAATAGACAATTCTAAAGTCGCCGCAAACTTTTCGGGCATAGCTTCAGAAACATCTTGATTGATTACCTTCGAATAACCCCATTCAAAAGTAATTATGTTTCTTAGATATGTAATATATTGATACGGTATTGGCTCATCCAGATTATGTTTATCAATTAATTCAATATACTGCTCGGAAGTAGTTTTTTCGGTAACATATGGTGCTAAAGGATCACCCATACCGTATGAAAGATAAAAAGTGATGAGTGTAACACCCAGTAGAACTGGTATGGTCAGTGCCAAGCGCCTAACTACATAAATCCAAAGTTTCACTGTTCGCTAAGGAGTGTTTTACTTAAGATAATACTCTGCCTAACTTTTACTTAAGGTATAGAAAAGAGTTCCATGCATCATATTGTGATACCAGCCATTCACCCAATCTCTCCAAATCTTATATCCTATTGATTGAGAGGACCAAATGTATAGTGCCTTATCATGCTCTAAATCGGCTAAATCAAAGTATAAATCTTCTCTTGTTGAGATGTCAGATTCAGATGCTGCACTCATTATTAAATTATCAATATCATCATATGCAAAACCTAAGTAATGTGCAAAATGCCCTTCACTATGTAGGAAAGGATGAGCATAATTATGAGGATCAGCATAATCTGGAGCCCAACCCAAAAAGAAGAGTGGTAACTCATTAGCTCGTAATTTAGCTAAATATGTCGGCCATTCAAGTCCTTGTACCTCAACGTTAAAATTTGGATTCATCTCCTCTAAAGCATTTTCTAATAATAATAATGCATTCAATCTCACATCATTTCCTAAATTGTAATAAGCAGTTATTGTAAAACCAGTCTCCCAAACACCTGCATTTTCAAAATGTTGCCGTGCCATAGCTGGATCATAACTGTACTTAGGTCCAGTAGCATCATAACCTAGTAATCCATCAGGTATAGGGCCAGTAGGTTGCTTACCCCATCCATCCAAAATATCATCAATATAAGAGTCGTAATTAAAGGAATAACAGAATCCTTTTCGTATATCTTCATCTGTAAAGAAATCACTCGATGGCGCTGTATTTGCATAATTAGAAATATTATGATTGAAACCTATGAAACCCATACTTAATGAAGGTAAATTTCCTTCATACTGCATTCCATCGTACGTTAACACTTCTTCACGGTAATTAGGTTCAACATATACTGAATCTGCATTACCAGATCTTAATTCAAGAATACGTGCTGATTGATCATTATTTTTCTTTAGTAAAACGGTTTCAATGAAGCCTGATGTAGTTATACCAAAGGATTGTCTTTGATTATCAGTCCAACCTCTCCAATAAGTAGGATAATATTGCATTAAAACATACTGTTCAGGTACCCATTTACCACCATAATCTTCATTCATCATGTAAGGACCAGTGCCCATTACTTCTTTTTGAATACCAGGACATTCCATACCTGGTATTGGACTGCTACAACCCTTACTTGAAACCCAATCTTTTGACAGTATTGAAGCTCCATTATAGGCCATAATTGGTAAAAAACGTGGAGCTGACTGATTTAAAATAAATTGAACCGTATATTGATCTATCTGGATAATACTATCTGCAATTCCATCTCCATCCTCGTCAGTTTTATCTAATAATTCAGTATACATCCAAGAAGGGCCCGCTGCAAGATCCATTATAATCAAACGATTCAGAGAAAAGACTACATCTGAAGCATCCAATGTTGATCCA
>Ga0209402_10003216_pt1 | contig 15771 bp, 16 predicted proteins | sample ArcticOcean_MG_C_3_FD_187437 | JGI IMG/M metagenome (GOLD analysis project Ga0209402, IMG submission 187437) | Marine microbial communities from western Arctic Ocean - ArcticOcean_MG_CB8_126 (SPAdes) (version 2) | ecosystem: Environmental > Aquatic > Marine > Oceanic | place: Arctic Ocean... | reverse complement strand
TTTTTCGATGCATGGCCCACCACACGACGCAGGTTTCAGCGACAAAGCCGCTTAACAAGGCAGCGACCCCGCGCGAAGCACCGTGCATATCAAATAAGGTCAGCACATTCAGCATCGTAGCAATGGCAAGCACTCTTGCGGGGCCACTGGGCGCAATGGCACTGGTCCGGTGATCCCGTAAGGCGAGGCCATGCAGATAAGCGCGAATCATAACGGCAAGAGGAAAGAAAGAAAAAATAACCAACGGCGTATGGCAGAGAAGGGCAAATGCATGATCAACACCAATCAGGGTTTCAAGCAAGTAGGTACGCACCGGGGTCCAGAACATTAAAGCCATCATTGTAAAGGATAGCAATCCGCACACCGCTGAAAATCGACGGATAGCATGGCCTTTCGGATCTTGATGCTGAAAAGTCGAGGGCAGGTTTTTCAGTTCGTTCAACCAGCCATAAGGCAAATGAGCAAGGGCATAGACCACCGTCAACACCGCCAGCGACTCGGTGCCGTCCGCGCCACGGGCGATAAACAGATTGATAATAGGCCGACTGATGCCCTGAATACCTATGGTGGCGGCCAGTGGCCAGTAGAAACGAAGCACATAGGCCCGGGTAAGAGGCGGCCCGCCTGAAGGGTCATTCAATCCATCCGCAATTTTCAAGGTCTGCCGAGCGAAACGCCGGTAACCGATAAGAATCACCGTGCATTCCGTCAGAGCACCGGCATAGGTCACAAAAAGGGGCAACAGAATCGGTTTGGCTTGCACTATGTCACTGGACACAAGAAAGAAGACCGAAAGAATACTCACGCTAATACTGGCCGTCATGGCATAGCTGACCACATCTGTACGCCGTACCCGCAACAACAACCCTGAGTAAAAACGCGTGACCCCTATCAGAAGTGGAATCGGTAAAAGATAACTCAACGCCTCTCGTACAACCATACCCAGCGTCTCGTTAACCCCATGTAGATCATCTACAACCCAGAGGCCTGCAGGTGTAAACGCGAGGCTGGTCAGCAAAAGGGTATGAATGCCACCAAACCCGATGACGCATTGAAGCGCCGTCCGATAATTCGCCCGATTTTTTACGAGCACCATGGACATCTGACGCGTTTGAGATACCGTGGCGGAGAGAAAAGACGTAAGACCCCAGGCCAAACCATAGGCGGCCAGTGTTTCGGTGGCCTGAGGCATGCGGGCGATGCCGCCATTCAATACTTGAAGGCCGAATTCATAGATGAGTTCGGTGATAACAAGGGGAAGAATAAAACGTAAGAGGAGGAGGTACATGGATTCAGGTGACGGTAGGCAGCGGGTATATCTGTAGCCATAGGGCACGCGGTGTGCCTACAGATCCAGTGTCACACGTTATTCCTTCAGGTTGATGTATACCAGGACTTTCAGCGCTGCTTCGGGTGGAATTTCGCCCTGGAGACGTAGCCAGCCACCGAAATGTTTTACACGAGCAAAGGTCACCCCTACATCAGGATCGATCAGCAGCACACTGCCTTCATTACACCAATGCATACCGTCGGGTGAAATTTGTACCTGAAATGAAATGGGCACCTGGACATGACGTTGTTCAAGAACCCGAATGAAAAAGAGCGCTTCCTGTGCCCAGGCTGCTTCATAGGGCTCTGTGGCAGATACCCCTTGCCACCATATATTTCGCTCTATGACTGCGGTATAGCTCTGTCGCATCAGAAGTCCCCTGATAGCAGGACCGAGTCCACATAAAGAAATGAGCGGCAGTCCTTGGCTGCTTCCGCCCAGAAAGCGATATTCAGCATACACCACAGATTGGCCATCGCCGGCATCATCATGGGCGCTAGCGCTGTGACATCAAAATGATGATCATTACACTGAAATTCAGTAAAGGCCATGGAAGATAAATCAAAACCAACCCGTAGATAATACCAGTTCTGTTTGGTAGCGATTTCATTGTAACATAATTTCTGCCTGCCGCCCGGTACGTTCTCCCAGTCTTCAGAAGAAAGATGAAAATGAGACACCGTCTGTCCAGTCCCGCCAATCGATTCGACCGGCACCCGGTGACGCTTGAATTGCCATTGCTGGTGAAGTTGTCCGTCCGCCGCATTTAAATACCGAAGATGAGGCATAACCCGGTGCTGTTCATCCTGTAAATCGAACAAGACCCCTATACTACCCATATCCGTATCCGACAGGCGCAAAGCCTGCGCTTCCGGTTTGAAGGTAAAATAGGTTTCCAGGCGTATTGGTCCTTTATGACGGAAGGTAAGGCGTTTGATACCCACAGCTAGGGAGCCAGCTTCGGGCCGTGTTGCCAATTTCATAGCGTAGTTGCCCATGGCCGACCCGGCGGTGCCCGTATCCCAGAAGGAGGCGTTACTGAGCATGGGAGGCCGTAGATCACGGAAACCGGGCAGGATACTGTCCAGGCTGTCCTCATAGTTGCCGATCAACGCCGTCCAACCTTGAAGGCCTTGATCAAAATCGTCGTAACAGATGATGCGGGACAATGGGTCAAAACGACTGAGGTCGGGATGGGAAAAAAAGGGGGATGTCATCGAGTAGGGTAACGACGTGTAGGGCCGCAATGTAGAGCGGCCCTATGTAGGTATAATTGCCCCGAACTATCAACCAAAATAGGTATCCATTCCATGGGCTTCGATCATATCGTCACACAGGCCACGGATTTGGTCCAGGGGCAGTTCCGAGGCCGTATGCGGATCAAGCATAGCCGCATGGTAAACCGCATCTCGATTGCGTGTAAAAACCGCCTCGAGGGACAGCAGATGGACATTGATATTCGTTCGGTTAAGCGCCGCACATTGTTCCGGCAGGTCACCCACAAAAGTTCCCTGTACCCCATTTCGATCCACCAGACAGGCCACTTCGACCACCGCTTTGGCGGGCAGATTTGTGATCAGCCCATCGTTGCGTACGTTGCCGCCGATGCGGAAGGGCACATCCGTTTCTATTGCTTCCATAATGTAGGAACCATATTCATGGGTGCGTGTATGGGTCAGGGTCTTATCATGGATCAAATCCTGGCTCTGCTGTTTCCATCGTTCGATCTGGCTGATGCACCGGCGGGGATATTCGTCGAGCGGAATATTGAATTCCTCTATTAATTCAGGATACTGACTCTTAATCCAATAAGGCATATATTCTGCTGAGTGCTCGGACGACTCGGTAATGTAATACCCGAAATGTTTCATCATCTCCAGCCGGATCATATCGCCGTGCTTTTCTCCATCTGGGTTACGGGCCGCTTCGTTTTTTCCCGCCGCCCGTTTTTTGATCTCAGGATACAGATTCTTCCCGCCATCGGTGATTTCCAGTAACCACGCCTGATGGTTGATTCCCGCAATTTTCCACTGAAGATCTTCGATCTCTTTATCCATCTCCAGGTTCCGAAGCAGATGATCGGCACAGACCTGCACCGAATGGCAGAGCCCGACAGCACGGATATCGGAACCGTGAAGGATGGCTCCGGTGATGGGACACATGGGATTCGTATAATTCAAGAACCAGGCCTCTGGACAGACCTGCTCCATATCATGTGCAAAATCAAGAACAACGGGGGCAGTACGCAGCGTCCGGAAAATACCGCCGATACCGAGCGTGTCGCCGATGGTCTGACGGAGGCCATATTTTTTAGGCACCTCAAAATCAATCACCGTGGCAGGCTCATAGCCGCCGACCTGAATGGCATTCACCACATATTTGGCATCCTTGAGCGCCTCTTTACGCTGGTCAACACCTAAATGGGCCGTGATGGATGCCTTGCCGTTGTTGATGCTGCTATTCAAATTATCTAACATCATCTTCGACTCTTTCAGCCGGTCTTCATTCACATCGTACAGGGCGATGTCGGCATACTTGAGTGCGTCACTCCGCATGCAATCCCCAAGAATGTTCTTGGCAAAAACGCTGCTGCCTGCTCCCATGAAGGTTATTTTAACCATACGTGATTGTCCTTTTGTACGACCATCGGAGCCATGCGACAACATGCAGTCTGTTCATTTACGTATAACGACGACAAATCTCTCTGACATCTTGAAAACTATCTTTCGCCCCAGGAAAGGGTCCAATAAAATTCTACAGGGTCCGAAGTCAGGGAAGTCTGATCAATATGCACGATAGCTTCCTGTTCTAAGGGAATCAGATCAAAATTCCTATTTGAAATATTGACAAGCGCAGTACCTGGCGTACGTAAACTATCGGGAAAAAGAGCAATGTTCATTTCTAAAGGGTATGTTGTCGTCCTACTATTATTTTGTAATTTCGCGCCCCAATTAAGCCTTCCACTTCCAGGCGGCGAAAAGAGAATAGTAATATCCCATGTTGATATGTCCTTAATGGTAATAGCACTTTTGTTAAACACCCCTGCATTTTTGCCCTCAAACGACCCCCTAAGCGGACCAGGGCCAAGTGGATCACTACAAGCCAGGAACAAAGGGATTAAACAGATTAACCAGCGCATAACACACTCCTTGTAAAATAAGGGACTGAATCGATTTTCCAACTGTAGGTCGTTCTCTGAGTTTTGTAGATGACCATATTGAAATATTTAACCATACAATCATCCGTAGTATAGTAAAACTGGGCCTTGGTGTCAAGATGCGATACAGGGGACTCTATATCTTTTCCAGACCTCGCCTATCGAAATTGCTTCAAATACATATCGAGGAAGAGCGGCACAAGGCCATAGTCTTTCTGGGCGTTGATCAGAAGGACGATACCAACACCACGGTCAGGCAGAAAGGCGATTTGAGAGCGATATCCCCGTAGACCACCGCTGTGGAACACGAGTTTTTCATCCGTATAATTAAAGATGCGCCAGCCCATACCGTAATGCGCTCTTCGAATACGCCGCCACCAACCGTACCGCCAACGTTCACGACGTGTTCGGATCTGAGGTTCACTGACTTTCGCGATGACACGGGGGGGAATGACATCCGGCATCCCGCCCAGTACAGCACATAGCCATTGGGCCATATCGGTAATGCTGGCATTAATACCAGCGGCCGGTAGCGCATTGTAATATGCCATTTCGATGCGCGTTGGTGTCCATCCCCATCGACGACGTACGTGAGGAGAGGCTCTGTTCTCGTTGGCCATCAGCGCCGCACCGCTCACCGAGGCGGTACGCATCCCCAATGGTTTGAAGATACGTTCCTGAAGTAACCGGTTATAGGAAACCCCGGATGAGGCGTGAATAATATCGCCAATGAGACTGTATACCACGTTCTGATAACTGTAACAATTCCCCACCTCGCACGACATCGGGACATCCCGCAATGAACGAATCAGAAAATCCAATGGCATGCCGGCTTCCAGTCGATCATCGTAGGCATAGGGTGGTAATCCTGAGGTATGGCTCAAAATATGACGAACCGTGAGCTGTTCCGTAGCGAGCGAGTCACTCAAGACAAGAGAACGGACATACTGGACAGCCGGATCGTCCCAGCCCAATTTATTTTCGTCTACCAGCAAACCTGTTAAAATAGACGCAAACCCTTTAGATAGGGAGGCAATCCGAAAAACCGTATGCTGATCAACCATCTCATTGCTACCGACTCTCCGAACACCGTGACTCTTGATATAAACGACGCGACCGTCTCTTACGATCGCGATGGCCGCTCCGGGCGCCGCGTCCGCATCCAAAGATTTCTCAGCCGCTTCATCATACTGCAGCAGGAGTTGTGTAAATTGCACAGCGGTACTGTCAACCGCATACGCCGGGAGGCGTGTGAATAAGGTCAGGAGAGCAGCGATGAAAAACGATACACGGTACATAGGCAAGGCCTAATGAGGATGAACGGCTGATGGCGTATGACGCACAATATCAAAGAAATCATACAACCCGTTACCCGCTATTAATAACCTACATTTTGAAATGGGTATCACAAGTTTTTACTTTGAAAAATCGTCTACCGGAGTCGAAAGGGAAGGGTGACCGTAGCTATTCTGTCGTTGGTCTCTTGAACCGGTTTAAATCCCCAGAGGGTAGCGGCGGAGGCCAGACAATCGGCCAGACCTCTGTTGCCCGTGGTGTTATCTATGACCTCGGCATGACGAACACGCCCACTGGGTGTGATGGTGAGGTTCAGGGTAACCGTACCTTGCAGATCAGGGTTGTCCTTGACAAAAGAAAAACAGGGGCCGATCAGATGGAAATTCTTACGGACGCCTTCTCGAATAGCGGTCTCAGAACGTTCAGAAGGGACGACATCCGGGGGACTATCCTGCAAAAGGTCCAATGAGGGGGGTTGATTGGATATTCGTAACGTATCCAGCGATGTTTCAGGCCAGGTAATTTCCGTCGGCTCGAACGTGACTGATTGCGGGGTGGTCCCTGCGCAGGACATAGTCAGGCAGGCTAAGAGATAGAAAAACCATCGTTGCATCGCGGACGGTCCTTTTGCGAAACTGGTGACGGATTCGTGAATTTGGTCAAGAGAAATGCAGGTTGGACGGAAGGATAGGAGAATAGTGGTGGATAGGAATACTTTGCCTATGGTTCAATAACAAATCCTGCCTGTGGAAAATACCAGTCGGATGAAAACACTGGAGACAGGTGAACTTTTTTCATTAGAACAAATGAGATGCAATGCTACAACATTCAGTTGACATTTCTCGTGGTAATATACGCAGAAAAGATATCGACAAAGCTATCTTCCATCAAGGATTCCTTTCTAAGGAAGATAATAAATACCTTGCGGGTGTCTGCAAATCCATATGACCTTTTATCATGTTCTTATCCTCTTTAGCCAGAATACTTTACCTCGGAATAAGTAAATACACCTTTCCCTTTTTCTGAAAGCGAATTTCGAGAAGAAAGCCGTTGACTTTTCCGCATCCATTCTTAGCCTTCATATAGTACGTCTCCGCTCTAACCCCATAACAAGGTAACAGAAATATGTCTACGTTTTTTACCCGGTTTCCAAGTCTTTTGGTTACGGTGTACATCGTCCTATTTCCAATGGCCATCCAGGCACAGACCTCCCGCGTATCCCCACTGCCAGAAGGTTTTTCGTACCTCGAAGAGATCATCCCGAATATCAGGATTGAGCTGCATTATTATGCCGAAAACAACTTTATTGGAGCCCCCATCGATGGCTACCTGGCTCCAAAGGGCATCATGACTACAAAAGCAGCGCATGCACTTAAAAAAGTCCAGGCGGCATTACAACCATTTGGCCTCGGACTTAAAATATTCGACGCCTATCGGCCACAACCGGCGGTGGATCATTTTGTACGATGGGCGGAGGACCTGTCGGATACGCTTATGAAAGCGACCTACTATCCCGATGTAAAAAAGCAGCATCTGTTTAAAGCGGGCTACATTTCAGCGAGATCAGGACATAGCCGCGGCAGTACGGTGGACCTGACGATCATATCTCTGAAAGAACGGCGGGCGGGGGATGAACTCGATATGGGGAGCCCCTATGATTTCTTCGGCGTGGAATCGTGGCCGGATCATGCTGAATTATTACCGGAACAGAGCGCCTATCGTCTACTGCTCAAGACACTGATGGTCCAGCACGGATTTAATCCGTATGATAAAGAGTGGTGGCACTTTACACTTTCACATGAACCTTTTCCGGATACCTACTTCAACTTTCCAGTACGATGAAACCATTGACCCGAAAAATTAACGGGAGATCATGACGAACAGCATTTTCAAGGGACATCAGGCCCGGATATGTGGATTATTTATATGGGCGCTATGCTGCCTATCCAGCGGAAGCTTGGCTTTCTCAGATCCAACCCAGAATCAAGCGACGACATCCAACCCCGTTGTCATTATCACCAAACAGAATCCACCTCCGTTGTCCTCTCATGTCATGACCTACCACCATCGGCTTGGTATGGTCGTCCTGTTCGGCGGATCTGATCCCGATCGGCGATTATTGAATACCTTGTGGGGATGGGACGGTACAAACTGGCATGTGCTCTCTGAGGAAGGGCCAGCACCCCGTATTCACACAAGTATGGCTTACGATAAAAAAAGGGACCGGCTGGTGATCTACGGCGGTGTAAAAAGCCGTGAAGAAAGCTTCGGCGATATCTGGGAATGGGATGGGGAGACCTGGCAGGAACAAACCCTTTCCTCTGCCAGCCCCGGCATCCGGGATCACCACGCGATGGTCTTTGACCCCATAACCGAGGCCGTACTCATGTTCGGTGGTCAGGACGCGTCAGATAGCTATCCACCCGACACCTGGGCATGGGATGGTAATCAATGGCGACAACGCGCCACCGAGGGGCCGGAGCCACGCAGTACCCATCGTCTGTCGTACAATACCGACCAAAAACAGGTGATGCTCTTCGGCGGCTGGGGCAAAGATTATCTACTGGATGACACATGGATCTGGCGCGGCTCAAGTTGGTTCCTGTTAGAAGACCAGGGACCTTCCGCCCGAGGAGCCACCCGATCCGCTTACGATCAGGCCAGAAAACAACTCGTGCTCTTCAGCGGGTTTGTAGATGGACAGATCAATGGGGAAACCTGGGTGCATGCACAGAACGGCTGGCGTGAACTTACCGTCACCGCCCCACCACCCAGAAATGTGCATGCTATGGCGTATGATCCGATCCGTAAACACGTCGTCCTCTATGGTGGGATCGGTGCATCAGGCCGCGGGGGCGACCTCTGGGCGTGGGATGGTAAAGCGTGGATTGAGAAGTAAGCTACAAAGTCACTTTAAAGACGCAATACCTTGCGTCTCAACATTGCGTCTCCAAACCGCCAATCCCTATCCCAGCCTACTCAACCGATGCAGGTCGATGTCATGACGCGTCTGGCCATCCAAGAGCAGATCCGCCATAATCTCTCCAACCACGCTACAAAACTTGAACCCGTGTCCCGAACACGGAGACGCCACAAAAACCTGAGGACACTCGGGATGAACGTCGAGGATGAAATTTTCATCGGAGGTGTTGGTAAACATACAGGTAAGCAGGCTCATGGTTGGACCGGCCCCATCAGGGAAATGACGTTCAGCAAAGTCTCGTAAAAGCGCTTCGTCGCGGGCATTACTCATACGATCAAAGTCGTCCGGATCAACAGCTTCCTCCAGATGATGAAAACATCCGAATTTGAAACCTGGAATGCCGTAGACCGGAAAGCCATAAAATCGTCCTTCCGGCACGGTTAAGTTAAACACCGGAAACCGATCCGGTTGGAACCATTCGGGCCGCTTCGGCTGCAGCCAGGCCAACACCTGACGTTCGGGCGTAAGATGTGGCTCTAGTACGCCGGCCATCTTGCCGGCCCAGGCGCCTGCGGTGATCACGATCTGATCTGCCGTATACACCGCTTTGCCTGTCGTTACTTTGATGAGATCTCCAACAGGTTCCCAGCCTGCAACCGGCTCACAGCCGTGGATCTCCGCGCCCCGTGCCTGCGCTGCGTTAACATGGGCGATAATGCAACGCTCGGGGACAAGAAAACCGCCATTGGGCTGAAAAACCGCCATCGTTTCCTCTGGAAGCTGATACCCCGGATAACGCCGGGTTATTTCCCCATTGGTGAGCACCTCATGGGGCAGACCATGCTGTTCACATGATTTTAAAGACCCCTTAAAAATCCAGTCATCGGCTGGACCGGCATCAAGAGAACCAGTGATATGCAGCAAAGACTCGCCAGCATGCGCTTGCAGTTCACGCCACAATTCGTACGCCCGTTTCAGAAGCGGTACATAGGAAGGATGCTCATAATACGCCAGTCGGATAATCCGCGTATAGCCGTGGGAGGAGCCCATCATATGCGGAATACTGAATCGGTCCAGACCCAGTACGCGACGACCACGGCCAGCCAGATGATAGGCCGTGGCACTGCCCATACCACCTACGCCGATCACGATCACATCATAATGCGAAGTGTTGTGTATCATAAAATATCATCATCCTTTATATGGTGCAACGCCAATGCAATCAGACTAACCCACGCCAATCCTTTAAACTCTCCCGCTTTCATCGCCGCATGAATTTCCGGCAACCTGAGATGAAGAAGTTCCTGCACCTCCAGATCTCCATCTACCGGCGCTTCCGCATAACGGGCGCCACGAGCGAAAAACAGATGGGCTTTTCCTGCGCCACGGTTCATATCTACGGCATACGTACCCAGCGAAATCCACGCCTCAGCTTCATAGCCGGTTTCTTCCCGTAATTCCCGTTTCGCGGCTTCAAGCGGCGGTTCACCAGGTTCTATAAACCCGCCGACCGGCGCCACCGCCAGGCTGTCCAGGGCATATTTTGTCTGACGAAACACCAGATATTCACCTGTAGTTGTTTCGGGCAACACGTTAATATATTCCGGGGTATCCACCCATGGCCAATCCTGAATCACCCGGCCATCCGGTAATTCTACCGTATGCAGCTCGAGATTGATAAACGGATGGGTAAATACCGTCCGCCGTTCATGCGTTTTCCAGGCTGTCATGATTGTAAGGGCTCCTTGCCCGCCTCCCGGCTCTATCCCTGCCATCACCGGCGTCGGTCTGCTGAAAGTAGATCGGATCCTCATACCATTCTGTGTTCAAATTTAACCGCAGGCCTGCCCCGCACCGGACATCCGCCTCAGAATTTGACATGGGTATCCTTTGCGGGATAACACGCACAATGATAGAGGTTTATGCGGATCGGAACGGATGAGGCCCTCGGTATCCGAAACTAATAAGCCCCTGTGCGAAATGCAAAGACATTTTAAACCCGGTACTTCCGCGCTGGACGGAAAATAAGAAACCAATATGAAAGAGATCCGCCCCGGAATTTTATGCATTCGCCAGCCCTTCAGTAAATATATCTAAAAAAATCGCTCCCATGAGCCGACATTATTAATACCCGTACTTTTTCGGTATGAATCGAGCCTTAAAAAATCGGATAAGGCGATCAACGAACCGGACTGAGGCGGGTATCGTCTTGAAAAGTGAACCCCGGAGGGCTCGATGTGGCCCGAGGGGATCATCAAACTTGAAACGTTTTGGAGCCCCATGCAACGACTCACTCTTATCTTATCCCTCTATATTTACATACTCCTCATACCCTCGTTTTCCATTCAAGGCCAGGAAATCGTTTATGTTCAAACGTCCATCCATCCCATGCACGATGGGACGCAACTAATTGAGGAGAGAGGCCATATTATGCTGCCGTTGGGCGATCAGATGGTCGAAAAAGGTTTTGTAGTCCGCTATATGGAGCAAGCTGTACTCTGGAACGGCAAACTGGTCGTCGGCGCTCATGCCGGTGCTGGCGGACCGTGGTTCTGGAGCGGGACCTGGGGAGATAACGCCGGGGATACCATGATGGACGACGCCATCGGTAGACACGTCTTGTCTCAGGGATATGCGTATGCCAGCTTCGATCGGGATGGCGTGACGGATGTCCATCAGGGTTTGGCCATGACCAACTCCTTTACCCGATTTGTTCAGAAACGGTTGAGGAGCGCATTCGACCGACCGGTCGCTCAGACCTATCTGGTCGGGATGTTGGATGGGGGGGCGATCGCCCGTTTTGCAGCGGAGTCGGCTGACGCGCCCTACAACGGGATCATGATCATCGCCGGCAAGGGCGGCGATCCCGGCAAGGGGCTGGAACGAAAAGCGGCGCAGGCTGGTCTCTGGCCGCAGATTGATCCGCGCGTGATAGATGACCCGGATAAAGTGACGGGGTCGGTCAGAAAGTACGCCGATGTCACGGGGACGCCGATCATAGCGAGGAAGTTTTGGATCTACGGCGGCGTGCATGCCAACCTGGACGATCTGCGTCGAGAATTGGGCTCTATGGGCCTGAATGATATCACAGACAAGGCCCTTCAAAAATTCCGTGTTGATACTTATCGAAAACAGGCGGTCTTTATGGGACGTTTAGCGGCCCGGACGCCAACCGGCCGGATTCGTATGTCTACCATAGAGCTTGTCGGTACCTATGATGATGTGGTCCTGAGGGAAGTGTTAGCTTATAAGGGGCGTGTCAAGAATAGCGCGCCGGACAGGCATCGATTATATCGGATCGAAGGGGCCTGGCATATCTCTGGCGATGATGAATCCATAGAATCGTTTATTATCCAGATGCGACAAAAGGGTGTGGGTGTGGATAAAACCCGCGTATTCTGGGATACGCAGCACGCTTATCGGCCTTATGTGCAACAGATCTTAAAACAACTCGACGCCTGGGTGGTACAAGGTATCGAGCCGCCCGAAGATCGTCTGTACCCAGGAGGAAAAAACAACACGGTGGTATACCAGGGGACGCCATCCGACCATCAACCCGTAGATCCGTCCGTATCGCTCCCCTTTGTCTTACACGGCAAGAAAATGACCGATGCGTTCAAAAAAATGCTGATCGAAGCACCCAAAACAGCGCTGGCGATCCACAACAGCCATGTGGACTCAGACCATTTGATGCTGACGATATTACTCGCCCATAATCAAGAGATCGATGTCGCACTGTATTATATGGGCGTGGATATGGATCTGATGACCAAAACGTACGAAATTAAAACGGGCTATCGTATCCAGGATGCCTATGACCTGCGACGTTCGATGGAGGCCTGGTGGCACGTGAATACCCGGACCCCCATTGACGGTGAGAAAACCCGTAAGGGGCGCTTGTTTGTGGCCAGCCCGACTGCCCTTGGACTTATGATTAAGGATACGCTCCGGGTGATTCCCAGGGAGGAAATGGTCGATGGCGTCATTCTTCGCGAAGGGGATGGAGGCATCGTATCCATCATGGAAGCACGGGAATTCCAGACGCTTCAACGGGGCCGGTGGATGGTTATTACACAACAACCGTTGGACGGAAGACGGCTTCATGAAGGACAACTGATCCAGCAGAACCAAAAGGGCATTGACCTACGCATAGGAAATGTAGATCGTCACATTTCGGTCGAGGCCATCCATCTGATGACCATCAAGAGCAGGCAGACAGAGAAAAATCTGCCTGCGTCACCGGGGGATGTGTTTTTGACAGAGGAGTACTATCATACCCTTAAAGCGGCGGCTCTTGAAGCAGAAGCCATGGGGAACGAAGTGATAGACGTCAAACACCTGTTTCTGGCGCTGACAAAATTGACGCGGCAACAGGCCGCCGAAACCCTGTCGGCGTTTAATGTAGATTATGAAGAAGCAAAAAAGACGCTCGAGGCATTAGAACATTGAGCCATCGTTTATTTAAACATTTACGTCATCTTAACCGATTCAGATAATCCAACTGGAGTGTATTCATGCCTGACCCATCTGAACACTGCCTCAACGAATCCGATTGTCTGGATACCGTGGAGACCTCACGTCGTGATTTTATGAAGCGGGGCCTGGCGGCGATGGGGGGCCTGGCGGCCTTGTCGCTGGCAGAGGTGGATGAAGCACATGGCGAGGTAAAAGCGCCAGGGCTTGGCCGACCCAAAGGACCGGATGATGAGGCGTACTGGTCACAGGTTCGCGCCCTGTTCCATTTTGAACAGGGCCTGACTTATATGAATAACGGCGGTCTGGGGGTGCCTCCTATGTTCGCTGCCGAGGCGGTTTGTGAAGGTTATCGCCAATTCTCCAGATTAGGAGATGGGGCCAAAGACCCGGCCTATGATCTCATCACGGAGCAAGTTCGTCCCCGTCTGGCAAAGTTTATCGGGGCCTATCACAATGAAATCGCATTGACCCGTAGCGCCACCGAAGGATTGAATACCATCGCCAACGGGATCGACATGAAGCCGGGCGATGAGGTGTTGACCAGCACGCATGAACATCCGGCCGGGCTTGATCCCTGGTTGCTCAAAAGCAAACGCTATGGGATGGTTGTGCGGCAGATTCGCATACCGAGCCCGCCGGAGAGCAAAGAACAGGTGATCGATCTATTTCGAAAGGCCATTACGCCCAGGACCAAAGTCCTCTTCTTCAGTCATATCACTCGTGGCCCGGGGTTGCTGTATCCAGCCAAAGAACTTTGCACGATGGCCCGTGAACACGGCCTTATTTCGGCGGTCGATGGGGCGCAGTCGATCGGGATGACACCGCTGGATCTACACGATATGGGATGTGACTTGTTTGCCACAAGTCTGCACAAATGGATGCTGACGCCCGTCGGTACCGGCTTACTTTATATCCGTCGTAACTTCCAACAGAACTTCTGGCCGCTCTGGGCGGGGAACGGCAATCGCCCCTGGGATCGGGACGGCGCTGCGGCCTTTCAGCGGTATGAAGCCATAGGGACCTATGAGCAGCCGGTTCGAACAGCTGTCAACGTACTCCTGGATCTTTTTGATGAGATTGGCTTCGAACACATTGTAGACCGAAACCGGATGCTGTCCGACTATCTGAAGGTGGCATTACAGAAACTGACCAGGGTAAAGCTAATGACCTCTACATCCCACGAATTGTCCAGCCCTAGCATAACCTCTATCGAAATCGATGGGATGGGTGCCTGGGAAATCTATAATCGGCTTTCAAGCGAATTCAACATCAAAACCAGCACGGGCTATGCAGATGGTAACAATCTGATTCGTATCTCCACGCATTGCTACAATTCGAGACAAGATGTGGACGAACTCATAGCCGCCCTGAAATACATGATGCCCATGACCTGACCTCGATGCTTTTCGGGGAGCCCGGTTTGGCACGCCATTTAGATCGGAACAACCAGCTTAAAACCTTGGCCGTGCACGTTTCTGACCTCGATGGCCGGTCATCGGAGAAGTATTTGCGCAGCCTGGAAATAAACCCATCCATGCTACGCCCCTTCACCCCATGTGCTCTACCATTTTTCCGACCGCATGGGTAGACATCGCCCTGCTCTCCCTGTTTATAAGCCTCGCTTTTGCTGCTGCGTTTGCCACCTTTTTAAGATATGACGTCCGGTGAATAGTCTTGATGCCCTCCAAAGGGGTGTATCAACACCGTTCTTATGAACCTGGTTGTGACCAGTCGAAGGTCTTAATATCTCTACATTACGTCTTGCCCAATCCTTGCCATATCGATAATGAAACCCCCTCAGTCCCCGTAAAACATAACAAATTTATATACCTTGACATAGCAACCCAATAGGGGTGAATTGACCAGCTCACCAACTCACCACCTCACCATCTCACCAACTCACCAACTCACCATCTCCATGCCCCACCGCTTTGTAAAACCCACCTTACTTTTTCTCGCCAGTCTCACCGTCGTCTCCGGTGCAGCCGTCTCACCGGCACTGCCACAAATGTACGAAGCCTTTAAGCACCTGCCACAGGCGGACTTGCTGGTCCGGCTTGTGCTGACGATGCCCGCTATTTTTATAGCCGTCCTGGCGCCGCTGGCGGGTATATTGATCGACCGCTTCGGTCGAAAGCCGATATTGGTGATTTCTTTAGCCCTCTATGGCATCGCAGGGACCTCCGGCGTCTTTCTGGACAACCTGACCGACCTGCTGATCGCCCGGGCCTTTCATGGGATTGCCATAGCCGGTCTTATGCCAGCCGTTACTACGCTGGTCGCCGACTATTTTACAGGGGAAGAGCGCACCCGGTTCATGGGGCATCAAAGTGCTTTTATGGCGCTGGGCGGCATGGTGTTTATCATTGCGGGTGGCTGGTTAGCAGACTTCAGTTGGCGGGGGCCATTTTTGGTCTATGCGACGGCGTTCTTACTTCTTCCGATTTCTATGTGGGTCTTGCATGAACCCGATCATATAGCCGACCAGGGGACGGAGCAGGCGATTATGGACAAGCCGTTCAGACCATCCATTGTGCTGATTATTTACACAACTGCTTTTCTCATTATGGGCCTTTTCTATATGATTCC
>Ga0209402_10003215_pt1 | contig 15774 bp, 17 predicted proteins | sample ArcticOcean_MG_C_3_FD_187437 | JGI IMG/M metagenome (GOLD analysis project Ga0209402, IMG submission 187437) | Marine microbial communities from western Arctic Ocean - ArcticOcean_MG_CB8_126 (SPAdes) (version 2) | ecosystem: Environmental > Aquatic > Marine > Oceanic | place: Arctic Ocean... | reverse complement strand
ATTTGCAAGAACAAACAGTGAGAAAGCCCAATAAACCATTCCTGGCTCGATGGTTGGAAAGAGTGTGACCCCTATCAAGCAAAGACCCACATAGAATCCCATAAATTTCTTTCTGACGCCAGAACGATCTGCGATGGCACCTAGTATCGGCGAAGTAATGGCCGTTATGAGTACGGAGAGTGAGATAGCGAGGCCCCACCACCAATCCCCTTGTCCAGATTCATTCCCAACCACGGTATTGATGAAAAATATACTGAATACCACAGTCGAAATCACTGCAGGATATACTGAATTCGCAAAATCAAATAGGATCCAGGATCGCACTTCCCTTTTGTTTTTTTCTAACAACAACTGATTTTCGTATCTCTGGCTTGCCATCAGCTTGTCCTCCCTTCGGAATCACACACTTGCTAATCTTAAGATGAACCCTTCTATGGTTAACTAATCCTTTAACGGAATTGCTAAACTATAGCAGAAGACGTTAAAATTCACATCATCCTTAAAAATACGTTGAAGACTACAAACAGCCTTTCCAGTTTCTCAAGCATACAAGCAGAGGGATAGAAACATGGCATTACAACGAAATAGCATCTGGTTTTTTCTAATGATCACTATCTCTGGCTGTGCTACGACTGGGGGAGAATCTACTGGGCCGCGTACCGATCGAAACTTAATAACGGCAGAAGAGCTAAGCGATGGGATATATTCCCAAATGTCTGTCATGGAAGCCATCGGGGCACTCAGGCCGACTTGGATCAGGAGTACAGCTCGCCCTTCTACATTCAATCCGACTGTTCCTTCAGTTTATGCTGACAACCAACACCACCCTCTGATCTATTTAGAAACACGAAGGGCTAACGAAATCGGTGGGGTTCGACGTATTTTTTCAGGTGATGCCACTCTCAGATTTGGAAGTAGTAAGCCAGCTGGGGGAGACGTCATAGAGGTCTTGGAATTCCAGCTAACAAGGGCTAGGACAAGCTCCAGGTCAGCCCCATTGGGCCCTGGTGAGTGCAAGAGCAAACTCCGCACATTTTCTATAGGAGGAACGGCCGCCGGCTTCGTTATCAGTCGTATCTTGGGTGCCTCCGACGGTGGACGAACTGACGGTTCAAGGCCGAGCACGCTACTTCCGATGCTATCTGGAACCGTCCTAGGCTTCCTTTCTGGAATAGCTTCTTGTTATAAATAAGACCGAAGGACTGCAGTTGGTTCACTCTCGGAACATAAATAGTGAGAGCTCCTCTGTCCTGGAGGAATCTCACCCAAATTTCTGAAATATTTATGAATCTCAGTTTTGGTGGGCCGTGGCCTGAGAAATGGCCTACCAAAACTGAGATTCATAAGTCTAACCTACTGAACTAGCGAAATAGCACTCTAGGTTGAAATCCATTTTTGGAAGCTTGCCTCAGGAAATCGGTTGTATAAATCCTCACATGCCTGCCGGACTGAAAAATCTCCATCAACTCAAGATCGATCGGGTCGATCCCATCTAGGTAATCGATCCCTCCCATTACCTGCACTTCATCCACAAAAACTATGGGTGGTTGCCTTTGTGGAATGGAAACTCTGTTAGTTAAAAACCGTAAGGCTGTAGTTTCTCTAGATGTCACTAAATCGCTTCGGTCATAGGCTTTCACATCCGTACCCGAACCGACTCTCCTACTCTTAAGATTTTTTCTGACCTCAGCGATTTCTTCCAATATATCAGCTTCTGGGGAAATCTCGATTATTAGATTGTCATCGTTCCTAGAGAGATCTCCCTCCCAGGTTAATGTTTTATAACCAAGACGGCTTGCTGTTAGGGAAAAGCCTCCCTTTCTGTCAGTTTTCCAGCCCACAAACGCACCTGGGATCACAAAGACTCCATTTTGGTCCGTTATAGAGCCCCAATCAGAACCTGTCAAACCTACAGATGCGCCCAGTAAGGGTTGTCCATTACTCCCGTCCACAAGACGTCCTACTATATCAAAATTTTGAGTTTGATCCTGTCCCGACAAAGGATTAGACATACAGGCAAGTGCCAAGATCAATAAACTTCCCATCACCTTCTCAGATAGATTCCCTATACTAATTAACATTTTCCATTTGTTGACCACGGTACACCTCCCTGATAGGACAGATTGAATAATGGTCTTTCAGGTATTAAGAGGAGCAAGATCCGTGCCAACGCCAGCTAGTACTAGAAATCTAATAAATAGATTTTATCTATCGCTGATAGGCCACTAGGACTCAACAAACCAATCCAAGGCTTCTATTAGGATGTCTTGAGGTAGTTCATGGCCCCCATCGAACTCTCGGTAATTGACTTCATAGCCATCGATTTGAAAGGTCGGAACAATAACATTTTTACTAATTGAGACAGGCAAGACACTGTCTTCGGACCCATGGGCTACAAAAATCTTCGGCAAGCCAACCACAGGTTCTACTAACTGTGAACCTCCAGGAGAGAAAGCTATCAGGTGACTAAAAAGGTCTCCATTCGAAGGGCCTAGAGAAAGAGAGTAAGAAGCCCCATCTGAAAATCCAACCAAAGATATTTTCTTCGAATCAACACTACATCGATCAAAAGTGTACCTAAGTACTGAATCTAAAAATTTTACATCCAACCCGAACTCTCCCTCTATCGCATCCCAAGTTCGAGACCTTGATTCAGGAGCAACTAAAATTATCCCACGATCGTCGCACTCTGAATAAACTCTATTCCAATAGTGAGCACTTCCCCCTCCACCATGAAGAAACACTGCCAATGGGCTGGGAATTTCATTCGAATGACCCTGGGGAATATATAGTAAGGCGCCTCTGTCCAATTCTGCACCTAACCGAGATTCCCCCGGGATAGGAACACGAAATGGTTTATGTGGCCGAGCTGTGAGCCGAGGATCCTCCGATGACTCTCGCGAAAATTCGATGTAAGCTGAATTTTGACAAAAAAAAGCTAGAGGGAATCCCTCAAGAGCTGTAGTGACAAATCTCCTCCTGGTGAGCGTCGGCGATTGTTCCCACAGGTTCATTATATCCCTAACCCATACTGCTGTCCCAAGAATGTTTTCCGATGACATGGAGAGATTCCAAGTCTCTCTAGAGCGCCTCGGTGTTCCTTGGTTCCATAACCTGCATTATGATCCCAACCGTAACCTGGATAACGCTCCCCCAATTCACCCATAAGACGATCCCTAAATACTTTTGCCACAATTGAAGCACAACTTATGGAGTGTATCAGCCCGTCACCCCTAACAATAGCCTTGTGCTCCCATTCCAAAGAAGCCATCGGTAGGCCATCTACAACTACATGATCGGGCGGCTCACTGAGCTGACCTAACGCTCTATTCATAGCCTGACCAGTGGCAACTAAAATATTGGATTTATCAATTTCCTGAGGAGAAGACAACCCGAAGTGCACTTCTGTAGCTTCGGCAAAAATTCTATCGTAGAGTTTTTCCCGTTTCTGACGATTGATCTTTTTTGAATCATCGGCACCGTCTACGAAACCGTCTTGTGGCAAAACAACGACTGCAGCTACTACTGGACCTGCCAGTGACCCTCTGCCGACTTCATCCACACCAGCAATTCTTAGAATGCCTTTGTTCCAAAGTGCGGTCTCATAACTGAGGGGATCGGCCACTTTTAAAACCTCGGATAATGCGACAACTGACGTACTATTAGCAGGAGGTCCGTTCTAGCTAGCTAGCTTCTCTTTAATCCGAGCCGACTTACCACGACGATCTCTCAGATAGTAAAGCTTAGCCCTACGAACTCGTCCTCTCCTTACTACTTCGACGGCAGTTACTGTAGGAGCATGCAAGGGGAAGACTCTTTCCACCCCAATCCCACTTGAAATCTTACGGACCATAAAGGTTTCACCTGCTCCACCACCTCGTCGTCCCATACAAACACCTTCAAAGGCCTGTATTCTCTCTTTAGAACCCTCGCGTACATTGTAAAGAACACGGACCGTGTCTCCAGGAGCGAAATCAACTGCGTCATCGCGGAGAATTTCCTTATCCAGTTCTTGAATTAAATCAGCCATTTTCTATTTCCAGTCAATCTGAGTTCTTATTTTTGCAGGCATCTAAGATAATGCTCCCTCACTCATGGGTGAAGAGGGGCGGCAACATATCTAACAGACTACAGTCTATTTTTCCTGGGTATCTCTAGTCTGAGAAAGTCTCCATTCTTGGATCTTAGTGTGATCTCCACTCCGCAGAACTTCTGGTACTCGATAGCTCCTGTACTCTGAGGGACGAGTATAAGAAGGTGGACTCAGCAATGTGGGTTCTTCATAAAAAGAATCTGTCGAGGCTGAATCATGGTCCCCTATAGCACCTGGAAGTAACCTAACTACAGCATCAATTACGGCGAGAGAAGGAATTTCACCGCCCGAAAGAATGAAATTTCCTATGGATACCTCCTCTGTAGCTAAATGATCAGCTACTCTCTGGTCTACATCTTTATAATGGCCACAAAGGAGAGTGAGTTCAGGTCCCACGGAGTATCGAACGGCATCTTCATGTGTAAATTTTTTACCCCTAGCCGACATCAACACCACCGGGCCAGATGGTTCGAGATCATCTACAGCCCTAAAAAATGGCTCCGGCTTCATCACCATACCCGATCCACCTCCGTAGGGGACATCATCTATGGTGCCGCGAGCGTCACTGGTATAAGATCTCAGGTCAATCACCCTATACTCTGCCAAACCTTGATCTTTTGCCCGATTTGGAATGCTAGTATTGAGTGGGTCCCTAAAAAATTCAGGAAAAATAGTGACGACATTCACCTTTAAGAGACTGGGCTTCCCCATATTATAAATCCAGAAGACCGTCTGGCGGGTCCAAAACAATTCTCTTCTCTTCAAGGCTAACCGTCACCACAAATTCACTAGTGCAAGGAATCATAAAACTGATTTCAGGACCAGTGATCTCTAACAAATCCACTGGGTTGAATCCATGTACACTACAAATTTTTCCCAGCAATTTTCCCTTCAAGTCAAATGCTTCCATTCCTACTAAATCGTGCCAAAAATACTCCCCTTCTTGTAACTCTGCGACTTCATTAACCGATAGAAAAAGGTGCTTTCCAGTCAAAATTCGAGCCATAGCTCTATCGGAAACACCTTCTAAGTTGACCAGTAATCCAGTCTGGAAAGGCCGAGCAGATTCCAATCGTATTGCCCTGGCACTGGGGAGAAAATTCCCTTTATCGTCACCCAGGTAAAGTGTTACTCCAGGAGCAAACGAAGTTTCCGGATAATCGGTAAAAGGACTAACACGTATCTCGCCTTTGATTCCATGAGGTTTCCCGAGCTGGCCAACCAACAGGTACTGCGATTTGTCCACAGCTATCCCTGGTTGGAATTCACAGTGGTTACCCTACTTCTCTTCCTCAACAGGAGCTTCCTCAACAGGAACTTCCTCAACAGGAACTTCCTCAACAGGAGCTTCCTCAACAGGAACTTCCTCAACAGGAACTTCCTCAACAGGAGCTTCCTCAGCAGGAGCTTCCTCAACAGGAGCTTCCTCAGCAGGAGCTTCCTCAACAGGAGCTTCCTCAACAGGAGCTTCCTCAGCAGGAGCTTCCTCAACAGGAGCTTCCTCAACAGGAACTTCCTCAACAGGAGCTTCCTCAACAGGAGCTTCCTCAACAGGAGCTTCCTCAGCCGCCTTCTTGGCCTCCTCTGCTTCGAGAGCCGCCGCCGCTTCCTCAGCCGCCTTCTTGGCCCTCTCTTTCTTTCTACGTTCTTCCAGAGCTGTTGCCTTTAGGTTGCTTGCCTCCTTAGGATCCAACTCACCCATGGCTACTGTAGCATCCCCACCTTTCCTGGCCCTGTTAACCAGAGTTCTGACTGTCTCCGATTGCACTGCACCCTTGGCCAGCCACTCATCGACCTTTTCTAGGTCTAGTATAAGGCGGGCAGGATTTTCCATGGGCTTGTAATATCCCAATGTTTCAATAAACCGACCGTCTCTAGGAAAGGACGATTCAGCAACTACAATACGATAATGGGCCATTTTCTTACGACCCGTGCGGCGAAGGCGGATTTTTACAGACATATGTGTTTTCTAGTTATCTCCTAAACTTCTAATAGTGCAACAAAGATGGGAAAGATAAAGAGATATAGGTTTGGCCTCAACGGTTTGGTGAAATTTTCTATTAATGAGCTTCACGTCAGAACCTAATAATCTGATTTCTCTTGGGCCCCACAGAGACCATTTCTATAGGAGTTTCCGCCAATTCTTCCAGCCTTTCCAAGAAAATTCGAGCAGCTCTAGGTAAACCCTGCTGTGTGGAAATCTCATGGGTAGATTCCATCCACCCGGGAAGAACTTCATACACCGGTTCAACCACACCAAGTTGCACTAAGTCTGCAGGAAAATCCTCAATGACTCCATCGGAAGTCCGATACCCAGTACAAACAGACACCTCCGGGAGGGTGTCCAAAACATCTAACTTTGTTACGGCTAAGCCAGTCAGACCATTGACTCTGGCCGAAAATTTAGCCAGAACACCGTCGAACCAACCACATCTACGTGGACGACCTGTTGTAGCCCCAAACTCTCCTCCTAATTTCCTGATGATATCGTCCATTTCGGAATCGAATCCGGTAGGCAGCGGTCCATTGCCTACTCGAGTCGTATAAGCTTTAACAACTCCAGTAACCGAATTGATCATCGTTGGCCCTATACCCGACCCTACTGCCGCCGCACCAGCAGTCGTATTGGAAGAGGTCACGAATGGATACGTACCATGGTCTACATCAAGGGCGGTTCCTTGCGCTCCTTCTAAAAGTACGGATTGGCCATTCGCCAATGCGGTCGCAATCTCTAGGCCTACATCAGTAGCAAATCCTTTTAGGCGATCCCCATCTGCCAAAAATTGTTCCCGGTCTTTCATCGGTGAATCAGGTGTCAATCCGCTCCTGGCAATAATACTCTGTGCTCGAGCTATACCTTCTTCAATCAAGGTGTCTCTTCTCTGTGTGTGTCGAAGATCTCCCACTCTCAATCCTCGACGACCCACCTTGTCCTCATACGTAGGACCGATACCTCTTCCAGTGGTCCCTATTTTCTCAGCGGCTATATCCTCTGATACTTGGTCAAGGATTTTGTGATAAGGCATAACCAAATGGGCTCCGTGGCTGATTCCCACTCTTCCCATCGGGCTGATACCTCTCTGTTCTAGCTCGTCATATTCCTTTAAAAACTCAGCAACATCAAGAACGACTCCATTGCCAATTAAACAACGTTTTGCAGAATGGAGAATGCCAGAGGGAATCTGATGTAGAATAAACTCCTCATCGGCAATTTGGACTGTATGCCCTGCATTCGCACCACCTTGGTATCTGACTACCAGGTGAGCATCCTCTGCTAAAACATCAACAATTTTTCCCTTCCCTTCATCCCCCCACTGACAGCCGATAACCACTCGACAATGCCCGTTTCCATTATTTCGTAGCACTTCTATAACCCGCCATTATATGGGCCACTGCTGACCCTTGAAGATTCATGCTGAATGCTTGTCTCAATATCACAAGCACGCTGTTAATGTGAGATCTTGGAGAATTTAGATGTCCGTGGTTGCCCAGTCAACGAACAGATGGCTCCATTGAATCAAGACCTAATTCTTGAAGCAATTGGGCTATTTTGTTTCGGTCTGATCCCTCCAGAGGTGAGAGTGGAGAACGAGGATCTCCTCCTCTTAGGCCAAGTATATCTAATCCTGCTTTAACTCCTGGAACACCCATACTGCCGACCACCGTAGTGTGCACTGGACTTAGCATAGCCTGCTGTCTATTAGCTTCAATCAAGTCTCCAGTTACGAAAGAGGCATAGATATTAGAGGCAATCCCAGGTGCCAAGTTAGCCACCGCCAAAATTCCTCCTGCAGCCCCCATCTCCAGGCAAGGGGCTAGGATAGCACCACTTCCGACTAATACCTGAAAGCCTTGCTGTGTTGTGGCAATCATGTTCTTCACAATATCGATGTCGCCCCTCGAATCTTTTATTCCAACGATGTTATCGATCTGTGACAAATCTGTCACCAATTTCTCAGAAAACTCTAGAGTGCTTAAGCGGAGCGGAACCTGGTAAACTATTACTGGAACCGGTGAAGCCTCCGCTACTGCTGAGTAATGCATCATAAGTGCAGATTCTGTCATTGCACCCCTATAAAATGCTGGAGGCTGAACTAAGACGGCATCTGCTCCACAATCGGCAGCGTCACGACTTCTATGTATGGTCATGCGGGTCGATTCAGCCCCAGTGCCAGCTATAAGCAAATGTTCTGGTTTTAATTTCTGCCGTGTTTGCTTTAGCATATCCATTCTTTCGGCTTCATCCAAAAGAATCGCTTCACCAGTACTTCCACCCACCACAATCCCACGTATAGGATGACTCAAATAGCTGTCCAGATTAATCCCTAATCCAACAACATCCAATTCGCCTGTTGTAGCTTCAAATGGACTCGTACATGGAACAAATACACCTCTGAGATCTACGCTCATGTAACCCTTACCTCCAGAACTTAAAATGAGGAAATCGAATTCGACTACACTCTATATCTTAAAATATAGACCGCCAATCAAGACCCATTTTTTGACGGGCTTCTTTCAGCGTATCCCCTGCTATTTTCCTGGCTTTATCCCTGCCGGATTCTAATAATCCAAGTACCTGGTTGATGTCGGACCGGTAGTACTCCGCCTTCTCCCTGAAAGGAGCAAACTGATTTACGACATCGTCTGATAAGATCTTTTTGCAGTCCACACAACCACGGCTACCTGTCAGGCATTGCATTTCTATATCACTGATTTTTCCTTGATCACCTATTAGCCGATGTAAGGAAAACACATTACACACTTCCGGACGACCCGGGTCGTCTTTCCGGATTCTCTGTGGATCAGTCACTGCAGTTCGGATTCCAGACCACACTTCCTCTTGCTCAGAAAAAATTCCGACGGTATTGCCCAAAGATTTACTCATCTTCTTATTTCCATCCAGCCCTCTGATTCTCCCCACGCTGGGAACAATAGCTTCGGGTTCAGGAAACAGTTCTCCATATCTAGCATTCCATTTTCTGGCGATATCTCTAGTCAATTCCAAATGTTGTTTCTGATCTTCACCTACTGGAACAGCTTCAGCGCGATAAATGAGAATGTCTGCTGCTTGCAAGATGGGATAGTTGAGGAGTCCAGCCGGAATCGAGTCATACCGTGCTGATTTATCTTTGTACTGAGTCATTCGCTCCAGGTCTCCGACTGGGGCGACCGTATTGAACATCCAAGACAATTCAAGATGCTCCGGAACGTCTGATTGAACAAAGATAGTGCACTTCTCGGGATCCAGACCCACAGACAAAAGGCTGATAGCCATCTCTACGGTTCGAGAGGGCAAGGTCGCAGGGTCTCCGTCTCCGAGAATAGCATGCTGATCTACGATAGAATAGAAACAATCGTAATGATCCTGCATTTCGACCCATTGTCGCAGAGCGCCCAAGTAATTCCCTAGGTGCACTTCTCCAGTAGGCTGAATTCCGCTAAGAACTCTTTTGCGTGACTTATCTTCTATTCTCTTGTTCATGATTTAAACTTAGGCCTCTACTGTGCTTATGTGAATACGAATATTATGTATTGAGTGTGACTACCGATCCACATACCTTGATAAACTCTGAGCATTCTCAACCCTTTTACAAAGGCCCAAGCCGTACTTTGGCTTACAACATGAGTGACTTTACTGATCTTACCGAAGTCCTGCACACGGCCCGGGTGGCCGCAGACGCTGCGGCTACTATCCACTGTGAACACTCAGGCACAATAAACCCGGAAGATGCTTCTTCCAAAGGTCGAGCGGATTTTGTTTCTGTAACAGATTTTGAAGCCCAAAAAGCTAGTATCCAGATCATCAAGGATGCGTACCCCCAGCACACAATAATCTCGGAAGAATTACCGGATAATCCCCCATTCTTATCCACTCTTGAGGGTCCCGCCTGGATCATCGATCCCCTGGACGGAACTACCAACTATCTCCACGGTCACCCTATGCACTGTTCTTCTGTTGCATTCTCTATGAACGGCTTGGTAATAGTCGGTGCAGTCTCTTGTGGGCCCACTGGAGAAAAATGGTGGGCCGCAAAAAGCCAAGGGGCCTGGAAAAACGATAAACCCATAAACGTATCCAACGTTCAAAAATTTGACCGCTCCTTAATAGGGACTGGATTTCCATTCAAAAAAGAAACTCTCATAGAAAAATACGTTCGCCAACTAGAGCGGGTATTAAAAACCAGCGGGGGAGTGCGGAGAGGTGGGTCAGCCGCCCTAGACCTCTGTTACCTCGCCGAAGGTAGGTTCGATGGGTTTTGGGAGCTTTACCTAGACCCCTGGGATTTTGCAGCCGGGCAGTTGATTGTCGAAGAGGCAGGAGGATTTGTCAGTCGGATCGAAACAGACAAACTTCCCCTGGACGCGGGAACCGTCTTGGGTGCAAATTCTCAAACTATGGCTCAAAGGTTAAAAAACGTCATACGTTAAGTATCCCAACTCCAAAGAGGAAAGACAATTTGAAGCTAGTTCTAGTGGGTTATGGACGGATGGGGCAAGCTGTAGAAGAAATCGCTACGAAACGAGGCCATGATATCATAGCAAAGTTCGATCCCCTTTTGCCGACAAGGATACTTGATTCCCAAATTCTGACCGAGGCAGACGTCGCCATTGAATTCAGTACGCCAAAAACAGCTCCCCAAAATATCGAAGACTTGGCCAAAGCTGGCATTAATACTGTCTCTGGAACAACTGGCTGGTATGATCACCTCCCACAAACTACTGCAACAGTGAATGCTACTAGCACTGGGTTGATCTACGCTCCGAATTTCTCTTTAGGTGTCCATATAGTACAGGAGATCACAAAATTTGCAGGTCAAATGTCGAACTTTGTTATGGATTATGAAGTGACCATCCATGAATCTCACCATAAACACAAAGTCGATGAGCCCAGTGGAACAGCAATCACTATCGCCAATACATTGGTTGATCAAATCTACTCCAAAAATAAATGGGCTTCAGGCTCCCCTCCCACACAACCCGACTCTGATACTCTTTATATCACCAGTACAAGAGAAGGAGAAAATCCTGGGAGTCACGTTATAAGATTTAAGAATGAACATGAACGTATAGAAATCGCTCATCAGGCAAGTAGCCGTGATGGATTTGCTCTAGGAGCAGTACTCGCTGCAGAATGGATCGTCGGAAAAGTTGGAGTTTTCACCTTGCGTGACATGTTTCCCAGAGAGGACACTCGATGACGATAGACAAAAGCAATCCCAACAACCTTCATTTCCATGGACTTGGAGTAGCTTTGGTTACGCCATTTTCTGAGGATCTTTCGATCGATATCCAATCTTTTCGAAAACATATCGAATTTCAAATAGAAAACGGTGTCCAACTACTGATTCCAGCCGGAACCACAGGCGAAAGTGTGACCATGTCTACAGAGGAACAATTTCTTGTTATCCGCGAGACTGTAAGAGCTGCAGACGGCAGGGCCAAAATCCTGGCAGGAGTGGGAGGAAACAACACTGCAGAGGTTGTCACCAGAGCTCAGGCTGTTCTTGAACTGGGAATCGATGGCATACTTTCCTCCAGTCCTGCCTACAATAAGCCTACCCAAGAAGGTCTTGTCGAACATTACCGCACACTAGCGGGGCAGGTAGACTGTCCAATCGTAATTTATAACGTCCCAGGACGAACTTCCTCAAATGTACTTCCAGAAACAGTTCTAAAACTTGCTAAAACAAAAAATATTGTAGGGATAAAAGAATCCTCCGCTGATTTCGACCAGGTCATGAGCCTATTAAGAGATCGACCCCCTGGGTTTAGCATATTATCAGGAGAGGACAACCTTACTTTTCCTTTGATAGCGGCTGGAGCGGATGGGGTCATCTCCGTTGTGGCTAATGAAGCACCTCGTTTGATGTCTGAAATGGTAGGAGCTTCTCTCGCCGGTGAATATGACAAAGCACGAGATCTGCACTACCATCTTTTACCGCTCATGCGGGCCAATTTCTTGGAGACAAACCCTATACCGGTCAAAGCCGCCCTGGAAATGATGGGCAGAATGAAAGCTCGGTATCGTTTGCCCTTGGTACCTCTATCGCCAGAATTCGTACCCGAACTACAAGAAACTCTCCGACAAGTAGGGCTGATATAGTGATGGACACCACATGACAAAAGACGATCTCAAAGCAGGAATTTTAAGCTTTACCGGACAGACAGAACTGGACGATCTAGCAGAAGTAAAATCTCTGGTAGAAAAATTCCTGGATGCACTCGACGCTGGAGTGATTAGGTCTGCTGAAAAGCAGGGAGGTGAATGGAAAGCTGTCGACTGGGTCAAGTCAGGGATTCTACTGACCTTTCAAATAGGTCAAAACTCGTTGTTCGCCAACGAACCTAGCCCGTTCTTTGACAAAGACACTCTACCTCTTCGTGACACCAGGGGCCTAGATCATAACATCCGTATTGTTCCAGGAGGCACATCCGTCCGCAGGGGATCTTTTCTGGGGACAAACGTAATCATCATGCCTCCTGCATTCGTCAATATCGGCGCCTATGTAGATGACGACACGATGATTGACTCTCACGCATTAGTAGGTTCTTGTGCCCAAATTGGACGAAAGGTACATCTCAGTGCTGGATGCCAAATTGGAGGTGTGCTCGAACCCATAGGGATGCGACCTGTAATCATTGAGAACGAAGCATTGATCGGCGGAAACACAGGAGTATTCGAGGGAACGTTGGTGGGAGAGGGCGCCGTACTAGCTCCAGGGGTCCAGCTGACTTCAGCAACTACAGTTTATGACCTTGTTCGTGAAACCACTTATCGTTCCCAACCAGGAAAACCTCTGACGATCCCTGCAGGTGCAGTCGTTGTTCCTGGATCTAGGCCAGCTGGAGGAATCTTTGCAACCGAAAAAAATATACAGCTATACGCCCCTGTCATCGTGAAGTACCGCGATAGTTCAACCGATGCCGCGACAGCCTTAGAAGAGGCTCTTCGATAGCGAGAACCAAACTAATCACATAAATATGGATACTCGATTAATTTGAACAATTAAATTTATCGGTGGCCGTACCTGAAAATTTTTAACGTGAACAACTACCGGGAGGACTGATTTCATGCTTATCCGTAACGCCCTACATATTCTAGTTCTACTGCTCATAGTTTCCTGCACAGCTGAAACAACTGATACCATGGAAGATGCATTGAGCGTTGCAACTAAAATCGGTTTGCGAAATGTGAATTCACTAGAGCCAGGATTGATACTTGGAGGACAGCCTACACTGGAGCAACTCGAGGCATTGGAAGATGCAGGAGTACATAGCTTTATTTCACTTCGTCCAGAAGCCGAAGATGGAGCTGGTTGGGAAGAAAGCTACACAGACGGAACTGACATTGCATTTGCTCGGTTACCCATTTCAGGTGCAAGGTCATTGACCAAAGAAAACGTCGAAACTTTTGCACGACTACTGAATGAACGAGATGACGAAACGACTGTTCTTTATTGCGCCAGCGGAAATCGAGTTGGAGCTATGTTAGCCCTCAAGTCTTTTTGGATTGACGGCGTAGATGCAGAGACTTCCTTCAACCTAGGGGTTGAGAGTGGAATGACATCCCTTACCGCTGCAGTTAGTGAGATGCTCGGCATAGCACCTTAGCCTTGAACATCAGAGCCTTTGATTAAGAAATGCGTGGGTAAACAGTCTCCTTAAAAAAACCGACTCTCGACAGCAGAGACAATACGAAAAGCAACAGGGTCTTTTCCAAACTATTTCCATGGAAAACAATTTTTATGGCTCGTTCGGTCAATCGGATTATATCTCTGCCAACCTTATGCCTGACTCTGTGGCAGTCCGTCTAGGTCATTGTCGATCAACCTTCTTTCAAGATCTACCTTCCCTTAGGGAAACACCCCCAAACTCGAACTGTTCTGTTCTGCATCCTGAATACAAGCCGCCATCTTACAGGCTCCTCTTGCACCATCGACTTCCCCTTCGAATATGACACAGTCCACCTCTTTCATGGCCGACATGAGGCCATGGTGGAGTGGCCCGGAAGAATCAATCAGTCCCCCATGCAAAACAATCTGAGGGGGTGACGTCCAAGGCTTTAAATGCTGCACTAATGTTTGTACATGAGCCATTAAATCATCTATGGCTTTTTCCACAATAAAGGACGAAACCTTCTCTCCTTTATTAGCTAGACGACAGACCAAGCTGGCCAAAGCGGCTACTTCTGACTTTTCAGCGCTCGACACCCATGCAACTAAATCTCGAGGGGCGTCTACTCCTACCGCGTCGAGCACTTCGGTCACCAGGGGAGTACTCGACATCCTTCCATCCTGGATTTTGATAACTGATCTAAGCGATTCCAATCCTATCCGATATCCACTGCCCTCATCTCCTATGATACTGCCCCATCCACCGACTCTTTTCGAACCCTTGAGTCCTCTACCTAGTGCTGTTGAGCCAGTCCCTGCAATAAGAAGAATGCCCGGCTCATCCAGTCCAAAAGCATCCATAAAGGTGACCTCAGCATCGGTCCTGACTGATACTCTCTTTGCAATCCCCAGTTCTTGAATTGCACTTTCTAAAGATTTCTTAATGACCTTATCCCCTGCACCCGCTAAACCCGCACATAAACTAATCTTTGAAAATTCAATGCCACCCAGCATCTTCCCACACAACGTCTCAATCACTTCCAGGGAAACATCCACACTACTTTTGTCGAGACCACTGGTAGAGCCTTCCATGCGTCCGAGTTCCACCTCATCCCCATCCATAAGCACCACTCTAGTGTGCGAACCACCTCCGTCAATTCCCAGGAAAAAGTCCATGATATTTTAGCTCTTCGACACTCGACTAGAACTGCCTCGCACTCTTCCTAGTATTCCCGCCACTAGGACCGTGATAGTACTCCCTATGGGGACAAACCAAGGCCATGCAACTACATCTCTGGCAAACAGCCAAATGAGCGTGACCGTTACGATTGCCAAGATCATCCCACTGATCACACTCATCTGATCAGTGGAAATAGAAAATACCGCTACTAGAAATGCCCCCAAAAGACCTCCGTATGCGATGGAAGAAACACTGAGAGCCACTTCAACAGCGGCCGATCCTTCACTGAACGGTATAAAGAGGATCGCTCCACCGATCAGAAGGGCTGACCATACCAACGTGGACAATTTTCCTATTTTAAGTAGTGCAGCATCATCTCTTTGAGACATCACAGCGAAAAAATCATAGGTCGTCGCAGATGCCAATGCATTGATCGAAGAAGAAAGAGATGACATCGCAGCAGCAAAAACTCCTGCCACAAGCAATCCGCTTATCCCAGGAGGCAGGGCCTCAACTACAAATTCTGCAAAGATCTGATCCGAGCTGGCAAAGGCTGCGGCGTCATAGTATCTCCATAACCCCAGGCCTACCATGAGAAAAATGAATATTTGTCCAAGAACAACCACCCCGCTACCTACCATTGCTTTTTTTGCAGCAGTGATATCCCCACAACTTAAAATTCTTTGAACGATGAGTTGATCGGTCCCATGTGATGCCATGGTGAGAAAACCTCCTCCGATCACTCCTGCCCAAATCGTGTATGGCACACTCAGGTCAAATGAGCTTTCGATTATCGTCATTTTGCCTGCTTCTCGAGCACTGGTGATAATTTCAGACCAGCCACCTGGAACTAACGTCTGAAGAGCAATTATTGAAACTATGGCTCC
>Ga0209402_10003212_pt1 | contig 15777 bp, 17 predicted proteins | sample ArcticOcean_MG_C_3_FD_187437 | JGI IMG/M metagenome (GOLD analysis project Ga0209402, IMG submission 187437) | Marine microbial communities from western Arctic Ocean - ArcticOcean_MG_CB8_126 (SPAdes) (version 2) | ecosystem: Environmental > Aquatic > Marine > Oceanic | place: Arctic Ocean... | reverse complement strand
GACCCCGCCGCGCTCCTGGTCCCTGCCGACCAGATGCTCGCCCGCGCGAAATCCATCCTCGATAGCGTCGCCGGCCGCCCCGGCCACATCTTCAATCTTGGCCACGGGGTACCCCCCAACGCCACCGAAGACAGCGTCGCCCGGCTCGTTGATTTCGTCCACGAGCACTCGGCCGTGCCCGTACCCAATGCCTGACGACGTTCCGGTCCCCGCGCACGTCGCCATCGTCGGCGGCGGCATCACCGGGCTCGCCACCGCCTGGTACCTTACCAACGCCCAACCCCCCGTCACCTGCACCGTCCTCGAGTCCTCCTCCCGCTGGGGAGGCAAAATCTTCACCTCCGCCGAGCCCGCTCCCGGCGGCGGTCAGTTCATCATCGAGCACGGCCCCGACTCCGTCCTGCGGCGCAAGCCCTGGGCCGCCGATCTCATGCGCGAACTCGGCCTCGGCGATCGCCTCGTCGACACCCTCAGCCAGCCCACCGGCACCCTCGTCGCCATCGGCCCCAACCTCCACCCCGTCCCTCCCGGCATGATGATGCTCGCTCCCACCGGCTGGCGCGCCGTCGCCGGTTCCTCCCTCTTTTCCCTCAAGGCGAAGCTCCGCATCCTCGCCGAATTCTTTATCCCCGCCCGCAAGGATCCCGGCGACGAATCCCTCGCCACTTTCGTGCGCCGCCGCTTCGGCGACCAGCTCGTCGACCGCCTCGCCGAGCCCTTGCTCGCCGGCATCTACAACGCCGACGCCGAGCGCCTCAGCATCCTCGCGACCTTCCCCGCCCTGCGCCGCATGGAGGCCGAGCACCGCAGTCTCATCCGCGCCATGCGCAAAGCCCGACGCGCCCCCGGCTCCCCCCGGCCTGCCCCGTCTCCATTTCTCAGCCTCGAAGGCGGTATGGGCGGACTCGTCCACGCCCTCATCGACCAGCTCGACTGCGGCCTCCGACTCGACTCCCCGGTCACCGCTCTAGAATCCGTCGAATCCGGCTGGCGACTCCGTCTCCGCGACGGCTCCCGCCTCGAAGCCTCCACTGTCGTCCTCGCCCTCCCCGCCGCCGCCGCCGCCCGCCTGCTCCAAACCTCTGTCCCCACCTCCGCCTCATTGCTCACCAATCTCCGCGTCGCCGGCATCGGCGTCTCCTCCCTCGCCTACCGGCGCTCCGAAATCGCCCACAAACTCGACGGCTACGGAATCGTCATGCCCCGCGGCGAATCCACCGTTCTAGACGGCCTCTCCTGGTCCAGCAGCAAATGGCTGGGCCGTGCGCCCGCCGATCATGTGCTCATGCGCGCGTTCTTCGGCGGACCCAAAACCGCCGCCGCTCTAGATCTCGCCGACGACGATCTTCTGCAACGCGTACGCGCCGAAATCCAACGCCTGCTCGGCATTACCACCGAACCCCTCCTCACCACCGTCCACCGTTGGGCCGACGGCTATCCCCAGTACGACGTCGGCCATACCGACCTCGTCGACGCCATCCAGGCCTCCCTCCCTCCCGGCCTGCATGTCTGCGGCAGTCCCTATCGCGGAATCGGCATTCCAGACTGCATCCATCAAGCCCAACAAATCGCCGCCAAAATCACCAATCTTGACGTACCCGCAAACTCCCCCACGGAGGCCATCCGATGAACGCCGCCGCCCAATCACCCACCCCTCAGCCACCGTCAACGCCCGGCTCCTTGGGCATCGGCTCCGCCCGCGCCCTTATGCGCGTCGATCTCGACCAACAACCGTTCGTCGTCGCCTGGGAGATCACCCGCGCCTGCGCTCCCGCCTGCCGGCATTGCCGGGCCGAAGCCCAGCCCCGCCGCTATCCCGACGAGCTCTCCCACGTCAAAGGCAAAGCCCTCATCGATCAGATCGCCGACATGGGCACCCCGCTCCTCATCCTCACCGGACACGGTCTCCTGGAATCTCCAGCCGTCGTGAAAGCATTGATCGGGCGCGAGCCCGACCGTACCCTCGACCAGACCTTCGACCGTCTCGCCGACGCTATCGAACAACACTGCGACACCGAATTCATCCACGCTCTGTTGGAGGCAACATGACCGACACCCCTCCCCCCACCGAACACGCCCTTCCCTCCGATCCCTCCATCCCTACCTCGCTTCTCCTCGTCAACACCGGCGACGGCAAAGGCAAGAGCACCGCCGCCTTCGGCACCATGCTCCGTGCCCTCGCCCGCGGCTGGGATGTCGCCGTCATCCAGTTCATCAAATCCGGCGACTGGAAATCCGGCGAAGAGACCATCGCCCGCCGCCTCGGCGTCGACTGGCACGTCCTAGGCGACGGCTTTTCCTGGGACGCGGACGATCTCGAAAAATCCGCCGAAATCGCCAGCGACGCCTGGGCCCTCGCCCGCCGCATCCTCGATGCCGGCGACCACGGCCTGCTCATCCTCGACGAAATCACCTACCCCATGAACTGGGACTGGATCGACACCGATGAAGTCGTATCCGCTCTTGACCGCCGGCCCGCCCACGTCAACGTCGTCGCCACCGGCCGCGACGCCCCCCAATCCCTCATCGACCTCGCCGACACCGTCACCGAAATGGTTAAAGTTCGCCACCCCTACGATCGCGGCCTGCTCGCCCTCCGCGGCATCGATTTCTAAATGCTCCGCCTGCTCATCGGCGGCGCTCGATCCGGCAAGAGCCGTTTCGCCGTCCGGCTCGCCGTCCGCAAAATCAGCGGCGTCACCGGCGACGTGATCGGCGGCATGCAACAGATCGCCGAGCTCGCCACCCTCGCCACCGGCGTCGCCCTGGTCCACACCTTTGCCATCGGTCTTCCCTGGTGGACCCCATGATCGCCCTCTGGCTCGTCCGCCACGCTCCCACCCCCTGGAATCACTAGTCCCGGCTCCTCGGCTGGACCACATCGGCCTCTCCGACGAGGGAATCCGCCTGGCCACCGGGCTCGCCATCGAGCTCTCCGTCATTAGGGCCGACTCCGCCTGGAGCTCCGATCTCCGCCGCTGCGTGCAAACCGCCCACCGCGCCGGCTTCGCGCCCGCGCTCGACGACCGTCTGCGCGAACTCGACTTCGAGGAGCTCGAAAGTCTCACCTTCGATGAACGCCGGCCCCAGCAACAAGAAGCGCTCATCCAATTTGACGAATTCTCCGCTCCCGGCGGCGAAAGCGTCGCCCGTCTCCGCCAGCGCGTTTTCGAGTTCATAAACGCCCTCACCCCCGGCAATCACCTCATCTGCACCCACGGCAGCGTCATCCGCCTGCTTCTCCGTGCCGCCGGACGCCACGACTGGCCCGAGCCCGCCTCCGTCCTCAGACTCGACTGGGATCCGCGCTTCGCCTCAGCCCCATCAAAACCACCAACACCCGCTCATGACAGAATGATCCCCGTCGGCGCATCCGCCCACGACCCCGGAGCGACATCCCCATGAAAATCACCGCCATCGAAGCCGTCCTGCTCGATAATCCCTATCCCGTCCCCTTCCGCGCCGCCTGGCGTCCCGACGTCGTCGAGACTTCCCGCGAAATCACCCTCGTCCAGGTCTCCACCGACGCCGGCATCGTCGGCATCGGCGCTTCCGGCAACGATCAGGTCGCCCGCATCAACGACATCGCCGTGCCCATGCTCATCGGCAAGGACCCCTTCGACACCGAGCTTCACTCAGGCGTCATCCGCCACGCCCACGGAGCCTGGATCATCGATATGGCCCTCTGCGACATCATCGGCAAAGCCGCCGGCCTGCCCCTCCACCAGCTCTGGGGTACCTACCAGCACCGTATCAAGGCCTACGTCAGCGTCGTCACCGCCGCTCCCCCCGAGCAACGCGCCGACGACGCCCTCCGCTTCCTCGAACAGGGCTTCCGCGCCATCAAGCTCCGCGCCCATCACGAGACCATCGCCGAAGACATCCGCGTCGTCGAAGTCGTCCGCCAGGCCGTCGGTGATCGCATGGAAATCATGGTCGACGCCAACCAGGCCGGCGCCGCCTCCGGCCCCGTCTCCCACCCCACCGACCTCGTCCGTTGGGACTTCAACCGCGCCCTCGCCACCGCCCGCGCCTACCAGGATCTCGATGTCATCTGGCTCGAGGAGCCTCTGCCCCGCTACCAGTTTGAAAACCTCACTCGGCTCTGCGATGCCGTCGATATTAAGATCGCCGGCGGCGAAGGCAACTCCGGCCTGCACGAGTTCTACTGGATGCTCCGGGACAACGTCTACGACATCCTCCAGCCCGACGCCACCACCTCCGAAGGCCTCTCCCAGCTCCGCAAGATAGCCGCCGCCGCCGAGCTTTACGACCGCGAATTCATCCCCCACCACGGCGCCAACGGCATCGCCCTCGCCGCCCACCTTCAGCTCTGCGCCACCCTCCCCAACTCACCCTACGTCGAATACATCCTCGATCCTCCCCACCGCACCGTCGAGTCCTACCAGCAACTCCACGGCATCGTCACCGAGCCGCTCCTCATCGATGACGACGGCTACGTCCCCGTCCCCGACGCTCCCGGCCTCGGCATCCAGCTCAACCCCGACCTCATCACCCGCTACACCATCCGCTAACTACTGGCCCCCCTCCACCCCCTCCCACCCATCCGACTCCCACGACCGCGCCATCGCCCGCTGCACCACCGCCACCGCCAGCGCCTCTGCTATCCCCGGCACCGGCTCCGCCTCCCCCAGCACCGCCCGGAAAAAGCGATGCAACTCAATCGTTTTTAGATCCCGCAGCCCTGGCCCCAGCCCCGCGCCTGCGTTGAACGCCCCGTGGTCGCCATGACCCGGCGCCGAGAACACCTGCGTGTAACCCGTCTCCTCGCTTCCCTTCAGGTCCACCTGCAATTCATTGAACCGCTCCAGGTTCCATTTCACCGATCCTTCGGTTCCATTGACCTCGAATCCGTGCTCGTTCGTCGGACCCTGAATTGTCCGGCAGACCTCCAGCGTCCCCATCGCCCCGTTACTGAACTCCACCAGCGCGCCCACATAATCGTCGTTGTCCACCGGACCCACCTCTCCCATTTCGCTAGCCTCCAACCGCCTCTCCGTGACGAACGTCTTCCTGTTAGCCACCACCCGCTCGATCGGCCCCGCCAGCGACATCGCCATATCTGCCACGTGCGACATCAGGTCGGCCAGCGCTCCATACCCGGACGCCTCCTCCCGGTACCTCCAGCTCAACGGCTGTTTCGACTCGCTGTCGTAGTCGAGAAAATAACGTCCCCGGTAGTGCGTCAACTCCCCCAGCCCGCCCGCTCGAATCAGATCACGGGCGTGCTCCACCACCGGCACGAACCGGAAGTTGTAGCCGACCATGAACACGATCCCCGCCCCCCGCACCGCCTTCCCGATCGCCACCGTCTCATCCGGGCCGCGCCCCACCGGCTTCTCGCAAAACAGGTGCTTGCCCGCCGCTGCCGCCGCCCGGGCCACCTCCAGGTGCACATCGTTCGGCGTCGCCACCATCACCACCTCCACCGCCGGATCCTCGATCACATCCATCCAGCGATCCGACCACTTTTCAAAACCCAGCCGGTCCTTCACCTCTTCCGCCAGCGGCGCCACCGAGTCCGCGCACGATATGAGCCGTGGCTCCACGTTCGCCTCCGGGAACCACAACGGCACCTGCCGGCACGCGCGTGCGATGTTCTGCCCCTCTCCCCCCACCCCGATCGAACCGACCCCGATCGTCCGCCTCATTCGATCCGCCCCTTTTTCAACTGACTCATTACCGACCGCACATTATTCACACCCGCTCCCGGCAGGGCCAATCCGCCCCTCCACGAGAGTCCTCCGCCATTGTCCCCGCCTGTCCTTCCTGCCACAATGCCCCTTCAAGCACCTCACCAGATGGTGCGTCGTCAGCAAACCCGGGGGAGGGCAGCGTGAATCTCGGCCTTTTCATCATGCCGTTGCATCCGCCCGAAAAATTACCCGCCAACTCCTACGCTGAAGACCTCGAACTCCTCTCCGTCGCCGACGAACTTGGCTTCACCGAAGCCTGGGTCGGCGAGCACATGACCGCCAAATGGGAAAACATCGTCGCCCCCGATCTCTTCATCTCCCGGGGTTTCGGCGTCACCAAAAACATGCGACTCGGCACCGGCGTCTATCTGCTCTCCGTTCACCACCCCGCCGACATCGCCACCCGCGCCGCCTTCCTCGATCACCTCTCCCGCGGCCGCTACAACTTTGGCGTGGGTGTGGGTAGCGTACCCAGCGACCGTCCCTTCAAAGGCGTCCCTCCCGAAGCTGAGGAGATGGTCGGCCGCTTTCGCGAATCCCTCGACATCATCCTCCAGCTCTGGGAAGCCGAACCTCCCTGGAAATACGAAGGTAAGTACTGGACCGTCGAGCTTTCCGACGAATGGAAAGAGCTCGATATGGGCTACCCCCTCCGCCCCTATACCCTGCCCCATCCCCCCATCGCCATCCCCGGCTTCAGCCCCGATTCCCGTTCTATGTTCGAGGCCGGCAAACGCGGCTGGTGGGCCCTCTCCACCAACCTCGCCGCCAACCACATCCTCGGCACCCACCACGTCAAATACTGCGAAGGCCTGGAGGCTGGTGGCCACCCCGTGGATGCCTCAGGCTGGCGCGTGGCCCGTGAAGTCTTCGTCGCCGATACCGATCGCGAAGCCCTCGACTACGCCATCAACGGACCCATGGGACAGGCCTTTACCCGCTACATGCTCCCTCTCCTCACCCGCAACCTACCCGGCGGGCTTAGCACCTTTAAAGACGACCCCGACATGCCGGACAGCGACGTCACCGTCGAATATCTGGCCAACAACGTCTGGCTCGTCGGCAGTCCTGAAACCGTTGCCGAGAAGATTGAGCGCCTCCGCGACCAGCAAGGTAAATTCGGCACCCTCCTAGCCATCGCCCACGACTGGGCCGATCGTTCCCGCGCCGTCAATTCCCTCCAACTCCTCGCCGACAAGGTCCGCCCCGCCGTCTCCTGATTTACCCCGTCCATCGCCGCCTACCCGGCCAGGTTCCGCGTCATTTCCATCAGCCAGCACACCCGTTCCAGGCTTGTCCCCAACGAGCCCGCCAGCGGTTGATCCGCCAACTTGCTCACCGCCGGCCTCCGCAACCACACTCCTTCCGGCAATTGCGTTCTCACCAGCATGTCTCCCACTCGCGCCGCCGCTCTCGCGAACTCCTCCTCCCCTGTCGCAGCGTAGAGCACCGAGGATCCCCACCCCACCTTTGCCGCCGTCAGATCTTCAAACGCTCCCGGCTCGCACGCTTCCGCCCATCCAAACACCGTCCGCGCCGCCTCCAGATAGCGCCCCTCCCCGCTCGCCACATATAGTTGCCCCAGTGCCGCCATCGCGTTCCCGAAAAACCAGTACACCTGCCCCGCTTCTCCCACTCGAATCTCGTGTCTCCCGGCCTCGGCCTCCGCAAACTCCGAAATCCACCGACCCTTCCAGTCCGTCCTAAGCAGAATTCGCCGTTCCGCCTCCGGCTGCTTTCCGACCAGCGTTCCCGCCAGAAAATCGCCCGTCCGCCGCGCCGCTCCCATCCGGCCCGTTGCCAGAAACGCCACCATTGCCGCCGCCGTCGTACCCATATCCGTGATCTGCTCTTCCGGATCGTCAGTCCGGTATACCGCCACCCCTCCTAGCGCCGGGTTCTGGCAATCCTCCAGTTGATCGGCCGCCGGGTACGAAAGCCCGTACTCACCCGACCGCTGCGCTCCCACGCACAGCCACGCGTTTCTAAAATTTGCCGCCGACCGTAAATTCTCGTCTTCTGGGTCGTTCAGGTCCCTGTTACGAAAAAACTCCCTCTCGATGTACCTTGACACCAACCTGCCCTCACGCACTCGCCCCGCCAGCGAAAACGCCAGCGGCCCGAAGTAGTAGGCGTCCACCTCCCCCTCCGCCCCCCGGAAGCTGCCGTCCTCGGCCAGCAGCCCCGCCGCCCAGTCCAGCGTCCGCGCCGCCGCCCGGGCATATCCCTCTCCGCCCCCGCTACTTTCTGTTCCGGCCATCGTCCCTACTCCATCGCTTGGTCGCCACGTTGTCCGTGCTGAAATCGCAACGGTGTCATCGGCGGCAAATACTCCCCATAATGGGGCCTAAATGATCTCCAGATAGTCCCGATCCGGCAGCTCGGGGAACCGCGTCGTCGGCAGCGTCTGGTACCAGTACGCCACCGACGAGATGTCGTCCTGCAGCGGCAGATACCGGCGATCGGGATCGTTTCGCCACCCCAGCGCCTGTATCGTCACCCGCAGATCCTCCTCAAACCGGACCGGGTCCATCACATGCCACCGGTACATGCTGAACCTCTGGTTTGCCCGGTACGTCTTCCCGCCCCAGATAACCTGGTGCATCCCCAGGTACGGTGTCGAGTACGTCCTGTACGTCCCCTCCACGTCCCAGTCATACGCCCCGCCGAAGTAGTCCTCCGTTCCCGTTCCGCAGATCGTTGGGAACTCCCCATCACCGTCCATAAAGAACTTGATCTCCCCCTCCCCCCACCAGTTGTCGTTGTTCACTCCCCAGGACATCGCCGTCCCCACAAAATGCCCCTTGCCCTTTATGCCCTCTACGATTGTGTGATCTTCCATGTATGGCAGCGGGTTATTACGCCGGAATTGCGCGTGAAAGTATGCTGCGTCCTCCGGCACGTCCGTAAGCGTGTAATTCACCTGGTAGTAGCATGGCACCTGGTCTGGCGCGCGGTTCTCCACCGTTATCCGGCAACTCTTCCGAAACGGCATCTCCCAGTAACAATTCACCCCATTATTTGGATTCACCGACACGGGAATCGAATTCACCTGCGCGAACAAGCCCCACCCGACCGCAAAGAAATCGCCCAGCGGGCACTCCACCGACGGCTGTTCCTGACCATCCCAGTAGATTCGCAGGATGCACTCCCGCCGGATCGTCCGGCCCGCCAGCCACATGCTCTGAATCGCCCCCGACCCTTCTATTTCCGCCATCGTCAAAGTTTCCCCGGCCTGTATCCACACCGCCGGAGCTACCTTCCACGTCTGCCCCAGGTCACGCGCCGCGTTCGCCCCATAACCTTCCGTCGCCTTCCCACCTTCCCCCTTCGTCCCGGTCGGATTCTCCGCGCTGATCGATCGCGTTACCGCGTTGGATAATCTCGACAAATTACCCAGATTCATCCCCAGCCCGTTGAAGTTTGCCATCTCAATTCTCCTTCGAATTTCACCCCGAATTATTGCGGCCGTAACCATTTGCGGGCATGCCTCAAACCTCGCCGGGCACCCAGCATCCGCCATCGGCCTGCCTCACGCAAGCTGGGACCCTGTCCGCGCCCCGCCCCCGCCATGATGATCCAACCTCGCATGATCGATCGTTTCGGGCCTCAACAACAGGAAGCCACTCTCGATCCCTTCTGGCGTGATGACTATGTTCTCGTCTTTACCGTCCGCTCCGAGATAGACGGCATCACGGCCGTCTGGGAAATTGATGTCCTCACCGGCGACATGCACATTGAAGACCCTACTCGCGCCTGACTGCCTACTCCACGGGCAACATCTCCCGCAGAAACTTTAGCCAGTTATCTCGCAATATCCCCTCCACGTCTTCATCTGCATAACCCCGTCCCGATAGGATTTCACCCACAATCCTCAGGTCCGCGATTGTCTCCAGATCGCGCGGCGTCTGTTCCTTGCCAAATCCACCATCCAGATCGGTCCCCAGTGCTGCGTGGCGGCAGTCTCCCGCCAGTTCGCAGACATGCTCTATATGGTTTGCCACGTCCTCTAGGCCCACCACTTCCGGGTCCGTCTCCCCGATGATCCAGCCCGGATACAGCATCCACGAATCCAGCGCCGTTCCGATCACCCCATCCCGTTCGATAATCGCCCGTAGCTGCTCGTCACTCATCTGTCGGCCACCCGGTACCAGCTCCCGGCAGCACTGGTGACTCGCTAGCACCCGTCCTTCGAATCTATCCAACACTTCCCAGAAAGCCGCATCCGCAAGGTGCGTCAGATCAACCGCCATCCCCACCGCCTGCATCTCATCCAGCAACTCTCCGGCTCGCGGCAGTAGCCCACCCTCCGTCCCCGTCCCATGTGCGTAGCAGCTCACCCCGTAGTGCGACAGCGATACCATCCTCAGACCCTCCTCCCACCACCACTCCACCAGGCTGGGATCCACTATCGGGTCCGCTCCCTCCATAGCCAGCACATACCCCACCGGCGTCCCGTCCCCGCCCGCCTCCCATTCCTTCACCTGTGCTTCCAGCTCCGTCACCGTCCGGATCTGGCGCAACTCGTCGTGTCGCTCCAGCTGCCGGTAGTAGGCCAGCTGCCCTCCGGCCCGGGCAAAGGCGATGTCTTGCGAGCTCGCGTCCAGGCCATCGTCCTCCCTCCAGTTCTTTGATGTCCGCGCAACCGTCGTCGCGAAACACAGCCCTACCCCGCCCTGCCGCATGTCCGGCAAAGCCACTGTGCCGCGTCCTCTCCCCTTCTGTTTCATCCCTGCCTCCAGCCCCCGTGTTTCCTCCACCGTCCGGGTCAATTCTCGATTCCTCATCACTGCGTTCATCCCCAAGTCCAGGTGGCTATCGACAATCAACTTCATTTCAATTCCCTTCCTGCCTGCGCCAGCCCATCATGACCGCCGTCCGCTCCCTGCGCCAGTTCGTGCCCGTCCATCCATCGCTCCTGGCCCACTTCCCCCTCCGGTCGACCCTGACTTCTCCAGATCCTTCTATCCCGATGTAGCCATACTCACCTCCATTTCCCATCCATTGGCTAAACTAGTCCGGGCCCATAGCTCAGTTGGAAGAGCGCCTCAATGGCATTGAGGAGGTCGTCGGTTCGAGCCCGATTGGGTCCACCGGGATGCGGATGTGTCCCCATCCTCCCTATTGTTCCGTCATCCAGCGCCCACCCAAGGATCTGTAAAACCAGGTGCCTAGCACGGCCGTAGGCTCATCCGACCGACCCCTCCTCAATCGTCGTCGCCTGTTGGCGGCGGCGTCCGGACTCTCTTTAGTCGCCGTTGCCGCCGCTTGTGGTGCCGCTGCTACTAACGAGCTCGCCGCTTCTACCGATGCCACCGCCTCCGCCAATCCGACTCCAACCGCGGTGACCGTCGCTGCTCCTACCGAAACTAAACTCGCGGATGAAACCTCCGAGCCGGCCCCCGATCCACCTGCTGATACTGCAGATAAAATGGCGGAACCGTCCCTCGATCCCCTCGCTGCTACCCGCCCCCTCTCCTACAACCCCGACGATCGCGAATCCGTCATCTCCCGCTACGCGCAGGATCGAGCCCGCCTTGACGCCGTTCTCACCGCCGGCGTGCCCGTGCTTTGGGTCACTGACGCCATTTGGTGACCCAACTGCGCTCGTATGCGCCCCACCGTGCGTGGGTTGATGGACAAGTACCTCGGCAATGTTGAGATTGTGATCATGGATTATTACGACCGGTCTCTCGCGGACTACCGACGCAAATATGGCACCAGCGGCCACCCGTCCTTCGCCGCCATCAACTCCGCCGGCGAGGTGGTGGACGTCATCATCGGCCCCGTACCCGCCGAACAGCTGGAAGCTCTCGTTGCCGTCATCGCCAAACCCGCCTAAAGCCGGAGCTTCAGACCGCCACCACCCCGCCTATCCCAGCGCTGCCACCCCCGGCAAAGTCTTTCCCTCCAGCAGTTCCAGCGAAGCCCCGCCCCCCATCGACACATGGTCGATTCTGTCCAGCAGGCCCACTTCCTTCAACGCCGCCACCGAGTCCCCTCCCCCCACGATCGTGTAGGCCGGCGAGTTGCTCACCGCCTGAGCGATTCCCCGCGTACCTTCCGCGAACGCCGGTCTCTCCGCCATCCCCATCGGACCGTTCCACACTATCGTCCCTGCCGTCGCCAGATATTGCGAAAAGAACCTCACGCTCATCGTCCCGATATCCAGCATCGACCAGCCGTGCGGCACCTCCGTCGCTCCGTGAATCTCCACCAGCGGCTGCTCCGACAGATCCGACCCCATCACCCCGTCCCCCGGCAGCACGAACTGCACCCCCTTTACCTTCGCCTGCTCCATGATCTCCCGCGCCTCCCCTTCAAGATTCGTTTCCACCAGCGAGCGCCCCATGTCATTCCCCTGCGCCGCCAGAAACGTGTTCGCCATCCCCCCGCCCAGCAGCAGCGTATCCACCTTGTCCAGCAGATTCCGCAACACCCCCAGCTTCGTCGAGATCTTCGCCCCACCCACCACCGCCACCAGCGGTCGTTTCGGGTCTTCCAGCCGCATCGTCAGCGTCTCGATCTCGTTCCGCAGCAGGAAACCCGGATACGCCGGCAGCAGCTTCGCCAGTCCCACCACCGTGGCGTGCGCTCGATGCGCCGCGCCGAAAGCGTCATTCACGAATACGTCCGCCACCGCCGCCAGCTCCCGCGCGAACTCCGGGTCGTTCTCCGTTTCCCCCGCGTGAAAGCGCACATTCTCCGCCAGCACCACCTCCCCGAAATCGATTCGCTCCAGCGTCTCCCGCACCGGCGTCCCGATGCAATCCTGAGCGAACTCCACCCTTCTTCCCAGCCGCTCCGCCACCGTTTCCGCCAGAATCCGTAGTGACATCGTCGGGTCTGGCGTGCCGCCTGGTCGTTTGAAATGCGCCAGCAGCAGCACCTTCGCTCCCGCCTCCGCCACATATTCCAGCGTCGGCAGCGCCGCCACGATCCTGGCGTCGTCCATCACCTTGCCGGCCTCATCCGTCGGTACGTTCAAATCCGCCCGCACCGCCACCACTTTCCCCTTCAGGTCCGCTTTTCGCAGATCTTTCAACGGCCTCTCCTCAGCTTCCGGCTACCTACTTCGGGAGTCTCTCCCCCAAGTATGCTGCCATGTCCGCCAGCCGCGACGCGTAGCCCCACTCGTTGTCGTACCATGCCGCCACCTTCACCAGATTTCCGCCAACTACCATCGTCGATCCCGCATCCACGATGGACGAATGCCCGTTCCCCTTCAAATCCATCGAAACCAGCAACTCCTCCGAGAAGTCCATGATCCCCTTCAGCCGTCCCTCCGCCGCCTCCCGCAACTTCGCGTTCACCGCTTCCGCCGTCGTGTCCTGCTCCACCAGCACCACGAACTCTACGATCGACACCGTCGGCGTCGGCACCCGGTACGCCGCTCCATCCAGCTTGCCGTTCAGTTCCGGAATCACCTTGCCAATCGCTCGCGCCGCCCCCGTCCCCGCCGGCACCACGCTCATCGCCCCCGCCCGCGCGTCTCGCAAATCTCTTTTCTGCGTGTCCAGAATCGCCTGGCTGCCCGTGTACGAATGCACCGTCGTCATCTGCCCTTTTACGATGCCAAATTCCTTATGCACCACGCTCACCGGTGGCGCCAGCCCATTCGTCGTGCAAGACGCGTTCGACACGACATCGTGCTTCGCCGGGTCATACGTGTCCTCGTTCACCCCCAGCACCACCATCGCGTCCGCGTCGTTCGACGGCGCCGATATCAGCACCTTCTTCGACCCCGCCTCCACGTGCTTACCCGCCATCGCCCGACCCGTTCCTATCCCTGTGCATTCCAGCGTCACATCCACCCCCAGCTCGCCCCACGGCAGCTTTTCCCAGTCGCGTTGCGCCAATACCTGGATATTCCGCCCGTTCACCGTCAGCGTGTCCCCGTCCACCCTGATCGATCCATGGAACAGCCCGTAATTCGAGTCGTATTTCAGCAAATGCGCATTCGTCGCCGCGTCCGTCAGGTCATTCACCGCCACCACTTCAATTTCAGGATGATGCTTGCTCAGCGTCCTGAATACCAGCCTCCCGATTCTCCCGAAGCCGTTAATCGCTACCCGCATGTAAGTTAGTCCTTAGCGTCTGAACGTCGTTAGTACTGGGCCAGATATTCTCCGGTCAAATTGTTGCCGCCGATCGGGCCCGATCGGCGGGCCGGCCGGCTATCGTCTGGGATTCCCCGGAAGCACGTCCGGAAAACTTATCACGCGCGGCGATGCCGATGCACTCTCATACAGCTGCAATATCGTCTCCGCCAGCAGCGTCGGGTCGTGATGCTCGGGCAATTCCGGGTCGATCACATCCGCCGACACCACCTCAAGCCCCCCTCGCTGCAAATCCGTCTGCTCCCTGGGTGAAGCCGGCAGTATCTTGGCCGCGCCGTCCCTCGTAGTCGGCGCCACATCCGTGCGGTTGTTCAGCACCACGTAATGAAACAGCCCCGGCCCCACATGTTCCGTCAACACCCGCACGTGGTCGCTCGGGCCAAAATCGTCCGTCTCGCCCGGTTCCGTCGCTACATTGCACACATACACCTTCACCGCCTTCGAAGCCCGCAGCGCCGTCCCTATGCCCGTCACCAGCAGATTCGGCAGAATGCTCGTATACACGCTCCCCGGGCCGATCACGATCAAATCCGCCGCCAGGATCGCCGACACCGCGTCCTCATTCGCCGCCACGTGCCGCGGTCGCAGGAACACCCGTTTTATCTTCCCCCGCCCGCCGATCTCCGACTCTCCCACCACGATCGTCCCGTCCTCCAGCTCCGCCGCCAGATGCACGTCCGTCATCGCCGACGGCGCGATGTTCCCCTGAATTCGCAATACCTTACTCAGGCTTTCTATCCCCTCATCCATCCCCCCTTCAATGTCCCGCATCGCCGCGATCAGCAGATTCCCCAGGCTGTGCCCTTTCAGCCCGTCCCCCTGCTCAAATCGGTAGTGCACCAGCTTCGTCATCAACGATTCCGAATCCGCCAGCGCCGTCAGGCAATTGCGAATATCCCCCGGCGGCATCAGCCCAAAATCTCGCCGCAGCCGTCCCGAGCTCCCCCCATCGTCCGCCACCGTCACCACCGCCGTCAGGTTGCTCGTCTTCTCCTTCAGTCCTCGCAGCAGCACCCCCTGGCCCGTGCCCCCGCCAATGCTCACCACCACCGGTCCTCGCTGCCGTATTCTTCCCTGATAAATTATTTCCGCCACGTCCTCGTCCGGTCCTATCACCACCCCCAGCACAGACTTGAACAGCGCAATTGTCCCTCCCACCGCCACCAGCACTCCCAGCGCTCCCAGCCCCACCTCACGCCATGGGTGCGCAATCCACTGCAACGTCACCACATGCACCAGCCAGCCCGCCGACTCCGGCACGTCGAAAGTGCGGTATACGTAAGCTAGGAGCATCGCCAGCGCCAGCGCGAAGGTCACCGTACCGATGAATACCAGCGCGACGTATCGCTTCACCCCCATCCCCACCGACAGCCATCTGCGCGATCTTATTTGCAACTAAAAGGGTTCCGTTCAGTGCCGTCCAGCGCCCGCTCTCCGGGCACAACACAAGTTCCCGTCCCCAACAGCCTCCCCACCTTCTCTGAGGACCTCGCATGTATACACCTTGGCTGCCCATCTGTCACCCGCTCCTGGCGTCGATCCGCCTAATACCGATAACGGCTTCCGCCGAAGCCACCTCGCCCCACGAATCGAAATCCCCCACACCCGCCTCGTCCATCCTCCGACCGGGGCCGCCCTACCCGGCGCACCCCTCCGGCAGCGGCGGCGCCAACTCCACCGACAGGGCAAAGTCCGCCGGCAGGTCCGCCGGCGCAAATCCCGTCGCCGCGCTGCCGCGCATCGCCGGCCCGTATCCACCCGTGCTCATGTGCCCTCTCACTATCAATTCCGTCCCCGATTCGGCTTGAACCGGCCCCCCCGCTCCGGGTAAACGGCTGCTCGCTCACGTGCGGGTGCAGCAGCACCCGGCGGTAGAGCAATTCGCCATCCACCGATATCACCTCCCACCAATCGGCGTACTGCTCGCACCCGGTTTACGG
>Ga0209402_10003210_pt1 | contig 15786 bp, 13 predicted proteins | sample ArcticOcean_MG_C_3_FD_187437 | JGI IMG/M metagenome (GOLD analysis project Ga0209402, IMG submission 187437) | Marine microbial communities from western Arctic Ocean - ArcticOcean_MG_CB8_126 (SPAdes) (version 2) | ecosystem: Environmental > Aquatic > Marine > Oceanic | place: Arctic Ocean... | reverse complement strand
TGAACAGGCAGTCAAAGCGATGATTGAGAGATTGTCGCCAGGGTTCCCGGTATTTTGCTCGACTGATGTTTGGCCGATTATTCGAGAGTATGAGCGCACGGTGACTGCGGTCATCCACGGATATGTTCAGCCGCGGGTCAGCGAGTACTTGGAGTCACTACAGCAAGCGCTGCTGGATGTGAAGGTTAACGCGATACCACAGGTTACTAAGTCAAACGGTGGGGTGATGTCGGCGGAACTGGGTCGGACAGCGTGTGCCCAGATGATTTTATCGGGAACGGCGGCCGGGGTTATCGGAGCCAGTCATGTCTCTAAACTATCCGGTTACCCTAATACGATGAGCCTTGATATCGGGGGCACCAGTGCTGATGTGGCATTCATTCGAGATGGCCAACCGCAGTTCGGTATAGGAGAGGTTATCGGGGAATTTCCGATTTTTATTCCGAGTGTCGCGGTGACATCGATTGGTGCTGGCGGTGGTTCTATTGCATGGGTTGATGATCTCGGCATTCTTCGAGTGGGTCCTGAGAGTGCAGGATCCAAACCCGGTCCCGCGTGCTATGGAAACGGAGGGGAACGCGCAACGATTACCGATGCTTTTGTTGTGTTGGGTTACATCGGCCAGTTTGATTTGGGTTACAGCGCTATTGAAATTGATGTTACTAAGGCCCGGGGGGCGGTTGATTTTCTGGCCGAGAAGATCGGTAAAGACAGTGAAGAAACAGCACAAGCCATCGTCGATATCGCGGTGTCCGGCATGTACATGGAAATCAGTAAATTGATATCTCGCTACGCGGTGGATCCCCGAGAATATGCACTGCAAGCGTTCGGTGGTGCTGGACCGATGATGGCGTGCTTTGTTGCGAGGGAGTTGGGTATGCAGACGATCATTATCCCGACCACGCCAGGGGTATTGAGTGCGTTGGGCGGATTGATAGCGGACATCAAGAGTGACTTTATTAAGACTGTGTTTATTGAATTGGGCGCAAATGAAACCACAGTCATTCAAGAAGAATATAAATCTCTTGAGGACGATTCTTTACGGTGGCTACGGGAAGAGCAAGCGTACGAGGGTGATTATCAGCTGATCTATTCGGCCGATATGCGCTATCGTGGTCAGGCATTTGAAATAGAGGCCATTCTGTCCGCGAAGGATGTGGCTTCTGGGGATATTACCGCTATGGCAGAGGCCTTCCATCGCGAGCATGAGTTAGTCTATGAACACTGTGACCGTGACGCCGCGGTGCAGATTGTCAATTTACGTTTAGTCATTGTGGGAATGAGCCCCAAGCCGGTTTTCCCTAAACGGAATCTGACAGTAAAACCGGCAACCCCGGAGCGATCGGTTGAGGTCTTTACTGGTGGTCGTTTGACATCAGTATCACTTTTCCGTCGCGAACAACTACATCCGGGGTTTACCTTCGATGGACCGGCCATTGTTGTACAAAGCGACTGTACCTCATGCGTTCCTGAAGGGCTGTCCGGTAACGTGGATGCTTACGGTAACTTGGTCTTGCACGCTAATCATTGAGTCTTAAATCAAAAGGAATCTCGACATGGCGATAGATGGAGTGACACTTCAAATTCTGGCCAATCATTGTGCTGCTGCAACGGAAAGTATGGCCCATACGTTGGTTCGGACGGCACACTCAACGTTTGTTAAAGAGACAGAAGATTTTACAACCGGTTTGACCACCGTAGCTGGAAAAACGTTCGCCTCGCCCTTCGATCTCGGGGCGACCTGGTTTATTGGACTTGACTATGAGCGGGCACTCAAGTTGGTCGAGAGTTATGAGGAAGGTGATGTGTGCATGACCAATGACCCGTATAGCGGTTTTGTTTGTACGCATTCGCCTGACTTACATCTGTGGCATCCTATTTTTCACGAGGGCGAGGTCGTGTGTTTTGCGGTCGGGCATGTGCATAACACGGATGTCGGAGGCGCTGTGCCGGCAAGTCTGTCACGGGCCAACGTAGAGGTATTTCAAGAAGGCATAAGAGTTCCACCAAGCAAACTCTATCGCGCTGGAAAGCTTAATCAGGAATTAGTAGATGTGATCCTGATGAATGTACGTATGCCGGAACAGAATTGGGGTGATCTTAAAGCGCAGATAGCCTCAATGCGCACGGGTGCAAGAAAAGTCAAAGAAATGATTGCACGATTCGGTATTGACGTCTTTCGTGACGGCACAGAAATGCTTCTGGATCATGCAGAAAAACAGGCGAGACGTCTGATTCGACAAATTCCTAACGGAGAGTATTGGTTTGCTGATTATATAGACGAAGATTCGGTTGATGGATACCCGTGCCGGATTGCTGTCAACATGATTGTTCAGGACGAAGAGATCGTTTTTGATTTCTCGGAGTCTGACCCACAAGTTACGGCCTCACTAAATATTCCCACGGGAGGGAATCCACGGCATGTGCTGCTGATGGTTCCGTACCAATATGTTCTTTACACCATGGATCCAACGGTATTCCTCAACTATGGGCTGCTGCGCCCGGTGAGTGCAATTATTCCAGAGGGGTCGCTGGTCAATCCAATCTATCCTGCCGCTGTTGGTATGCGCAGTCTCGGTGTCATGCGTCTCCAGTCATGTGTAATGGGGGCATTTGCCCAGGCGTTACCAGACTTGATTCCAGCCGGTCAGGGCGATGGCGGACCCTTGATCAATGTTAGAACTACTGACACCAAAACGGGTCGGAAATTGATGGCAAATCTGAACCCAATTACTGGGGGTGCGGGTGCAACGGCGTTTCGCGACGGTACGGAAGGATCTGGCGCGTATTTTTCGTTCCTTAAAAACACGCCTGTTGAGATCAACGAGGCTGAGGTTCCCGTTAAGATCCTCCGTTACGGATTGGCCCAGGATTCAGGCGGTGCGGGGTATTGGCGCGGGGGCACTGGGACGACACTTAAATTCCAGACTTTTTCACCGAATACCACGATCACGGCCCGCAATCGTGATCGGTGTTTATTTACCCCGTGGGGTGCCAACGGGGGTGGGGCGGGAAAACCATCGAGCTTCTATCTCAATCCAGGCTCTAACCGCGAGGTGAATCTTGGCAATACCGATGTGGTATCAATCGATCCGGGTGATGTTATAGAGATCACATCGGCTGGCGCAGGCGGGGCTGGTAATGCATTGGCTAGAGATCCGTCACGGGTGTTGTATGACGTTCAGCGTCGATTTGTATCCGTATCAGCCGCAAGGGATGAGTACGGCGTTGTGATAGAAGGTGGTGAGGTTGATCAAGGTGCAACGTCAATGTTGCGGGGACAGATGGGGGGTGAGGCGAATGGCGGTGGCTTTGGATTTAATGCTGAGCGGCTTGAGTTCGAGTCGACCTGGACGGAGTCAAATTACAGGGTTTTGATCCATGCGTTGCTGGAGCTGCCGGTAGATTGGCGTTTCTTCGTTAAGCACAGAGTGTTTGAAAGTGTGGAGAATCTACGTTTATCAGGAGGTGAGGTGGGTGAGGAAGATATCAAGAATGCGTTGCGAAACGTGGCGAACGACTACCCAGAGATTTCATCCGAGCTTGCCTTTGTCTGATAGCTGAGACCTTTTAAGACGCGGCTCTGAAAGGAGTGGCCAACCTAGGGGCTATACGGCCCGTTTTGTCGTACAGTCCAAGGCTGTTCGAACGGTGTCAGAAAACGATTAGTCATCCTGACTTCGTCTGTGTACCAACGGCCTGTTTGTCGAACATAGTTATCTTCTAGGGTAGCGGAGAGAAATACCGCTTGATCCGATTTCTCAAGTGTTGCTACCTCCCAGATTACCCAGGATCCTTTGGCCTGTTCACCTGTGATTGTGATTAGCGGATTCATGAACATGTGGACCGAAAACTTCCACGGGGTGGCTCTGAGAAATTCCCATATCGCTGTTTTCCCTTCAAAACGACCGAACAGGCCATTGTCCCAGAGGGCATCCTCCGTAAATACCGAACACTGATCCCAGGCTATTTGGTCGATCTCATTCTGGGGTTTTCGTTCGTGGTCTTCTGTGTACTTTGCATCCGCGCACAGCGCGTAATGTGCCTTAAGTTGTTTTATTTCTTCTATTGCTTCAAGTTTAGATATGCGTTGCTCGATGGTCTCCATTGCGCCTCCAGGGTTAGAAATATTCCGTCACGTGGGAATGGTGTATGTAGGATCACAGACCAAAGCTAACGAATGTAAATTTGGCACTTATCTGGCACCTATATAGCGCTAAAGATAGATTGTGCGGACAATATCCTCGTGTGATCCTTCAAGGTTGTCCGTACTGCCACCGTCTATCACTTTGCCATCACGTAAAATTAGGTAGCGATCGCTAATTTCGAGTGCCAGTCGGAGATTTTGCTCAACCAGCAACATAGTGACGCCATCCCCTTTCATTCGGACGGTAATCTCACCAATTTCTTTAACAAATAAAGGTGACAGCCCACCCGATGGTTCATCCAGCAGAAGCAGCCTAGGTTGGCTCATCAAAGCGCGACCAACTGCCACCATTTGTTGTTCCCCTCCAGACATTGTGCTGACTTGTTGGTCATAGCGATCTGATAGTCGCGGAAAATACTCAAAGACCTGTTTTAAGCCAAGTGCTTCGTTGCCTTTGATGATGGCGCCGAGTTTGAGGTTTTCCTCGACCGTTAGGTCTCCGAACAAATCACGTGCCTGCGATACCTGGACGACGCCCGCGCGAAAAGTCTTATGGGGTGGTATCCCAGTGATGGATTTTTGATCCAAATGTACTGTTCCCTGGGTAGGTTTTAAAAAGCCGCTTATTGTATTCAGTACGGTAGATTTTCCACTCCCATTCGCACCTAGAAGGGTTACGATTTCGCCCTGATTAACCTGGAGGCTGACACCTCGTAACACCACGTTATGCCCGTAACCGGCTACGAGGTCGGCAATTTGGAGTCGAGAGTTACTGTCCGGGCTCATATCACCGACCGAGGTACGCTTCTAGAACGTTTTTATTCTGGCGAATCTCATCCGGGGCGCCTTCGGCGATCACCTCACCATTATTGAGCACCATAATAGTGTCTGAGACGGTCATGACAAATTCAATAGCATGTTCAATGAGGATTACCCCGATGTTTTCCTCGTCAACCAATCGGCGAATGATGTTCATAAGTTCCAGCCGGACGGGTGGAGCCAGACCAACGGCTGGCTCGTCAAGAAGCAGGAGGGGCGGGTCAGTTGCCAGTGCCCTAACGATCTCCACCATCCTTTTTTGTCCTCCCGACAAATCCCGTGCCCATTGCTCTGCTACATGAGCTATCCCCATCAAATCTAGTAGTTTGAGTGCTTTTTTTGTGGCTGCTTTCTCAACCGCTTTGGCACTTCTTGTGTTTGCAAGAAGTCCCCCAAAGGAACTTGGAATTTTCGTATGCAGGCCAGCTAAGACATTTTCAAGCGCGGTGAGTTCCCCAAATAGACCGCCGGTTTGAAAGGTTCGGCGGATTCCCCGCGCTGAGATTTCGTGTGGGGTAAGCGTGTGTATTGCCTGGTCCTGGAAGTGAATCGTTCCTGATGCCAGTTGTTCCTCACCAGCTATGGCTTTGAATAGGGTGGTTTTACCTGCGCCATTGGGGCCGATCAGCGCCCTGACTTTTCCGGGTTCGGCCCGAAAACTGACTTGATTCACCGCGATGAGGCCACCGAATTGGACAGTTGCGTTTGTTACGGTAAGGAGTGCCATGCTGCTAGTCGCGGTAATAACGATCTTTAAAAATTGGATTTACTTTAGCAAGGAGACTGGATAAACCTCGCGGTAAAAATAGAATGACCACTATGATCGCTACGCCGAATATCCATTCCTCAGATCCCACCAGCCATTCGAAATGCCTGATAACTTCGGGAGTTGCAGTGATTAATATGGATCCGAGAATGGATCCGATCAGGCTGCCCAGCCCGCCTACCATGATGATGGCGAAGTGAAGGATCACTTGAATGAGGTCGAAATCTTCCGGTGACAGGTGACCGACAAGGGCGGCATACATTGAGCCACCGATTCCAACAACGAAACCGCTTAGGGCAAAAGCCAATAAAAAATATTGCCCGGTTGGTATTCCCATGGCTGCAGCCGCATTTTCATCATTCTTAATCGCAAGAAATGCTCTGCCAATGCGTGATTCGAGGAGACGGCTAGTGGCGATGACCACTACGACAACAATAAATAGAAATACGTAAAACTTTTGGTATTCGTTTGTTAACATCCAACCGAATACTGCAGGTTCCGGGACGGTTAGGCCCATGGAACCACCGGTAAGACCAGGTGTTCGAATGTACAACCAACGCATGAGCTCTCCGAATGCTAGCGTCATGATGGCGAGATAAAATAAACGAACACCTCTGAGAGCAGGGATGCTGGCGGCGCAGCCAGCAAGGGCTCCACAAAAGCCGGCGGGAACAACAGTGAGCCACCACGGCATGCCAAGCTGTGTCGTAAGAATGCCTGATGCATAGGCGCCAATTCCAAAGAATGCAACGTTGGAAAATGCTAATTGGCCAAGGTTTCCTACAACGATATTAAACCCCACCGATACCAGTATATAAACCAGCATTAGATTTACGACGTACTGCAAGTACTGGTTCAGCACTAGTGGTAGCGCCAGTGCTAACACGGGAAGGATCCAGAATATCGAACGATTAAGTTTCATTAGATTATTGAGTCGATCGATATATTGCGGAGACGACGTCGGTTTATTTCACGCCGTCTAGATTCTTAAGGTTGCGTGTTGTCCGAATAGCCCTTTCGGTCGAATGAGCAACACAAGAATAATAACAAGGTAGCAGGTGATCTCTATGAATGCCGTAGAGATGAAGACTCCCAGAACTTTCTCCAAAATCCCGATAATCAAACCACCGATTACCGCTCCGTAAAGTGATCCAAACCCACCTAGAGTCATGGCGGCAAAACCACGAAGTAATGTCCACACTCCAACATCTGGATCAAGAGCTAATGCTAGGCCAAGCATCACCCCACCGAGAGCGCCCAAAGAACAGCCAACACCCCAGATCAGATTGTTGTAGTGCATCACGTTAATGCCTACCAAAGAGGAGCCGCGTTGGGTCTGGAACATAGCCTGTACGATCCGGCCAAAGCGTGTCTTAGAAAATACGATGTAACTAATCAGCAACATAACGATGACTACGCCACAAAAGATCATTTCATCTAGTGTCATATACGTGCCGAAGCCACCCCAATTGAATAGCTCAAATTCCTGCTCTGGGAAGGGCCGCGGCATTTGTAAGACTTCTTTACCGTATTCTTTTCTGATGACACCTCGTACCGCATAGCCAATGGCGATTGCCATCAGGGCAAGGCTGAGGTGGGGGCCTTTAAGAATCGGCCAAATAAATACGCGATGAATGATGTATCCCATAGCAAACAGGACGAGTAGAGACAGTATCAGGGCAACTAGAAAGGGTGGAACAAAGGAGGCGAGTAAACCCAACGCCGAAGACTCCACCGCGATGTTGAAAGTTACCATTGGCATAAGTATGAATAATGCATATGCGCCAAGCATTACGAGGTCGCCATGGCCAAAATTGACAACAGTCGTGGCGCGGTAAAGTATCGTCATTGAAAGCGCGATCAATGCATAAAGCATGCCGATAGCAATGCCACTGACGACCAGTTGAGGCAGGACGGGTAGCATCGCATCCCAATTGGTAAGGACTGACTGGATTTGTTCAATCATGGCTTTTTCGTGTCGTGTTAAATATCGATATCCTTCGCAATGTGTTGATCCAGATCATAAGTAAGAAATATGCCCTGGTGGCGTTTGGAGGTACAAATGTGGTTTATAAAACAAGGCCGACAGACGCGTGGTTCAGTGCGCTGCCGGCCTTAAGAGAGTCTTATTTTGCATGCTGACCAAATAAACTTAATTTGGTCAATGAGCTTAGTGGAGTGCTTTACCCCAGCTGCTAAAAATAACCTCATTTCCATCTTTATCTAAACCGTTGAAATACATATCGCTGACACCAACATGTTGTTCGGGAGTTATCGTCACTCGACCAGCAGAGATATTGTTATCAAAGTCGCTTAATGTCTCAATCGCTTTGATATAGGTGTCTCGGGTCAAGTCGCGTCCGGCGCGCCGAAAACCTTCAACGACACCGATCCCGTTGAATAACCCAAAGTAATAGAAATGGGTTGGGTCACCGGTTTTTGGAAGTTCATCTTTTGTCAGGTATTTGACAAGAATCTGTTTACCCCATTCAAGCGCAGGAGAACCAATCTTATCCTTGTAGAGGTGGCCTTGAAAAAAGATACCGTTGACTGCTTTCGCATTGCCGACTTGTTGCACGACTTGTCCAAAGTCGGCGCCGAGGGCACCAATGATAGGAGTGTTCAGCTTGTACTTATGAGCAGCCTTTAATAAGACGACGAGTTCTGGTTGATATAAACAACCTAATACGCCGTCAACGCCCTTCGTTTTAATCTGGAGGACTTGTGCCGTTGCGTCTGTCGATCCCCGTTCCATAGCGGTATCAAGAACAACTTCTGCGCCTTGGGATTCAATGTAGTCTTTCGCGGGATCGCAGTAGCCTCTTGCCCAATCATTGGTATGCGCAACGATGGCAATCTTTTTGGCATTCGGCTTGGTCATGATGAATTTGCCCATGGTCATGCCGCTAAAGTAACCGTTCGGCGTAACATGAAACATGTATTTGGGTGGAGCACTGGTGCCGCCGGATCCAACAGAGCCTGTGATTTTCGGGTTCGCCGATACACCACTCCAGGGCACGCCTTCTTTGACTAAGGTGGGTTTGACGGCCATGGCCACGCCACTGCATGGATTGACTGTAATCATAAAGACTTTTTCGTCGTAGATCATTTTCTTTGCCGCCGCAATTCCCTTGGCTTGAGCGCAGGCAGTATCACCCAGGACGATGTCAAATTTTCGTCCAAAAACTCCGCCCATATCGTTGACGTAACGCATATAGGCAACTGAGCCATAATTTAATGGATTGAACATAGCGGCCTTTCCGGAGAAAGGTCCGATGTTGCCAATCTTGATTGATGTATCAGTAATGCCGCGTTCAGCTGCTGCGGCAAATCCAGAGACTGAAGCAATCGTTATCGCAATGGCAGCGGTCTTGAGAGATTTTTGTAAAACGTTCATCACTTTTCCTCCTTAACTTGGAAAGGTTCAAAGTAAGCGTAGCGCTTCGGGCATACGCTCCAGCCCGCCATAATCCCTTGGTCTCTTTTGGAATGCAACTAATCCCGCTCTATTGGTCTGGGAATTTTTAAACATAGACCTAGATCAAACCCTAAGCCGTGTGAAAAGCACGATACAGTGCTTAGTGTTCAATCATAGATGATAGAGATGAATGTAATCATACAAACGCCATCACCATTAAGGGCCTTGATGTGGATGCTTGGTACCAGTTTCTTTGCCATTCTCATCGGGGTGTCGGGACGGGAATTGTCGGCTGAAATATCTCTGTTTCAGATCATGTTTTTTCGTAATTTAATCTGTCTCTTGGCGACGATAGCGGCGTTCGTATTTATCGGTTGGAAGAGCGTTCGGACAAATTTTATCGGACGCCACATTGTACGTAACGTGGTCCATTTTTCAGCGACGTATTTGTGGTTTGTTGGCATTGTTTCAATTCCGATGGCGGAGGTTTTCGCTTTAGAATTCACAACACCTCTTTGGACTGCACTGCTTGCCTGGGTTTTTCTCGGCGAGCGCCTTGGGCGTCGACGGATGTTGGGTGTCCTGCTTGGTTTTTGTGGCGTTCTTATTATCCTCCGACCTGGGATTGCAATTATTCATCCGGCCGCGATAGCTGTCATGGGTGCAGCAGTGGGGTTAGCCGTGGTGTATGTGCTGACAAAGAGTGTCATCAAGCAGGATTCGCCGTGGACAATTTTGTTTTGGATGAACCTTGTTCAATTGCCCATCTCCCTTGCATTGTCTCTACCAACCTGGATGTGGCCGTCAGTGTCGTTGGTGCCCTGGGTTCTGATTGTTGGCATCGCTGGATTTGGAGTGCACTACTCCATATCGAAGGCCTTGATTTATGCAGATGCCTCGCTGGTAGTTCCATTCGACTTTTTGCGTTTGCCGTTAATCTCGGTTGTTGCGTGGATTCTTTACAATGAGTTTCTAGACCCTTTTGTTTTCATCGGGGCGGCGATCATTGTTGGTGGCAGCGTTTTAAACGTGCGGCGGGGGTTGAGTCAGTAAGATTCCTACTTGTGGTGGTTGTCGATGCGTTAAGCCGGTTGGGTTAGTGGGACCACACGTAGCGGGCGATGTCGGCATGAGTTGCAAACCAGACATCTCCGGTGCTCTTCATGTGTTGAATGAGATCCTCGAGAATCCATATGCGAGAGCGATAACCAATCACATGGGGGTGCATCGTTAACAAAAAGAGACCGTTTTCCGCGCGGGCGCCATCAAATTCCCGTCGAAATATGTCATAAACTGCGGTCGGCGGGGTATAGGGTCGCAGGCCCCCGAAGCGGGCCATATTGAAATAAACGGCATCGTCGCGAATCCATTCCACGGGTAGTTCGACAATGCCTGTAGCTTTGCCATCCTCCAGAAGCTCGTAGGGATCATCGTCAGCAAACAACGACGAGTCATACAAGAGTTCGAGTTCACGTTCTATTCGTAATGTGTTGGGGCTGAAATCCCACGACGGCGTTCGAAGGCCAACGGGTCGAACACCGGTGATTTTTTCGAGTGTTTCGGCTGAGCGAAACATAAGGTCCTTCTCGATCTCGTAAGGGAGGACCGAATTTAATTCGTGAATCCACCCGTGGATGCCAATTTCGTGCCCAAGGTCGATTACCCGGCGTTGCTCGTCAGGGTGAAGTAAGGCTGACACAGCCGGGACGAAGAAGGTTGCTGAAATGTCGTGTTTGGAAAGAACATCAAGAATTCTAGGTACGCCTTTACGCGTGCCGTACTGTCCCCATGAGAGGCGCCCGACCGATTTCCCGCCGTCGCGAAGCTCATTGGTTTCATGGTCCGAGTCGAATGAGAGAGCTACCGCGACAGAGGCGCCCCCCGGCCATTTCGCAGGTAACAAATTTCTACCAGCACGAACTTGATCGACAAGACCCCGCCAGTGCGGTTCATCCCATGTCCATGGTTCTGATTCGTCATTCATGGTGAGCTAATCCTCTTTGTATGTCTGGGCAGAAACGACCAGTCGTCATATCCCGGCGATTGGCGTGATCTTGCTACCGTCCGAGAACCTTTGTACTCTGAAGGGCGTTGGATCGACCAGGGGTTTTTGGCCAACAGCAAGTTGGGCGGCGAACTCTCCTGCTGCGGGGCCGATGCCGAATCCATGCCCAGAAAATCCAGTCGCTATGATGCATCCAGGCAGATGGGGTGTTTCAGAAATTACAGGCACGGCATCCGGTGTGACATCGATCATGCCCGCCCACTGTTCGGCTACTGATAATCCATTAAAAAATGGGAATGCGGCTGTGATATTGGCGCGCGCCTGGTCAAGCAACTTAACTACCGGTGTTGGGTTGAGAATGCGTTCCTTCTCGAAGATGGTAGTCGTTTGACCATCCCAACGAGCAGAATAGGTTTGTTCGGTTGTAAACCGCTCAGATAGGCGTAATCGCAGGCTGTTGCGGCTCATCCAGGCCAGCGGGAGAAATTGTCGCAGATAGCGGAATGAATCGGGTGTTAAGTCGTAGGGAATTCGAGTCCTTCCGCCAAGGGCTATCGTGTAGCCACCATCGGATCGCTTGCGCGCAGCAAAGCCCGAGGCATAAATGGAGATTTCTGGGCCGCCGGGCATGGGATGGGTTCGAAATGCTGACGAACGCACTTTGAGTTGCGGCACGCGGACCCCTAAATTGCGTAGAAATAAACTCGTCCAGGCCCCTGCTGCGACGATCACCGTTTTGCATTTAACTCTCCCACGCTCTGTGACGACGCCACTGACACGGCCCGCTTGCGTATCGATAGTGCGAACTGCTGTATTGGTAAAGAGTTGGGCTCCGAGCCCTCTAGCTGCAAGGGCTATAGCAGGTGCAGCGAGCGTTGGTTCGGCGCGACCGTCTGAGGGGGTGAATAGTCCACCTTTCCAACTCGTGGTGCACCCGGGGATGTGTTGAACGACGTCTTTGCCATTCAATAGTCTGTTATTCACTCCATGTTCCTGTCCGATGACTGACCAGGCGTGGTGTTTTTGAAGTTCACGGTCATTCTGTGCAAGCGTTAGGACACCGCACTCGCTAAACCCAACGTTACGCTGTATGCGTGTATTCATGCCCCGCCACAGGCGTAGGGATTCGATGATCAACGGCATTTCTCGCGGATCACGTCCTTGTTGTCGGCACCACCCCCAATTCCTCGAGGATTGTTCAGCCGCTATTTGTCCTTTTTCGAACAGCACGACGGGGATTCCACGTTCAGCGAGCGTGAGTGCAGCACACACACCGATGATACCGCCTCCAATGATGATGACTTCGGTTTCCTGTGGTACTTCACGATCAGTAGGAACTGGGTCAGGTATTGGTGGCATCGAACTAGGGTGGGGCGATCGGTATATTGAGTTGTTGTAATTTCGGTTATTTGGGTTCACCAAACTTTAGAAAACCCTTAAAAATATAGCAGTTTTATGGGCAGGGGGTTCACGTCTGGTTAGACTTGAACGATACATAATGAACGCACAACACACAACATGATGTCTAGTCAAAGCCTATGACGACACAAGGAAACAGCAGTTCGCTGGCGGTCGTGACCGGGGGTGCGAGAGGTATTGGTCTTGGCTGTGCGAAATCCCTTGTTGCCAAAGGCTTCAATATTGTTCTTGTCGATGTTCTCGAAGACGAATTGAATGAAGCGGTTCGCACACTGCGTGCTACTGGGATGCACGCTGAATCTTTTGTAGCGGACGTCAGTGGGTTTCAAAAAGCGCAGGATGTGGTCGAAGAAATTCTAGAACGTTATGAGTCGATCGATGTGCTCGTTAATAACGCAGGAACGCCGATGCCAAAGGGTTTGCTTGACATTAGTGAGGATGAATGGGACCGGACCATTGACGTACACCTTAAAGGCTGTTTTAACTGGTCTCGGGCTGTCGTACCATCGATGTTAAGGGTCGGTTCCGGGCGCATTGTCAATATTTCGTCTATAAGTGCTTACTCCGGGGGGGTGACCCGAGCAGTCAGTAAGTTTGCTTATGCTGCGGCTAAGGCAGGCATACTGGGGATGACTCGTTCCCTCGCCAAGGAGTTAGGTCCTTCGGTTACAGTAAATGCAGTCTGTCCAGGCGCCATTAAGACGGAACTGACTGGCGACATGCTTGAGCGACGTTCGGCTGAGTTTACCGAAGGGATTTGTCTTCAACGCTTGGGTACGCCGGAAGATATCGGAGAAGTTGTTGCCTTTCTTGCGAGCGTCGAACCAAATTTTATAACGGGTCAAGCCATTACGGTAGACGGATTCCAATGGATGTCATGAGTTTGCCTGAGGTGGATCGATCATGAGAAGCACTTTGTGCTGTGCGTGGAATTCTATATGAGCGCGAATAATCCAAATAATTGTGATTGGGTAATTGTCACTGGGGCTGCGTCAGGAATCGGGTTTGGTGTGGTGCAATCTCTCTTGGAGGAAGGGCATAGTGTTGTCGCGTTAGATCACGACGACGAAAGACTTGATTTGGTTTTCGATAGTGCTAACGCCTCAGTGGCATGCCGTTGTGTAGATGTGCGGAATGCAGACGATGTTGCGAGCGCGATTTCCTTGCTCCCAAGTGAAGTCGGCTCGATCAAAGGTCTGGTGAATTGTGCCGGTGTTTACCCCGTTACCCCTTTCCTAGATATCACGGTAGAAGAATGGGATGACGTATTAAATACTAACCTTCGAGGGGCCTTTATAGTGTCGCAAGCTGTCGGGCGGATAATGGTTGCAGGCCGAATCAAAGGCAGCATTGTTAACGTGACTTCTACATCAGCGACTTTCTGTCGTCCCGGGGTGGCCCATTATGGGACTTCTAAGGCAGGACTAACACAGTTGACTCGTGATATGGCGCTCGAACTTGCGGAGTTCGGCATTCGCGTCAACGCTGTCGCGCCAGGAGTGATTGGGACGGAAAAGGTATTGGCTTTCGCCAATGCGCGTGGGGCGCAGGAGCACGCTGCGAAACTTGCGTCGATACCGGTTGGTCGAATAGGTGGGGTGGCTGAAATAACGTCTTTAATCGTATTTCTGTTAAGCGAACAGGCAAGCTACTGTACCGGCAGTGTTCTGCTAGCTGACGGCGGACTGACTCTCGGCATTCCGCGGTATTAGTTGGAAAATGGTTTTTTCGTAACCGTACAGATAGGTTTAATGATTGCCACCTGCTAGTCGGAGACAGTTGATGTTTACAGTAAGCCAAAACAAACCATTAGCGACAACTATTACGGGTTCGTTACCAAAACCATTGTGGTTTACCGAGAACTTAAGGCGCCGACCGTTTCTTGAGGCGATGGGATCGGATTACCAATATCGCGAACAGTATTTCGATGCTGTCATGGCGGTCATTAGCGATCAAATCAGGGCGGGGCTGGACATTGTTACGGATGGCGACCTGCGGTTCGATAATGATATCGGTGGACGGTCGTGGTTTGGTTACCTATTTGAACGTATGGACGGCTTGGGCGATATCGCGATGCGCCATGGCGGGAGCGAGTGGGCAGCCAAAACAGGTAATAACAAGTCAACTAAGCGGGTTGATGCACCCGGCGATATTCTCCATGAGGTCATGGAAACACGACTTCCTCCAAAGATACTCGGGCCGATTGGAAGGGGTTCTCTTCAATACGATGCAGTTTTTAAGGCGGCGCAGAGGCTAACTAAGTGGCCAGTAAAAATTGGTTCGTGCTGCGGTCAAATGGTTCATAAGAACGCTGTGAATGACTATTACGAAAAACCAATAGATGCTGTTATGGCGTTTTCCGAGGCGTTAAATGAGGAATATCATTCGGTAGCGGACGCAGGCGCGCAGATTCTTCAGATTGAAGAACCTTGTCTTCACTTTGTCGCTGGTACTGCGTGGGAGGTATCTCTCGATGATTACGTTACGGCATTCAATCGGGAGGTTGCTGGCTTACGAAACAGGCTTGAAGTGTGGTGTCATACCTGTTGGGGTAACCCTTTGGCTCAAAAGGTAGAGGCCAACTACAGTTATGAGCCGATTTTGCCGTATTTAGATCAGTTAGATGTAGACGTTGTCACGTTTGAAACGGCCGATAACAAAGGTGCCGAACTTGAAGCGATTGCATCGGGAATCGGTATGGACAAGAAGATCTGTATCGGAGGTGTGACGCATCGAACGCTGCAAGTCGAAAGCCCTGATCAGGTCGCCTCTTTGCTTCGACGCGCTCTAGAGTTTATCGAACCGGATCGCCTGTTGATCAGTAGCGACTGTGGGTTTGGCCGTCAGGGCATGAGTCGCCTGCATGCTTTTTATAAGATGGTGTCATTGGTCAAAGGCGTTAACCTGGTGCGTAAAGAACTGGGGTTTGAGACGACCGTAGCGCCTGCGGCGCTTGGGCGTTATGACTTTCTCACGCACGACTGATGCGAGCTTGGAGAAGGTGATTGCTTAATTTCCGGATATTTTGCTGGTTTTTATGCTCGTATTAGGCAGCTATCCTTGATCTAAAGGATGAGGAAAAAGTTAAACTGATGGATATCGGCGTAGATACCGGGGGCACCTTTACTGATGTGATATGTCGGCGTGATGGCTATCCTGACATGGTTCTCAAGGTACCGAGTACTCCCAGTGAGCCATCTAAAGCAGTGATG
>Ga0209402_10003198_pt1 | contig 15824 bp, 10 predicted proteins | sample ArcticOcean_MG_C_3_FD_187437 | JGI IMG/M metagenome (GOLD analysis project Ga0209402, IMG submission 187437) | Marine microbial communities from western Arctic Ocean - ArcticOcean_MG_CB8_126 (SPAdes) (version 2) | ecosystem: Environmental > Aquatic > Marine > Oceanic | place: Arctic Ocean... | reverse complement strand
CGAGATGGGCATTGAGTTCCTCAAGAGTGGGCGCGACGCGGACAAGCCGTTCCTGTTGATGGTGCAGCACAAGGCACCGCACCGCTGCTGGATGCCGGCACTGCGTCACCTGCACCTCTACGACGATATCGAGATTCCCGAGCCGGACACGCTGTTTGACGACTACCAGGACAACGCTCCGCCCGCTCGACACCAGGAGCTGGAAATCGACCGTCACATGGATCCCCACTACGACCTCTTCCTGGACCTGGTGCCGGATGAAGAGCCACAAGCGATCCAGCGAGTGCAGGACAAGTCGGCCTGGCGAAACCTGAAGCGTTTTACGCCCGAGCAGCTCACGGCATGGCGCCAGGCCTGGCAGCCCAAGGACCAGGCGTTTCACGAGGCCAACCTGTCAGGCAAGGATCTCGTCCGCTGGAAATTTCAGCGGTATGCCAAGAACTACCTGCGCTGCATCAAGGGAGTGGATGAGAGCGTGGGGCGACTGCAGGCAACCCTCAAGGAGCTGGGACTGGATGACAACACGATCGTGATCTACTGTTCCGATCAGGGCTTTTACGTTGGCGATCATGGCTGGTACGACAAACGCTGGATGTACGAGGAATCGTTGAAGATGCCGTTTGTGGTCAAGTGGCCGGGAGTCACTCAGCCAGGCTCGCGCGACGAGCATCTAATCCAGAACATCGATTACGCACCGACCTTCCTGACAGCCGCCGGCGCATCGATCCCAGCTGACATCCAGGGGGAATCCCTGCTGCCGCTGTTGCAGGGTGAATCGCCGACTGACTGGCGCAACTCAATCTACTACCACTACTACGAGTTCCCCAGCGTCCACATGGTGCCGCGGCACTACGGGATTCGCACAGGCCGGTACAAGCTGATGCACTTCTATGAGTTTGGCGAGGAATGGGAGCTGTACGATCTCAAGAAGGACCCCGACGAACTGACCAATCTCTACGGTCGAGCGGGCAAAGCTCGACTGACCAGCCAGCTGAAGGGTCAGCTGCGTGGGCTACAGGATTATTACCAAGACGACAGCGACATCTCTGAGAAGCCCAGGCAATGGCAGCTTGAGCAGCGCGCTGGCGGCTAGTCCGGCTGGCACCAGCTAGCCGACTGAGGGGGACTTGTAGGCCGTCATGATCAGCTTCTTGAGCGTGGGGAGGTGGGCGTCCTCGAGCTTATTGAGGTACAGACAGGACTTGCCGATCTTGTGCTTCCCCAGCTTGTCCAGCAAGGCAGATTGCTTCTCCAGTTCGCAATGCAGGTAGAGAGTCAGGTTCTGCTTGCGAGGCGAAAGCACAGGCCGACAATCCCGACTGGGTCGTGATCTCGGTCACGAAGGTCAACAAGGACCCGAAGAGCATGGCCTATCGAGTGGTGCTGAAGAAGAAGTAAGCCAGGCACAATCGCGGCTGAAGTTTTTTAGCTTCGCACGGAAGCTACGCTCGCTTGATCGGTCAGCCCTTCTGCCGTGTCTTTTTGAGCGGAATTTCTTCGCCAGCCAGTACCGCCTTGAGAGCATCCTCGGCAAAGTTGTGATCGCGATCGGCGAACTGGCCGCAGTACCGCAGGACTCCGTCGCTATCGATGACAACCGTGGTGGTTGTCACACGGGTACCGAAGATGTCAGCCGCCGTACCACCTGTGCTGATCGCAATTGGCATGGTCAGCCCCTGCTTGGCTGCAAACGCCGCCACCACCTCGGCCGTTTCGCCGGCACTGGCATCGAGCGCGATGACACCGACCTGGCCTTCGAATTGCTGCGCCAGCTCATCCAGTTTTTTTTCGACATGGCGACAGCTGTGGCAAAATGAGCACCAGAATGTCAGCACGAGTGTGCCATCTTTGGTCATCTCAGAGTTGGCCTGCAGCTCACTCAGCATCCATGGCTCACCGTCAATCGTCACTTCAAAATCCGGCACCTTGTCGCCGATGGCAATTGTCAGTTCATGAATGGCGTGCGCGTCCTGCCCCGAGCCTCCGTGCCCATGACCATGGGAACCGCCGTGCCGATGGTCATCTGTGGCGACGGCATCGCCAGCTGTAGCAGCCGGTCCTGAGTCGGCCTGCATGGCTGTGGAGTCAGCCTGCGACGCCGGATCCTCTGGCTTATCGGCATCTTTCTTTGTGCAGGAAGTCAGTAACAGCAGTCCGAAACCGATCAGGATGGCAACTGGCAAACGCATGCTGGGTACTCCCAAAGATTAGCTGAGTCGAGTCGGGGTCGTTCTGTGAGATGATTCTCTAGATCTTAGGATGAACGAGATTAAGTCTGTCTGCAACAGGGAAGCAGCGAGCGCCAGGCCCACATCGATGGCAGCTCGCAGGCTACCGACTGCCGACGGGAGTCGGCCAGATCTGCTGGCAGCCTGGGACTATTTCTTCGCCGGACGGGGTGTACGGGGTTTGGGCACCGGCTTGATCATGACCACCTCGACATCGTTCGCCAGCCGGGGACCCGCTGTCGATCGGCCGTCACTGATAATCTGGCTGAGCAGCTTTTTCATTTTCGCAACTTGATCAGGATGGCTGGCTTGCAGGTTATCGGCTTCACCAGGGTCGTCAGCCAGGTTGTAAAGTTGCACCGCTGGCATGATCGAAAGGTCGACTCGGCCCGGTCGCGGATCACTCCAGCCACCCGAGCCGGGACAGAGGCAGAGTTTCCAGTCGCCATCGCGAACCGCAAACTGGCCACCAATCGACTGCGACACGATCGACGTCCGCCCTTGGCCGCTGGCTTTGCCAAGCAGTACTGGCAGAAAGGAAACACTGTCCTCGGCACTCCTCTTATCAACCCTGGCTCCAACGATCTCGGCCACTGTAGCCAGAAGATCAAGCTGACCGACGAGCTGATCGCTGCGAGAGCCGGCCTGCACCTGTCCAGGCCAGCGGACGACGAAGGGTACCCGGTGGCCGCCCTCGAAGATATCTGCCTTGTGACCACGGTAGATGTAGTTCTGGTCATGCCCGGCCGCTTCCAGTTCCGGGATCTTGGCTTGCGGCGAGCAGCCATTATCGGTCGTGAAAATAATCAGCGTCTTGCCGGCGATCTGGTTGTCATCCAGCGCCTTGAGAACCTGCCCGACCGTCCAATCGACCTGCATCGTGAAGTCGCAATACTGGTTGATCCCGCTTTTCCCTTCCCATTCAGGCGTCGGCAGGATCGGCGTGTGGGGTGCGTTGAGGGGAAAATAGAGGAAGAACGGTTTGTCGGAACCTGCCTGGTCATTAATAAACTGGACAGCCTCGCTGGTGATCGTTGGCAACACGTCAACCGCCTCGAAACCGGCAGCTGCCGGCCCCTTGCGATGGAAAGCCTTCTCCACTGTGGCTGGCTCGGTCGGCGTGCGGTCGCGGACATAGACATAGGGTGGCATGTCCAGCGACGCGCTGATTCCAAAGAACGTATCGAAACCCAGATCGCAGGGGCCATTCTGGATCTCGCCGCTGTAGTCAACGTCCCAGCCTCCCTTGAAGCTGCCGGAGAAGTTGCCCCTGTCATTGGCCGTGCCGCCCTGCTTGAGTGGCCAGTCCCAGCCCAGGTGCCATTTTCCAATGCAGGCGGTCGAATAGCCATGCCGCTTGAGCAGGGAGGCGACGGTCAAGCGTCCCTGCGAGATCAGCGGTTTGGAAAAACCACCCAGCACGCCCCTCTGAAGATGGGTCCGCCAGTGATAGCGGCCGGTCAGAACCGAGTAACGCGTCGGCGTGCAGACAGACGAGGAGGAATGTCCGTCAGTGAAGATCATGCCCTGTTGAGCGATCCGGTCAATATTCGGTGTGGGAATCTTGGACTCAGGGTTTAAAGCGGAAACATCCCCAAAACCCTGGTCATCGGCCATGATGTAAATAATGTTGGGCTTCGCAGCGCCGGCGGTCGGCCTGGCAGCCTGGAGCGAATTGGTTCCGAGCTCAGCAACCAGAAGCAGTGCCAGGCCCACGACGATCAACGCAGATATCAACTTTCTGATAACACCAGTTCCTTGTTTTCCAGGTTCAACCAAGAACAGCTCGATCCACTGCCGGCAGCTGCCAACAGCGAAAAAACCAAGCCGTCGTTTCAGGACCAGACACGGTGATCCTAAGGGGGAATTACTGTGGCTTGATTGTAACCACTGAAACACCACTCAAGCAGGTCATGCTTCGGCTGTACCCGACTGCGATTCGCAGTCGTCAGGAATCGAGTGAATCGTGGCATCAGCTGCAGAGGGGTAGACTACTTTTTGGCGATCGAGACACCTAAAGAACCGCACAGCACTGGAAATGCAAGCCACCACCAGAGACTGTTGTTATCGGGAAAAAACACCAGCTTCAGAGTGACTCCGATCACAGCACCGACGAGACCACCGAGCATCTGGCGAACTTCATCGTGCATGTCCCCACCTTTCCTCAAAGAGCGTTGCAACTGTCCCGATTGTAGCCGCTCGCCACAAGGGGCATCAGGCTCCCGGGGGGGCGGCGAGCAGCGGACGCGAGATTGTACAGATTCGCCTTTGACTGCGCGAAAGCGTTAGAATCTCTTCTGCGTTTGGGGTGCGTCGTTCCCTCATTACCGAAGAGGTCAGCATGAAGATAGCACGCCGTGAATTCTTGGCCGGCATGGCAGCCGGCAGCCTGGCACTTGGGCATGGCTGGACAGGAGGACGGCCGCTTGAGGCACAGGAACGCGTTGCCCTGGATGCTGCCCGCAGGGACGCTGGTCGTATCCGCCGACGCGTGATCTTCAACAACGATGGTGACGACATCTGGGCGAAGGGCGCGGACACCCGGGACAAGTTTCTCGCAGTCCGCCACACGCCGCTGCTGGGCACAAATGTCGACAGCATCTTCTACTGCACGACCCAGAGCTTTAATCACTTCACGCATGATACTCGTGTTGCCGAGATCTTCAGGGCCAAGGGGGGACAATTTGCCGACAACCAGCTGGCCACGTTCCTCGACCAGGAGACCGATGGGTTGCGGATGTCGAGCGAGTTTGCTCGCGCCAACGGTCTGGAGACGATCTGGACGTTGCGGATGAACGACATTCATGACGCCTCGACCCCGGCATTTCTGTCCAAGTGGAAACAGCAGGATGCCACCCGGGTGATGTCGACGCTGGACGAAGCGAAGCAGTACAACGACCGCCGCCGACTCTGGAGCCTGGTCGATTTTGAGCACCCCGATGTGGAACCGAGGTTGCTGGAAATTGTCGAGGACGTGCTGGTGAATTACGACGTGGATGGTATCGAGCTGGATTTCCTGCGGGCCCCCTGTTATTTCCGCAGCACCTACGAGGGAAAGCCGACGACCGCCAAGCAGACAGCTATTCTTACCCGGCTGGTCAGCAAGATCAGCAGCCTGGTGCGCAGGCAGGGAGAACTGCAGGGCAAAGCACTGCTGCTTGCCGCACGTGTTCCCTCCACGCCCGCACTCTGTCGTTATATCGGGATCGACATTCACTCCTGGCTGGCCGAAAAACACCTTGACCTGCTGGTGGCCGGCGGGGGCTATGTGACCTTTGACCTGCCACTTGCGGAACTACTGGCCCTGGCCAGAGAGCATGACGTGCCGTTCTATCCGGCGATCAGCCAGTCCGGATTGATGTACCGATCCCCCCGGGGGACGGGTACCAAGCAGCCCCGGGAAGCCTGGTACGGAGTCGCCTCGCGTCACCTGGCCCAGGGCGCCGATGGGATCTACACGTTTAATCTCTTTCCGGGACCGGGCAGCGACGAGGACAGGACGTACGCCAGGGACATACTCGCCAAGCTTGGCTCTCCCCAGAAGCTGCGCGATGCGGACATCATGTATGGGATCTCGGATGCGGGCTTCTGGATGCCGAGCCACTACTGGGCCAAGGATGCCGCAGACTTTTCCAAGGCACTCCCGCTGGTTCTCAAGGCCAATCAATTCGAGCGGTCGAGCATGGAAGTTCCAGAGGACCTGAGCGCGGCCGGTTTTAATGTCAGCGCCGAATTACGAGTCGATTTCACAGGCTTGGAGGAACGGAGCAGGCCGGAGATCCTGTTTGGATCGGCCAACTTTGGTCCGACCGCAGGCGGTAAGAAAGTGGCTGGCGTGCAGCGTTTCGTCTGCAAGGTTCCGCTGCAGGCCATCCAGCAGGGTGCCAATCGGGTGATGGTGAAGACGAAGCAGGCGGGGGTGAAGATGGTCGGCGCCGAATTGTGGATCCGTCGCTAATGGCTGGTCACTGTTTGAGCAGGAAGCACTTCATGTTGCCGTCCCGGTCCTTACAGTAGAGCTGGCCGCCTGAGAGCACGATGTGCGGCCAGGCGTCATTCTCCATCAAGTCTTTCTGTCGAGCAAGTTCCTTGTATTGCCTCGGCGATCGATCGGCAGTCTCGGCCAGCACCAGGTCTCCCCGCCTCCCCCAAATCACCAGACGCCCGTCCGATGTAACAATGCATGAGGCAGTATCACCAAAGATACCCCCCCGCCAGACCGGTTTGCCGGTTTCAAAATCCAGGCAGTAAACACCGCGCCAGCACCAGTAGACATGGCCATTGTAGATCACCGGCGGGCAGACTCCGGATGCATAGGGCTGCTTCCAGACCTGGTTCATGCCCGATAACGCGACATCGATGCGCGTCGTCATGTACTGGTTGTACTCTGAGGAGATCACGATCGAGTTACCCAGCACGGCTGGCGTCGCTACATTGTTGGCGAAGTCCGTGACCCAGGGGAATTCAGCAACCGTTTTCCCCTCCTGACCGTGGTCGAGCCGGGCTACCAGCAGGTTGCGAATAGTCAGTACAGCAACGCAGGGAATTCCTTCAACGACGAGTGGTACGAGGCCCCCGGTGTGGCCAGCCGGATCCTTGGACTCGGATACCCAGAGCCGCTCGCCAGTCCTTTTGGAAAAACCCATCAGGTTGCCTTCGTCATCCCCGACTTCGACAACCAGCATCTCTCCCTGCAGGAGCGGGGCCGTGGTATAGCCATAGTCGCGGAGCTGCCGTCGTCCCACCTTGGGACGCTTGGCGACCTGGTAGGTGTCGTAAAGGTTCAGGTTCCAGACCGCTTGACCCTGCTCGGCTGTATCCCAGCATCGAAGGTCACCGTCAGTGCTGAGCGTGTAGAGGTAGCCTGTCTGGCGGTCGTAACTGGGGCAGGAAGAAGGGCCTGAGTAGATTCCCTTGTCCCCCTCGCTCTGCCTGCCGTACGGCGGGCAGCGGTACGATTGCGTCCAGAGTGTCTTTCCACTGGCTGTGTCAATGCAGAGCACCTGGTCATTGCCATCCTTCCAGCCCATCGTGTAAAGCCGGCTGCCGATCACGATCACAGCGGAGCCGCCCGCACCGGTCTTTGTGCTCCAGGCCGGCTTGTGGGGTGGCCAGTTGCCGCCCTTGAAATGCGAGGGTTCCTTGGTGGTCGCGTCGCGCTTCAGTCCGCGCCAGTGGGGCCAGTCGTCTGCATGGCTGGAGGCCGACAAGACCAGTATCAGGCAGACGGGCAGTGTCCAGAGGTGCTTCAGCATGAAAATCTCCAGGGACAGGTCTTTTTCTTGGGTGGGCAGCAGTTCGGGAAAGCTGGCCTTCGGATCGCGGAAAAAATTGTCGAGGGTCAGATGGCAGGGTTTTACCTTTTCAGCCGTGTTCAGTCACCACTCGTGCTGAATTTCTTCAAGCATTATCTGTACATCAGCCAGCCGCACAGAATGGTGCGAGAGTGAGATGCGAGAATCAGGATCTCTTTCGTCGGCAAGCTACTTCTCATATTTCACCACCGACAGCAAAATATAACTGCTGGCACAATGGTTGGCGTGTTTGGCCCGGCTCACGGGAGTTCGCGCTCAAGCCACTGAATCAACTTCTCTTTCGCCTCTGCGGAGCGGTAACCATGTCACGAAGATTGAATGTATGCGTCTCGATTATTTTGTTGTCGGTTACCGCAGTCGCAACGGCAGCTGAACAGGACTTGGAGTTAGCTGCACCGTTTACCAATAACATGGTCCTGCAAAGACAAGCCGTGGTGCCGGTATGGGGTTTTGATACGCCCGATGCCCAAGTCACAGTTGAATTTGCAGGCCAGAAGAAGATGGCCGTCGCCGACAAAAACGGCGATTGGATGGTTGAGCTCAAGCCACTGGCGGTATCACACCAAGAACGCAGCTTGACTGTGATCAATAGCCGGAACCAGTCGATCGTTCTGCAAGGTGTACTGGTTGGTGAAGTGTGGTTCTCCTCTGGCCAATCCAATATGGTCTGGATCGCCAACAAGAGCATGTGCAGCGAAATCGCGCGTGAAATTGCCAGCTCGGAAAAGGACATTCCAATAAGAGAGATCAACATCACGACCGTATCGGCACTCTACCCGCTGAAAAAAGGTACTTCGGATGGCGGCTGGAAGACACACAAAAGCGCGGGAGACTTCTCGGCGCTGTCACTGTCGTTTGCGTACTCGCTGTACAAAGAACTGGACATGCCAATCGGCATTCTGCTGAGCGCTCATAGCAATACCAGGATCGAAGCATTCACCCAGCGCCAGGCCATCGAAACACATCCCCAGCTCAGACTGGACGCTGACCTGATTCGCGATGCGGACCCGCTGACCGAGCAGGGACATAAGGCATTTGACCAATACTACGGAGACCTGAGAGCCTGGCAAAAACTGGCCGGCAAGGCCGCAGTAGCAGGTGGCAGGATACCCGCGAGAACGAACTTGCCGGGAATCGCGGGTATGTGGCGAGGGCCCTCTCAATTCTTCAACGGCAAGATCAACCCCGTGGTTCCGTATGCGATTCGCGGTGCGATCTGGTGTCAGGGCACAAGTAACTCGGGCGACGGGAGGATTTACGCCGCAAGAATGGAGGCCCTTGTCAACGGTTGGAGAGATGCCTGGAGCATGCCTGATATGCCGTTCTACTTCACCCAGATGCAGTGCTATGGTTCTCCAGATCCCGACTCGGTGGGATTTGCAGACATCCGCCAAGTCCAGCATCTGTTTTTCAGGAACAACCGCCAGAACGTCGGCATGGTCGTCCAGTCTGACCTCAACTCGGCCAGGCCGCAGGGAATTCACTACTACAACAAACTTCATCCGGGCATCAGGTTGGCACGCTGGGCTTTGGCGAAACAGTACGGCAAAGATGTCGCATATACCGGTCCGATCTACACCGGTTACGAAGTCAAAGGGAGTCAAGTCATCGTATCGTTCGAACAGGAGAGTCTCTTTGGCGGTCTGATGGTTGGCAATAAAGGGTTGGCCCAGGACTACCGGGAAGCGGACAAGTTCGTTGAACCGGCACGGCCGACTCCGACTGACAAGCTGAACCATTTCCGCCTGTGCGATAAGGACAACAAATGGCACGCTGCCGAGGCGGTCATTGTTGGTAACACCGTTATCGTGACTTCAAAGAGTGTCCCCAGGCCGATTGGCGTTCAATACGCATACAACGCGGTACCGGAAAACTCGAATCTCTATAACAGAGCCGGGTTGCCTGCGACGCCGTTTGCAGCGGTCAACGGTGAGTTGATCTTTGAGGAGGACGATCTGGAGAAAGCGGCGGCACTCAAAGCAAAGTACGCACAGTACACCGACCCCGACCATCCGATCCTTCAGGTGGTTGAGTACTTCCGGGATGGTGCGGTTATTCAACACGGCAAACCGATCCCGGTTTGGGGGCACGCCAACAAGGGCGTCAAGCTGACCGTGACGCTGGGGGGAATCACCAGAACGGCAGTGGCGAATGATCTGCAGCAATGGTCAGTAGAATTCCCGTCCTTCGAGGTTTCGACTGACCCCATCACCTTGTCGGTTAAATCAAGTCATGGTTTCAGCAGAACGGTCGTCAATATCTTGATTGGCGATGTCTGGTATCTGACTGGAACAACGCTGCTTAACGGAGAATTGGCGTTCAACCCGCGTGACAAGGAGGCCACGATTCCAACAGCCATGCCGCTGGTTCGTGAATTCAGGAGAAAGACGGCTGCAAGTTCATTTCCAACTCCACGAAAACGGAAGTTTGAAACTGGCGGTGGCAGATACCGTTCATCATGGATGGCCGCTGATTTTTCTGAAGCCGACCGAGGCGTGACGATGTTCGCCTATCATTTCGCAAAAACACTGAACCGCACGGGAATTCCACAGGGCTTCATTACCATGTCATCCGGCCAGGGTGGACGAGCACGACAAATGGCTTCGCCTCTTTCGTGGACTTCTTTCGACGGCGTCAAGGACATAGATCAGCCGGCATTTCAAGCTCGCCTCGATGAATTGTTTATGCAGTACCCCAACTCGAGCATTGCAAGAACAGCTGCCGACCGTCATCTCAAGGACGTGGAAACCTTTATCCAGACAATCATCACAGCTGGCAAGCAAGGCGCAGATTTATCCAAGGCTGCACCGCTTGCTGGCCCGGCTTTTCCGGAGGCGGGAAAAAACAGTACGGTCCGATCCGACATGATTCCAACTTACGCTTACAACTGGTGTGTCAGCCCGATGACTCCGATGGCAGTTTCCGGCGTGATCTGGATTCCATCAGAGAACAATATTGGATACACGCCCGCACACTATGGGGCTGAACTGGAGTTCTACGCCAAGAGTCTTGCCGGCACCTACGGTCTGGACAAAGTGCAGTTTATCTACGCCCAGCCGACAGACTCACTGGTCGAGGGCATCACAGCCCCAGAGATTGCAGGCAGCAGGAGTATTACGTTCGCCTCATGGCCAAAAAGCTTGCAAGATCTTGCTATCGAGATGGCCAGGCTGGCCGAATAATCAGCTGACTCGACCAGTTATCACCAACCTGCCGAAGGCAGGCAGACAGGTTTAATGGCAGCACCTCGTGATCATAAGAAAATGGCGATTCGCTCGATCGTAGTCACTTGGAAGAGGGCAAGCAGCAGCAAGGAACAGCTGTTAGTGAAGGATTAAGACAATCACTCACTTTGTCAGGAAGACCTGGCTCTGCACGACCAGCTTGACCAGGTCCCGCAGGCCATTGCCCCTGGCCTGGAGCTTCCTGACAATCTCGTCCACCTCACCACGATCTGTCGCCTCGAGGAGACGGCCACTGGAATAAGCCAGCATTTTTTCCGCCAGGCAGCGAACAACCTGCGATTCCCGCCCAACAAGCATTTTCTTGTATTCGACAATATCTGCCACCTTCTGGCCTGTCGACATCGTGGACGAGGCATCGATATTGTCCCTGCCCTTGGGGTACCTGTCCCGCCAGCGGCCAATGGGATCGAAGTTCTCAAAGGCAAAACCGAGGGGGTCAATCTTGCTGTGACAGCTTTTACACGCGTCCTGTTCACGATGGAGTTGAAGTTGTTCACGGATCGTCCCGGCATTCCGCAGATCCGGAGAGAGCGGTTCGACATCCGGTGGCGGTGGTGGAGGCGGAGTTCCAAGAATGTTTTCCAGCACCCAGACACCGCGAACCACTGGCGAGGTATCAACACCGTTGGCGGTGGCGGTCATCACGCTGGGCTGGGTAAGCAGGCCGCCACGGCGCGGATCATTCGTCGGCACCTTGCGAAGGAACTCTCCCTTCACATCATCGCGCCCGTAAAAGACCGTGGCGATCGACTCGTTCAAGAAGGTGTAATCGGAATCGATCAGGTCACGAACCGGGCCATTTATCCTCAACAGGTCGGCAAAGTAGGCGTCGGTCTGGGCGACAATCTGAGGCTGGAGCCGGCGATCCCAGTAAACACGGAAAGGGCCTGACCGTTCAGGGGGGCTGTCGCTTAGCTTGTCGAGTCTCAACCAACGCTCGGTAAAGTGTCGCGTGAAAGCGGCTGCCCTGGGATCGTCCAGCATGCGGTCCACCTCCTCCTGCACCACGGCGATGTTGGTCAGCCTGCCCGATTCTGCAAGAACCATCAGCCTCTTGTCCGGCATGGAGGACCAGAGGAAATAGCTCAGCCGCGAAGCGAGCTCGTAATTATCCAACCGCCCAGGTTTTTCACGAAGGTAGAGGAAATCCGGGGAACAGAGGATTGCCGTGTAGCCGGTCTGGAGAGCCTTCATGGTCCGCGCTGCCTGGGCAGTGACGCCGCCGGGTTGCCGCGGTGCTGTTTTCCCGACGGCCAGCGGCGTCATGGCAAATCCCGGACCGCTCCAGAAGGCCTGCAGGCTGTTGGGTTTCCCATAGGCGAAGTACTCGACCCGAAGGACATGGGCGCCGGCTGCCAGCTGCATCGCCCCTTTCTTCGTCGAGGCACCATGGAGCCCATCGTGCTCGACGACCGTCTTGCCATCAATAATCAGACGCGATCCGTCGTCCGAGGCAACCTGGAACTGGTAATCACCCGCCCGCGGTGCTTCCAACCTCCCCTCGAAGACCATGCCGAAGTGTTCTTCGAGCCCTGCCGGTCGAAGGTCAAGCAGACCGCTCACCAGTGCACCCTGTCCACTGGGCTTGAGTGCGGAGAACTCCGGAAGCTTGTTCCAAGATCCCCTGTACGACTTGTAGGTCAAATCCTGGATCACGCTCGCTTCAACCGTGGCCGGATCAGGATTCAGATGTGAGCGAACCAGCCCGACAAAGGGTGCCACTTCTTCCACCGTAACCGGCCTGCGAAAAGCTCTCCCAGCAAACGCCAGTAGTAATGCTTCCACATCTGCCTCGTCAGTGGGCCCGGTTCCATAGAGCGATCTGTGGCTCCTGGGTGGCCACTGATCAACCAGCGGTTCCAACGTCATGCTGTGGACGTGGAGGCTGGGTCCCTTGTAGTGATTGAGCAGGGTGACAGCCATCTCCCTGGACCAGTCAGCACGCGCCTTGTTGTACTCGTCTTTATCTGGAATCTCCTTGTTACTTGGCGCTTTGCGGAAAGCATCGGGCAGGTACTTCTGCATCAGGAGGTCCGTGCGGGCACCGCGGCTGGAGGGACCATTATCCCAGGTCACCTGTGGCAGCCATTGCCTGTCGATCCAAGTTTCAAGCGTGAAGGTACGTCTCTCTCCATCGCCCGGCAGCTTGAGCTGGGTCAATACGACATGGTCGTTCCTGGACCTGGCCTTGTAGAGGCGCACGCTGACCAGGAAAGGTTCCTCCTGGTTGGTCAGAATCAGCTCACCCCAGGGGTGCTGCTGGTTGTGCGCTGAGATCTCGATCGTGATGCGATAGCGGACCGAACTGCCAACACCCCCCCCCAGCGCATCGGCGCTAAGGGTCCCCGTGCGATAGAGCGCATCAAACTCTGGATTAAGCTCACGGGAAAATTGTTCGAGGTCCCCAGTTCCACGTTTACTGATATGGCCTGCGAAACGTCGGGCCTCCGGGTCCGGTCGTGGAGCCGTTTCCGTCGCCAGCTGCAGGCTCTCCTCGGCAGCATCGAGCATCAGCTTGAGGAGGAAGTCGGACATCACGAGTCGCTCACCGATATTGTCGAAGCCATCCTCCTCTTCATCCGCGGGAAAAGCACGAAACGGATCGGAACTGGTGTTCTCGACACGGCCGTTGCCGTTATTGTCCACCAGGCCAGAAACGTTTCCGACTCGCAGGTCCGGGTCATTGATATAGAGCAAGTCACGCACCGTGTTGCGCAGCTCAAAGCGGTTCAGGCGACGTGCGACCGTCTGCCCGCCGGTACTGCGACGCTCTCGATAGGCCGCTTTCAGGCGGTCGGTCAGGACCTCAACCACCTGGGCCAGTTCCCGGGCGTCAGGACGTGGTTTCCCCTCCGGCGGCATCGCCCCCAGGTTCAACTGGTCCAGAATCTCCTGCCAGGACTCCAGAGTCTGGACGTCGGAGAGCTTCGTACCGAGCGAATCGAATCGCTTGTCGTTCTCCTGCGTCTTGGCACCGTGACACTCGTAGCAGTGTTTCCTGAGAAACGGACGGAGCTTGTCCAGCGGGGAAGCAGCCTGAGCAGCATCCAGGGGCACCGTGATCACGATCGCTACAAGGATAAATCGGAACATCAGGCGTTACGACGTTCAAGACCGGCCAGCGTCCCCGTGCTGGGGCCGAAGCGGTCGATCTCGAGGCCGTGATTCTGGAGGATCGATAGCAGGAGATTGGCCGCGGGGATACGTTGCCCCTTCTCCTCCGGGTTGACCAGGTGCTGGCCAAGTTTGAACCCGCCTCCGGCCAGCAGCAGGGGAAGATCCTTGGTCGAATGTGGCCCGGTTGCCATGCCGCAGCCAAAGAGAATCGAGGTATGGTCAAACAATGTGCCGCCGTTGACTGCATCCTCCTGTGCCTTGAGCAGGTCGATCAGGTACGCCATCTGCGTCGTCATGTTTCGCTCGATGAGGTTCAAAGCAGTGATGTGATCGGGACGCTCGCCATGGTGTGAAAAACCGTGGTAGCCACCACTGAGGCCAAAGTCGCCATTAACAAAACCAGAAGCGAGGGTAATGGCCCGCGTTGAATCGGTCTGGATTGCCAGCGAGATTAACTCGACCATGGCCCGCAGGTCTGCCTCGGTGCCATTGCCCTGCGACGGCTCCGGGCGTTCGGTTGTCGGTTTCGGCCGGTCGAGCCAGGGCTGCTGCTGGACAATTTTCTTTTCCAGCGTGCGGACCGCTTCAAGATATTCGGCGAACTTGTGCTGATCCTGTTTGCCAAGTTCCCTGTTCACGGACCTGGCCTTCTCCAGGACCACATCGAGGATACTGTTTTGCCGCTTCAGCCGCTCGGCAGCGGTGGCCTTCTTCTCGTTCGTGTCAGCCAGGAACAGGGCACGGTACATTTGCCGCACGTCAATCGCCGGTACCTGCACGCCGGTACGGGTAAAGCTGACCAGGTTCGACTCGTTAACGCGTAGGGTCATTGATGAAAATCGCGTTTCGGCACCGACAAATTCTGCAATCTTCTGGTCCAGGCTGATATTGCCCTCGGGGAATTGCGCTGCCATGAAGGGGCGCACACCACTGAGCAGGACAGGCACTCCCTGGTGGCCGATGGTGTTTCCGTGGTCCAGGTGCGAGAAAACGGTGAAGTCCTGGCGATGCTTTTCCAGCGGCTTGAGCGTCTCGGGCATCTGGTAGTCTGATGTCGTCTGCTCGGAGCTGGGGAAGAACGTCCTCTTGTAGATGCCGTAGTTGTTCGACAGGCAGACAAAACGCTTGACCGGCCTGGCTGGCTGAATTGCAGCCCGGCCAACTGGTGCCATCGCTTCGAGCATCGGCAGCGCGATTGCTACGCCGGCCCCCTTGAGAAAGCTTCGTCGTTTCAGGGGAACTCGCATGAAACTCTCCTTCGATCAACGCGTATGCCCGGCTTGGGACGGTCGCTTTGTTTCAGCTCCTCGGCTCATGTTCCTTTTGAGCCAGCCTTCCATTGTAGATTTCCAGCTACCATCCGAGTAGGGTTTCCGGGCAACGCATCTGTATATTCTATTATCGACCCTGGTTGTTTCGTTCAAAAGCCCATTTGCAAGTGACCAATGACCACTACACCAACGCGATCGCCAGCCCGATCAACCTAAGCGGTGCAGAATCCGACGCACTCTCTGGCGATGACGAGCGGCTGAGGGGGCTTGGCCGGACCTTCCCGAGAGCGTGAAGACTGCCGTGCTGAAGATGGTCAGGGGGTGACGGGCAATCTCGGTGGTCTATTAGCTGAGAATAGCTTCGACAACTTTTCCATGCACGTCTGTCAGACGGTAGTCGCGACCTTGAAAACGATGTGTCAGTCGCTCATGGTCGATTCCCATACAGTGCAGGATGGTGGCATGGAAATCGTGAACATGAACCGGGTTTTCAACGATGTTGTAGCAGTAATCATCGGTCTTTCCGTAGGTCAGACCACCTTGAACACCACCACCGGCCATCCAGATTGAAAAACTCCGCGGGTGATGGTCACGGCCGAAGCTGGCAGGATTTCCCTGCGCGTAAACGGTTCGCCCGAATTCTCCACC
>Ga0209402_10003189_pt1 | contig 15853 bp, 18 predicted proteins | sample ArcticOcean_MG_C_3_FD_187437 | JGI IMG/M metagenome (GOLD analysis project Ga0209402, IMG submission 187437) | Marine microbial communities from western Arctic Ocean - ArcticOcean_MG_CB8_126 (SPAdes) (version 2) | ecosystem: Environmental > Aquatic > Marine > Oceanic | place: Arctic Ocean... | reverse complement strand
TATCCCAATCCTTCTTTTTGTAGTTGCTTTATATTAGTATGTAAAAATGGTTGATAATGGGAATAATAACTATGCCAAAGTTAATTTGAGGTCACCTCAACCTCAAATAATAGGACTCCCCCCCCCCTGTTCACCCCAGTCAACCACTGTCGAGTAACTTATTGATATATAAGTTAAAATTACCTCTACAAAGTGATTCTTTAACCGTTTTGTATTATGGTACGTTTGATGCTGGGTTAAAAACATTAGTCAGCTTTAGTTTAACCTAAGGAAAATATTTTAAACGGTATAGTAATAGTAAAGGAATAGTATGTTTTCGAGCGATATAAATATTGTTGAAGAAAATGGTGTCTATTCTCTTGTTTTGTTAGGGGAATTTATCCAATGTCGATTCACTACTGATCTAGTTCAAAGTAAGAATAGGGAATTTATTAGTTTTATTGCCCAGGACTTTGATAGTGTCGGCAAACTTGAATTAAAAAATCATAAGATTATAAATGAGGGTGTTAATTGTGCTTATATTATTTATTCAATCCAAAAATTAAAAGTAGAAAATCAAAAGATCTGGAGCGAGATGGTCGAAGCTTTTCGACTAATGCCTAAATCCGATTACGCCCTTATACGAGTTGCCAATGATCCTACATTAGAGCTCGAAGAAGAAGCACGATTCATGCCCGTGAAAAAGGTATTTAGAGAGCAATTAGGTGAAAAGAGTTTTAAGTTGCTTACTTCCTATGCCTGGGGTAGCTATTACCAGTCAATGAGGGCACTAACTGCAGAACAGGAGAGCGGAAATGTTGAAGAGGGACATGCTGGTCCAGGGCAATTAATTTCTGATGACGATTTTAAGGACACAGATAGTTCGAAGAAAATAATACAGTTCATAGATAATACAACTGTGGAACAGAGGGCAGCACTTTGCGCTTTGTGCGAAGCATTAGAATATAAATCATTGATTCTACCTGTCGCAGTTTTGAATAAGTGGATATCTAAGAATGAATATATCAGCGCAGCAATGGTTTTAGCGGGCGGGGTGGCAGATCTATCTGGAGTACATGGCGGTACCGATTCTTCACATCAACAGTTGTATACATTTCATAAGGACATTCTTGAGTTATGCTTGAATTACTGTGATAACAGTCCTTCAATCTCTGAGATTAAGTGTCGGATTTCAAAAGGTGAAAACAAAAATACAGAGTTCAAGCAAACATTCATGTTAGACGTGAAAAGCAGAAAACCAGAAAAATACATTATGGATATGTGCATTAAAACACTTGCGGGGTTTCTCAATTCAGAGGGCGGTCAACTCCTTATAGGAGTAAAAGACGATGGAAAGATACTTGGAATTAAAAAAGAAGTGGATTTGATTCACAAGAGTGAAGATAAATTCTTACTGCATTTTAAAAATAAAACGAAAGAAGAAATTGGCGAAAAATTCTTTACGTTAATTGAGTATCAGATAGTCGAGGTAGATAGTAAAAAGGTTCTTGAAATTAGTTGTGCTAAGTCGGATGAGCCTGTTTTTATTAAGAAAGACATAGAGTTTTATGTGCGAGTAAATCCCGCCACTCACAAATTGGAAGGGAGTGCTTTAGCTGATTATCTACGAAGTCATTTTTACAAGTAGATAAATTCAATAAATTTCAAATAATGTAAATGGACGATAAAAACCAAAACAACCCTAAACTTTCAATCTTTTATATTACAATGGGGGGTGCCCTCATTGCTATGACAACATTGCTTGCAAAAGCATTAGGCACTGATTCTCTTGGAGACCCGTTGCACCCTTTGCAAATTAGTAATGCAAGATTTTTAGCTGCTTTTATACCAATTTTAATTATTACAATAATACGTAAAACTAAAATTGAATCTCCTAGGTGGCATTTACATATCACTAGATCTATAAGTGGATGGTCAGCTGTAAGTCTACTATTTGCAGCTGTTGCAATAATACCAGTTTCAGACGCCACAGCAATAACTTTTTTAAATCCTATATTTGGAATGGTTTTTGCTATTCCTATACTTCGAGAAAAAGTTGGTTCAAAACGATGGTTAGCCGCCATTATCGGATTAGTGGGGTCCATGATTTTAATCAGACCTACAAGTGCTAGCTTTCAACCAGCAGCACTTTTAGCTTTAATATCCGCGTCAATAATGGGATTGGAATTGATCATTATTAAATATCTCGCAAAATACGAAAGTACTCTTCAAATATTAGTTATCAACAATGCCATGGGATTATTTATATCAACTGTGGCGGTCTTATTTGTATGGGAACCACCGTCATTGCATCAATGGAGTGCAATGGCGGCTCTAGGCATTTTAATGGCCGGTGGGCAAGTCTGTAATATAAAAGCATTACGGGGAGCTGACGCAAGCTTCATATTGCCCTTCTCTTACAGCACATTACTTTTTGTAACTCTATATGATTTTTTGATTTATTCTTTCAAGCCTGATATGACAAGTTATATCGGCGCATCAGTAATAATGTTCTCCGTTGCAATTATGACATGGCATCAAATAAAATCTAGTCAAAAAAACCCACATTAACTTATAGAAATTTATATAAGGCTTGATTGAATTTAATCATTGTGCTAAGTTTCCCTAACTTGAATAAGGAGTTTTAATTTGCTACCTCACGTAGAAAAATTCGGAATTTATTTTAATTCGTCGGAAAACAAAGTCGTACGAATCACGTCACCCTATTGGTTTCCGCCAGAACCTGAATGGGTCTATCTAACTAGAGAAGTTAATTCAACACTGACTAGTATTAGAGAAATCATAAAAAATGAAAAATTATCAGATAAGTCTGAAGAAGTCAGTTGGGGTCGGATACCACTATTAGATTGATTTGATTTTATGGCAAAAACAATAACCCACAAAGAAGTAATTAAAATAGCCGACATCAGGGGAATCAATATACCTACTGAGGATGCGATTAGTATTACAAATTCAATGGTTGCCCTAATAGACGATGGAAATCGTATGTCTAATATTATCAAACCCACAACACAACCATCCGCTGTCTTTAAAGTTATAAGGGATTAAGGTTGATGGACCATTTAACGTCCTTATCTATATATGAAGCATCTGAATTACTGAAAAGCAAATGTATATCGCCTGTCGAATTGCTCAATGCTCATTTAGAAATAATTCATAAAAAAGAGCCTATACTAAATTCCTTTATTACAATTCTAGAAAAACAATCTCAGGATTCAGCTTTAATTGCCGAAAAGGAAATACTCGAAAACAAAATCAAAAGCCGATTACACGGCATTCCAATTGGGTTGAAAGATTTATATTTCACCAAAGGTATAAAAACGACTATAGGGTCATCCATTCATAAGGATTTCATCCCAGAGTATGACTCGGCGGTAACAGAAAAACTATCAGACTCCGGTGCGATAATAATCGGTAAGATGCAAATGCATGAATTTGCTCTAGGAACGACAAGTATTAATGAACATCATGGTACTTCTAAAAACCCTTGGAATCCACAACATGTTACCGGCGGTTCTAGCGGAGGATCTGCATCGTCTGTCGCATCTGGGCAAGTGATGGGAGCTATGGGAAGTGATACTGGAGGCTCTATACGCATTCCCTCTGCCGCATGCGGCATTGTCGGATTAAAACCTACCTTTGGCAGGGTTAGTAGGTACGGAGTATTTCCTTTGAGTTGGTCACTTGACACTGTAGGGCCAATGACTCGTACCACAATAGATTCAGCCATAATGATGAATAGCATTGCCGGATATGACTCACGAGACAGTAGCTCAATAAACGTCAAAACAGACGATTATCTCATAAAAATAAATGATGGTATCAAAGGATTGAGAATTGGGGTACCTACAAATTTTTTCTATTCTGTAATAGATCCTGAAGTTGAAAAATCTGTAAAAAACGCATCCCGAAAATTATCTGACTTAGGGGCTGAAGTAGAGGAATTTTCATTACCTGTTTTGGAACATAGCCTTGCAATATCTAGCATTATTTTACTAACAGAAGCTGCAGAAATACACCTTGAAAACATGCGTAACAATTCCGCCAAAATGGGTGTTGATGTGCTTGAAAGACTAAGGCAGGGATTAATTTTAAGTGGCACTGATTACGTTAGTGCTTTAAGGGCACGTACAGAATTTAATCAGGAAATTGACCTGGCATTGCAAAAATATGATGTTTTATTATCCCCAACTTTAGCCATTGGGGCTCCGAAAATAACTGAGGATCTTATAACAATTGGAGATACCACATTATCAACCAGTTCATTAATGTCTCGATTAACACGGCCATTCAACGTAACTGGACTACCGACGATATCTATTCCATGTGGATTAACATCAAGCAAAATGCCCATTGGACTACAATTAACATCCAAAGCTTTTCAAGAATCAACTATACTTAAAACCGCTCAAGCATATGAACGGGAAGTCGGATTCCCCAAAATAGCTTGAGGTACATAAGTCAAATGAGGTGAGTTAAAACAATGACTGAACAAAAAGGATTAACATTACACGAAGCTGCCCGACATGCTGGAGTAACTTTTTCAAAAGAATGGAATCCCACAAGCAAATACATTGAAGCTAATGGATTGAATTTCCATTATTTAGAATGGGGTAATCCTAATAACCCAACATTATTGATGTTGCACGGATTTGCGCAACAGGCACATTCTTGGGATTTCGTTGCTCTATCATTCGCAGATAATTATCACATTATCGCATTAGACCAAAGGGGACATGGAAACAGTGATTGGGACCCTGAACAAGATTATTCACCTGAAGCACAACAAATAGATATCGCGGAAATTGTCAACAAACTAGGATTACATGACATTGTTCTAATGGGACTGTCTATGGGAGGCAGGAATTCTTTCACATACGCAGCAAACAATCCTACAAAAATAAAAGCTCTAATAATAGTAGATGCGGGTCCTGAAAACGTAAAAATGGGCACCCAAAACATAAAAAAATTTGTGGAACAAGAAGATGAATTAGATTCAATAGATGCTTTTGTAGACAGAGTATTAGCTTACAATCCCAGAAGAGATCGAACACAAATAAAAGGCAGCATACTAAATAATTTAATGGAATTACCGAATGGCAAATGGACATGGAAATACGATAAAGTCCTTCGTTCTGCTGGCAGAATTGGAAAACAGCAAGATCCCGAAGTAATAGAAAAACTTTGGAGCTACATTGAAAATTTGCAATGCCCTACAATGATTGTCCGAGGAGATTCATCAGACATAATTGCTACAGATACCGCAGATGAAATGGTACAAAGAATTCCAAATGGTCAATTAGCTATCATTGAAAATGCTGGTCATTTGGTTACGGGAGACAACCCTGCTGGTTTTGAAAAAGCAGTGACAAAATTTATCCACGCAGTATAGTTATAATCAATTTCATAAAGAGATTAGAACCATAACAACTAATGATGTTTTGATGATATCGCTATTTCCTATTTAAAAATACAATTGCAGGTATTATATACGGGTGATATAATTGCTGCTAAATATAAATTATCTATAAATAAGTAAGGGAATCCAGGAGAACGGATTTGGATAAAGCTGAAAAGCAAGCAATTATCGAAGAATACAGGAAAAACGACAACGATACAGGTTCCGTAGAATCTCAAGTTGCTGTCCTTAGTGGTCGCATCAAAGAACTGACCCAACATTTAAGAGAACATAACCACGATGAATCCACAAGAAGAGGGCTACTCAAAATGGTGGGTAGACGAAAAAAGCTATTGAGTTACATAAGTAACGAAAATGTGGATAACTATCGCGCTCTTATTGCTAAATTGGGACTTAGGCGTTAATAAACTTAACTCTTTCAAGAACCCAGTTTTTTATTTCCATTCTATCTAACACACTCGTTATTGGATTTTTTTAAGGAGTTTTTAACATCACTGCAATAAACATAAGCCGAGAAATCGGAGAGCATACCATTAAATTTGAAACAGGTGTGCTTGCGCAAAAAGCAAGCGGATCAGTTTTAATAACACAAGGAGACAATGTAGTATTAGCTACAGTTACTATGAGTAAACCTAGGGAAGGAATTGATTTTTTCCCTCTAACAGTCGACATAGAAGAACGACACTACGCCATAGGACAGATACCTGGAAGTTTTTTCAGAAGAGAAGGACGCCCAACCACACAAGCTATACTGACTTGTAGACTGATTGATAGACCCATTAGGCCTCTTTTTCCTAAAGGGTTCAAAAATGAGGTTCAAGTAATTGCCACAACATTATCTAGCGACAAAGAAACCCCACTAGATATAATGGCCTTAAACGGAGTTTCCACCGCTCTATCTATTTCAAACATTCCTTTTAACGGACCGTTAGCTGCAACCAGAATGGGCTACATAGATGGAGAATTCATAAGTAACCCGTCGTATGCCCAACTCGAAGAAAGTTTATTGGACATTGTAGTCGCGAGCTCTAAAGATGGAGTATCTATGATGGAAGCTGGAGTCAAAGAGCTTGACGAAGCCACAGTTTACGAAGCCATTGAAATAGCACATAACCTGAATCTTGAAACAATCGCTCTACAGGAAGAGTTTGTTTCCATGGCAGGTAAAGCAAAAACTACCTTTACTGCAATTGGACACGATCCATTAGCCGTAGAAAAAGCAAGGTCGATTCTAGGAAATAAAATATATGAGGCTTTAAAAGCTTCCGATAATCAAGATGAGATGAAAGATCAAATCAATGTTTTGGAAGACGAACTAAAAGAATCATTGGCTGAAGAATTTGATTCGAAAGTCATATCAGGAGCCTTCGAGGAATTACTTGACGAGCAATTCAGAGTTCGAATATTAAAGGACGGTATCCGACCGGACAATAGAGGACCTAAAGAAATACGAAACTTATCAGCTGATGTCGGATTATTACCAAGAACTCATGGGTCTGGTTTATTTAATCGAGGTGAAACACAAATATTAGGTGTTACTACATTAGGATCCTCAGGTGATGCTCAAAAAATTGACAACCTTAGCCCTGAAACCTCGAAAAACTTCATGGTTCATTATAATTTTCCTCCATATTCAGTTGGAGAGGCAGGAAGGGTTGGCTCACCAGGACGTAGAGAAGTTGGGCACGGAGCATTAACCGAAAGAGCCTTGACCGCAGTATTACCTAAACAAGAAGACTTTCCATATACTATTAGAATAGTATGCGAAGCCCTTAGTTCAAATGGAAGTACATCAATGGGTAGCGTATGCGCAAGTACATTATCTCTTATGGATGCTGGTGTGCCTATATCTTCTCCTGTTGCTGGAATATCAATAGGCCTGATAACAGGAAACGATAATGAATATGTAACACTCACCGATATTCAGGGACTAGAAGATCATGTTGGAGATATGGATTTTAAAGTTGCTGGTACCTCATCTGGAATAACAGCGATACAGTTAGATATTAAAGTGAACAGTATTAGCTTTGATGTAATAAAAGATGCCTTAAGTCAAGCCAAAGAGGCTAGATCAGAAATATTAGATGTCATAAAAAAGACAATACCTAATGTAAGAGAAGACATAAACCCATACGCTCCTCGTATTCAAAAAATTATGGTGCCTGTGTCCAAGATCGGAGCAGTCATTGGTCCCGGTGGAAAAATGATTCGTAGTATCGTTGAAGAAACCGGAGCTACCGTAGATATTCAAGATGACGGCACAGTACTCATCGGCTCCGCAGATTTGGAAAGTGCTGACAAAGCAATTCAGATGGTTAAGGATCTTACACGAGAAATTGCTGTCGGTGAAATCTTCACTGGAAAAGTAGCGAAAATCGCAGCTTTCGGTGCATTTGTATCCATATTACCGGGTACAGATGGCATGGTTCATATAAGTGAATTAGATGTCAATAGAGTAGGAAAAGTAGAAGATATTGTTAACCTTGGTGATGAAATTACTGTAAAAGTAATAAACATAGATAATACTGGGAAAATCAAATTATCAAGAAAGGCCGTATTAGATCCAACTAGTAGCTCTAACTCCGCACCCGAGACTCCTGTTCGTGAAAAAGTGGCAGTTAAAACTGGAGACATCATAACTGGTAAAGTGGTAAATATAACAAAATATGGGGCTTTTGTAGAAATAGCACCAGGAACAGACGGCATGGTACATATCAGCGAACTTGAAAATTACAGAGTCTCAAACGTAGAAGATGTGGTCAACATCGGAGATGAAATCACAGTAGAAGTTATAGAAGGTAATGAATCCGGAGACCGCATAAAATTATCAAGGAAATCATTATTAACTGATTAAATGAGGGGTATTCCAATGGCTAATATACGCGTAGCAGTTAATGGAGCTTTAGGCAGGATGGGACAAGAGGTTCTTAATGCTATAAGCAAATCAGAAGGAATGGACCCAGTAGCCGCATCAGATCTTGCAAGCACCACCGACACACTGCAGTTGGGCAAGCAAACTCGTCCAATACCATTGTTTGATAATGTATCAGATGCAATAACAAATGCTGATGTGGTAGTTGACTTCACTAACGCTGAAGGGGCTCTAAGTGTTATAACAGCAGCCACTACGAACGGTGTTAATTGCGTAATCGGATCAACAGGACTCTCACAACAAGATTACGAAAATGCCGATCAACTTGCCAACAAAAATAAAACTAGCATAATCATTGCTCCTAATTTTGCTATCGGTGCAGTTCTAATGACACATTTAATAAAAGAATCTGCCAAATTTTTTGATTATGCTGATCTTACTGAAGTACATCATGAAGCGAAAATAGATTCTCCGTCAGGAACCGCAATAGCATTAGCTCAAGCTGCCAGTGAAGGGAAAGGTGCTGATTTCATTGCACCCGAATCAGAAGTTGAGCTTATTCCTAATTCTCGAGGAGGTAATCATAAAGGAGTGGTGATACACAGCGGAAGAATGCCAGGAAGGGTTGCACATCATGAAATGGTTTTTGCATCACTCGGACAAACTTTGACCATACGACATGACTCAATTAATAGAGAAAGTTTTATGCCAGGTGTGATAATGGCCGTCAATGCTTCCTCAAACATGACTGGACTAACATTAGGACTAGGAAAAATTATGGGACTATCTTAGCTATAGTCTCATAACTATTTAAAACTAGGAGGTATACCACCCATTGAAATCGTGTAAAATTGCCGTCATTGGTGCCACAGGAGCAGTAGGTCAAGTTTTTTTGAGAATTGCTGAGGAAAGAAATTTTCCTATATCAGATATCCGGCTGTGTGCATCAGAAAGATCTGTTGGTAAAAAGTTGGAATTCAATTCGGAAGAAATAGAAGTAGAATTATGTACTCAAAAACTTCTTGAAGAAGTTGATTTTACATTCATATCTGCTAGTAGTGATGTAAGTAAGAAAATCGCACCGTTGGCAGCTGCATGTGGATCTATTGCAATCGATGACAGCTCTGTGTTCAGAATGGATGATACTGTGCCATTAGTGGTACCTGAAGTAAACCCTACGGACTTAATATCACACAAGGGAATAGTTTCAATACCTAATTGTTCCACAACACCTTTAGTAATGATATTGAAGCCTCTTATGGAAGCTTCAAAAATTAAACGAGTAATAGTGGATACATATCAGTCAGTCACAGGTACTGGTTCCGCCGCTCTTCAAGAATTGAAAGATCAAAGCCAAGATATACTTTCAGGAAATCAAATTAAGGTACAAGAATATCCTCATCAAATCGCTTTCAATGTTTTGCCCCATATCGAGCCATTTCAAGGAAATGGTTATACACAAGAAGAAATGAAAATGGTGTATGAAACCCGAAAAATACTACACAACGACAATCTAATGGTATCCGCAACCTGTGTTAGGGTACCGGTTCCTGTAAGTCATAGTGAATCAATCCATATAGAATTTGAAACCGCTGTAACCCCTGATGAGGCTAAAAAAATACTATTAAACAAACCTGGCATAAAAATTGTAGACGATCCCTATTCTAACCTGTATCCTATGCCGATCGATGCAAGCGGTTCAGATGATGTTTTGGTCGGACGTATCAGAAAAGATGTGTCTCATCCAAATGGGATTGCTATTTGGATATCATGTGACAACTTAAGAAAAGGCGCTGCGTTGAACGCAATTCAAATTGCTGAAACGATGATGAAACAAAACATAGTTAAATCTACTACATGGAGATGATAAATGGTTGAATTCGGAAGACTTCTTACAGCAATGATAACGCCATTTCATGAAGACGGTTCAATTGACTATCTTCAAGCACGAAAACTAGCAAAAAAACTAGTAGCTTCAGGTACTGAAGGTTTAGTGATCGGAGGAACCACTGGAGAATCACCGTCAATGTCGGATGATGAGAAAATCAGACTTTTTGCTGAAGTAAAAGAGGAAGTAGGAAGTACGGCTGCGGTAATAGCAGGTACAACCGATAACAATCACAATAAATCTCTCGAATTATCTATCGAATCAGAAAAAGTAGGTGTAGATGGATTGCTATTAACTGTTCCTGCATACAATAAACCTACACAAGAAGGCCTATATCAAAATTTTAAGGCTATTGCTAAGGCAACAAAATTACCTGGTCTTTTATACAATGTGCCTTCTAGAACAGCATTAAACATGACTGCAGAAACAACCTTGAGATTAGCGGAAATAGATAACATCATAGGGGTAAAAGAAGCATCTAGCGATTATACTCAAATAACCAACATCATTGACAAATCACCAGACGGATTTAAGGTCTGGTCCGGAAATGATGATGAAACATTCCCAATAATGTGTGTTGGAGGCTACGGTGTTGTTAGCGTAGCCTCCAATCTCTATGGAACCCAAATAAGTACTATGATGAAATATATTTTAGACGGAAACATCGAAAAAGCAGCGGATGAACACAAAAGAATGCTACCTATTTTCAAAGCCTTATTCTGGGTTACTAATCCAATTCCAATTAAATATGCTGTCAACAGAGCTGGATTCAATGCAGGAAGCTACAGGCTTCCATTATGTACGCCTGATAACATATTTCTTAAAGATTTTAATCCCGTAATGGATACATATGACGTCGATCTACCTGTTTAAATTAACGAGTTCAACGTAATAGTTTCATCTCTATGAGGTCCCGTTGATATAATATCTATTGGGCATCCAATAAGCTCTTGAAGCCTGTCCACATATGCCCTTGCCGTTACAGGTAATTTGGAAATGTCTGACAATCCTGCTGTGGGAGTATCCCATCCTTTAAATTCTTCATAAACAGGCTCGCAATAAGTTAAGGCAGAAATTTGAGCAGGAAATTCATCTACAATCTCACCATCTATTTTATAGCCTGTACATAATTTTACTGTTTCAAAACCATCTAAAACATCCAATCGTGTGACAACAGCAGATGTATATCCATTAATCTGATTACTATATTTTGCAGATATAGCATCAAACCAGCCTACTCTCCGTGCTCTTCCTGTAGTTGTTCCAAATTCATTAGCTATAGTTCTTATTTTTTCGCCTACAGAGTCATGTAATTCTGTAGGTAATGGCCCCCCGCCTACTCTTGTTGTATATGCCTTAAACACTCCTATAACAGATGTGATATATCTTGGTTGTATCGCTAGACCTGTAACAGCTCCTCCGATACTTGAATTTGACGAAGTAACATATGGATAAGTTCCATGATCAATATCAAGTAAAACTCCTTGAGCACCTTCCAATACCGCATTTGCACCATTGTACAAACGGTCATTTATATATTTGCCAGTTGGTAAAATAAAATCAGACAATTTATCAGCCCATAATTTACATTTCTCCAAGAGTATATTTAAGTTAATCTTTTCATCTGAATTATTCATTTTCAAGGTGTGGTTTACCGATTCGACAAGTTGCGCAAGCTTATATTTCAAATTGGGTTCATCCATTAAATCAGAAGTTCTAATTCCTTTCCTCGATATTTTGTCATTATAAGCAGGGCCTATTCCTTTACCAGTAGTGCCTATAGCATCATTTTCCAAATTAGATTCTGATAAATTATCTAATAAAATATGGTGTGGGAAAATAATATGGACTCTATCGCTGATCATTAAATTATTTGAAAGATTTATACCCACTTTTGTTAAGGAATCGATTTCAGAAATAAGCGCGTCTAGATCTATAACTAAGCCATTACCAATTATATTCATGACATTCTGATTAAATACTCCGCATGGAAGTAAGTGAAGACTGAATTCACCCAAATCATTTATGACTGTATGACCCGCATTATTACCACCGGAAAACCTTGCTACAATATCTGCTTTATTAGCTAGATAATCAACGATTTTCCCTTTTCCTTCATCACCCCATTGAGCACCCAAAACTGCATGTGCTGGCATATAAAAACTCCCGTCAAAACATCACTGTAAAGTACCTAAAACAGGCAAAAAAATTCTCCTCAGTGGTGATCCTAACAACAATATTCGGACCAACAATGGGAGCTTTTCAAGTGGGATTATAACAGAGTATATAGGATTGGCACACCACTCATAAAATACTTAGTTTCCGTTCATATAGGGAAAGCCAATTTCGATAATATTTCTATTGCACGTGACAGATATATTATTTTTTCTTGTGGTTCAAAATCAATTTCAACGAATTTTTCAGTTTGATCATATCCTCCTAATTCTTGAGGTCCCGGAATGACATTTAATTGCAATTCACAAATTCGCCCTTCTGGAGTAATCACTATACAACCAATATCATTTTTAGCATCAATGGGATCAAGTTCAATGGCTTTGATTGTTTGCATTCCCATAAATCCAGGAAACGGATCAAGTGTTTCACAAAGTCGAATAAATATCGTATTCAATGTTTCAGTAATTTCTAAAATATTATAGTTTTTATTCATGTTAATTCCTGTTTGACATAAATCACACATGCCTATTATATTTGTAAGTCATATTAATGAATATGGCTACGTAGCTCAGAGGTTAGAGCGGGCGCTTCATAAGCGCTAGGTCGCTGGTTCAATTCCAGCCGTAGCCACCATATTAGTCCTACATTTATTTTATGCCTGCGAACAATTAAGATTATTATATTATAAAAATGCCGAAGTGGCGGAACGGTAGACGCGCTACGTTCAGGACGTAGTATCCGTAAGGGTGTGTGGGTTCGAATCCCTCCTTCGGCACCAGTTCCTCAGTATTACCTTGTTTTATTCCTAAAAAAGAGTGTGTGGTTACCTGCAAGCATGATTTTGCCGACATTTTGCCGACATAATTATGAAACTCTTCTCATCGCACCCGCAAAAGACTCGGCTGCTTCTCTTTGCCATTCCGGCATTAAATGCCCATAAGTATCCAAAGTCATACTTGGGCTTGAATGCCCTAGCCGTTTGCTGATCATTACTGGGCTGCTTCCTTCTTGGATAAGTATTGAAGCATGAAAGTGTCTCAAATCGTGAAGCCTGATTTTTGAGCTTCTCTGCTCTTTATTAACCCTGTCTAATGTGCGACTTAGGGCCATTGGGTTCAGAAATCCTCCCAGTTGATTTGGAAATACTAAATCTTTGTCATTATAGGTCTGACCAAGCATAAATTTAGATTCTGTTTGCGAAATCCTGTGCCTATTCAACATTTCGAGAGTTTCGTTATCGATATCTATGACCCTGCGGGATGATCTTGTTTTCGGGGGCTGTAATAGTAGTCCTTTTTCAGAAGACCTAACAAGCGATTGTACGATACTGATTTTCTGTCCGAGGAAGTCAACATTTTTCCATTCTAACCCCAAAGATTCTCCTCTCCTCATACCTGTATAGGCTATCAACCATAATGCTGGAAACAGTGGTTCTTTGAGTATTTTAGACTTTTCTAAAATCCCCTTAACAGTTGAAGGTGAAGGAGGAGTAATTTCTTTCCTTTCAATTTTAGGAGGCTCAATGACTTCAGCTGGATTCCTAAATATAACTTCCATACGTACTCCGTATTTCAGGCAAGCAGAAAGAACTCTGTGAGAATAAATCACCCCCTGTTTAGACATTCCCTGAGACAACCATTCTGATTCAAGAGTTTTGATGTCTGATGGAGTGATCTTTTGAAGTGTCATATGACCAATGTAGCGAACTATGTGTTTTTTGACTATATTTCTATATCTTTCTGTGGTTGTTTGCCTTTTAGCAGGTTCTATATGGTCTCGTAACCACATTTCAGTCCATTCAGAAATCGTTAGCCTATTCGATTGCACGGGTAAACCTTGATCCATAGTTGTTAGAAAGGCTCGTAGCTTCTTTTCTGCAACGGATTTTTTACCCTTCACGTTTACAAACTTGCGCAGACGCTTTCCCGTTGCATCTCTTCCGAGGTCAATATTAATTTCCCAACTCTCTTTTCCTCGTCTTCTTATACTACCTTTCATCTATATAATCCTTACCAAACACACCATTTTTCATTAATGACATTCGAGTACTTATGAATGACCAAGCTGCAGGTTTTGGGATACGATTTTCCTCAATTAGAGATGAGAATTTATCGAAACGATCATTACTTTCCCACGGTTTAAATCCAAGTATTAAATCTAGACCTTTTTCAGTTTCAGGGTTGGATTCAACGGATAATTTGTACAAGATCCATGTTCCCCATCCAGATAATCCTGTAGTGGATTCTCGTATCTTGTTAATCCAGATAGCCTGCTCATTAGTAAACCTGATGATCTTTCCATTTGTACCAGTAACAACTTCAGCTAGAGTGTCTAAAAGGTGAGCAACATTCAAAGAATCCGAGTTATCTTTCATCGACCAGGTCTCCTGATCTGAATAATCATCCTCATCCCTGACAGTTTTAACTATCCTTTGCACTGTCCTGAGTTCAGGAATCTCCAAAGAAAATCCAGGGAGCGTATTTTTTCCAATAATATCTACTTCTTTACATATCATGTCTCGGATTTGAGGAGCAGTATAGTCTTTGAAGGCTAGCTCAACAATCCTGTTTCTTGTTATCTGGTTTATTCTCTGCCGTTGTGGTGCTTCCACTTAGTCTCCTTTTCTTTACAATAGTCGTAATTAGTGATTTATATGTCGTATCACTTGTGGTATTAGACGGCATACCTTATTATTAACGTATTCTACATCCATAATGTCGTAATATCAATACAGAATGTCACGGAGCATTACATATATGACACAACAACAACAGGAAAAACAAACTTTCACGGTTGAAGAAGCCGCCAAAATTTTAGGTATCGGAAGGCAGACTGCATATGATTTGGCCCGCAAGGGCACGTTACCAGGGGGCAGGCGTCTTGGGCGAAGATTCATAGTTTCCAAGAGTGAACTTGAAGCCTATCTACACGGACCATTTCAAAATTGAAAATGGACTCAGACATCCAACTGTCAGCCTTTAAAGCGATCGATCGTGGTTGGAATCCTATTCCAATAAAGTTCAGGTCAAAGAAATCTTCTAAGTCATGGAAAGAATTTCAAGATAGAAGAGTAAGCAAGGATGAGGTTGAACAACTCTTCCCCAGTAACAAGGCAAGCAACATCGGTATAGTTACTGGAAAAATATCTGGCCTGTGCGTCCTGGATGTAGATAAAAAGTCTGGTGGATTTGAAACCCTAGAAAAACTAACCGCAGAATTTGGCCATTTAGCCGAAACCCCTACGGTACTCACTGGTGGAGGAGGATGTCATTTCTACTTTGCAGCCTATGGAATAAGAAACAGCGCTGGAGTGTTGGGAAGGGGTTTGGACATACGGGGTGATGGTGGCTACGTAGTGTATCCACCGTCTGTCCATGAAAATGGAACTCCGTACAAATGGCAACAGGGATTGAGTCCTGAAGAAGTGCAGGTGGCACCAATTCCTGAATGGTTGGTGGACAAATTAATTATAAAAGCCAGTGAAGTATCAGAATCTCAC
>Ga0209402_10003188_pt1 | contig 15855 bp, 22 predicted proteins | sample ArcticOcean_MG_C_3_FD_187437 | JGI IMG/M metagenome (GOLD analysis project Ga0209402, IMG submission 187437) | Marine microbial communities from western Arctic Ocean - ArcticOcean_MG_CB8_126 (SPAdes) (version 2) | ecosystem: Environmental > Aquatic > Marine > Oceanic | place: Arctic Ocean... | reverse complement strand
CAGTGTTTCAGTTTGTTAGTCTCTTTGCCGAATCCACAGCGTTCTGAGAGTTCCCTCACAGTTATAGCCATGGATGGCATATCAATATACCAATTAGGTGAGCGATCATGATGCGTGATCTTACCTGTATCGTAGAATAACTTAAAGTCTGAGCAGGCTCTCGCTCCCTCTACACAGATCCAATAGTTATGACATGTGTCACAAGGTGACTCGTTCATTGTCTTGTTGTTCCTCAGATTGTAGATACCAAAAAGGAGCAGTTTAACGCCATGCTCAGGGCGGTAGTCGCTACAGCTGCGAGGGGGTTATCTCTCGATATCAGCGACTATATACAGACATGCTATCAGCAAACTCAAGCGGTAGATCCTGATTGAATCTGTTGATCAAGCCAGGTCCTGCATCGTACTTCTTAATGAGTGCTGGACTTTTCATTACTTTCTCAACAGCTTTCATACGTGATCCACGACCACGAAACCGAAGGTTCTGTCCTTCGAATAGACCTTTCAAGTGAACTGGTACATCTTTAGCTATTAGTCGTTGCGTTGCGTATTTTCGCATTATATGTCGCTCTCCGTCTTTGTGTTTGTAGTCTGTTTAAGTTACTGCGTATCCTTCGTGATCGCTCTGAACTATGAGCATTACGAGAAGATTCTTGGTCGAACCGCCATTCAGGTTCTGGTATGAACCTCATTTTGATCCCCCTGGGTTAAAGTTACTCATCTCAGGATCCTCTTGAGTGTCATCAATGAATCCCGCCTGCCATCCGACATGGTACGAGTCATAAGCTATATCGATAAGATCCTCAATCATGTCCTCTCGCTGATCAGGATTATCGCCATGCTGCTCAATGACAGACTCAACATTAGCCATGATACGGTTACGAACTCGCCTTGGTATATCTCCGTGTACTCTATGTTCATATATCTCAGTCATATATTAAAAACTCCTTTTATCCATATAGGGATATTTAAAGTTTATAGTAATTTAAGTGGCGGAGCGGACGGGACTCGAACCCGCAACCACTGGCGTGACAGGCCAGGATTCTAACCAATTGAACTACCGCTCCCAATGTCTGGTTCTTTCTCATCTTCTTCACAATACCAACACTTACCATCGTTAAACTCTTTCTCACTCTCGTATAGCTCGGAACCACAGACTTCGCATCTCATATCATCGGTCTCGTTTTAATGAAAAAAAAACACCAACATCCTTCACGTGCCATAGCTGGTCGGGCCGTTCTTGAGATGCTGGTGCTAATTACTGTAGCTACTTATTGCTACAAGTGCCGCGCATTTGCGACTCGTTATGCAGCTTCGGCATATACTTGACCATCGCTTAATCTACTTTCTTTTTGTGCTTCGGCATAAGCATCAACTGGCCAGATCTTGAAATAACCTGGCATTTGCTCATAGCGACACTCAGTATCTGTCCCATCGGCAGTATCGCCAAATATTGCCTTTAATCGACTGTTGTGCAGTGACACAATTGCGAATCGACGCTCCTCAGTATGTTGCTTTGATGCTTTTTTAACTCGAGTAAAGACCTTGTTTGACCCTTCAGGATCAGCCTCGATCTCGATCGAATCAGCATGGTATGTTACTTTAAACTTTGAACCTGGTGTAAAACCCTCAAGCCCGTATCTTTGCTGCTCTAACCACAAGCGCCTTTTGCCTTTTTGCGTATGGATTTTCATCGGTTTTAGTTCAATTCCTGACATGTTTTTAGCTCCATCGTTCAATTTGTGAATCATCGTATATACGACTATTTAACACCCACTCAGCATCTTCGAACTCCTCGAAATCCGCATAGTCCATTCTTAGTTCGTTACTAAGATCGTCCCACTCAGACTCGATTTGCATCGTTCGACTAAAGCTACTCCAATCCTCGGAGTCGAGACACTCCTGCCACATCGCCTTTAAAGCCATTTCGCGGTAGTGATTTGGTACTGACATATTTGACCTCAGTGTTATTAATAAAAATTGTATATCCATTAAGGGATATTTCAAGTTTATAGCTTTTTAAGTGCCATTAAACAATGTCATAACAATGTTGCAATATTATCATATAATGATATAGTTTATCAGTGTTTCTCTCATCTGAGCATCTGTTTTATTCAGAGAAACTTCGCACACACGCGAATTTCCTGAGAATCAGGAGAATCTTGAGATTATCTCATCCCCCGTCCAGTTATAGCATCTTTAGAATATAATGAAATGCTAATATACTTCTCTGCCTCGGCATAGCCGGGTAGGGGTGAAGAACTATATTAGAATATTATGATATAGTTGGCGAAAACAGCATTAACCGGTCTCCCAATTGAAAAAAAAGGACCCCGAAGGGCCCTCAAACTCTTTTCAGTTATTCTAGTCTAGTGATCGAAGATACACGAAGACTCCAGTAAGAGTGATGAATGATATTGTGCAGATCAGAATTTCAAGACCTGTCATGATGCCACCGGCATGATCTTGATATACCCTTCTGACATCTCGTATGACACCGGCGTATCTACCCCATTTTCAGTATCGCCGAAGAGATTCTTAAGTCTCGCATTGTGAATTCCAACTATCGCGAACTTACGTTCTTGTGGAATTCGTTTCGATGCAGCTTTAACTCTCGTGAAGACGGTGTTAGTACCATTCTCATCAGCTACTAGTTCTACCGAATCTTCGTTATACACTACGTTGAAGCGTGAACCTGGTTTGAAGCCGGGTAATCCGTACTTCTGCTCCTCGAGCCACAGCCGCCTCTTACCCTTCTGCGTGTGAAGCTTCATACTTGTCTCATTTGTCATAATGATATTACCTTTATTGATAGTGATTTAGTAGTTTTATATTGAACATCTATATAGGGATATTGGAAGTTATTCATTTTTTAAGTAGAAGAATATCAATGAGATTCTTATATACTAGCGTGCTATAAATCAGCTACTTAATAATATAAGACTTTACTAATACTGGGGAAATCTGTCTTGGTAAGACCGGACGCACAACCTACCCTTTTGATTTCTATTTTTTTCTAAAATTTTTCAGTTATTACAGTTACTGTGTTAGAATATCCGGCACCTGGGGAGAGACCAGCAAACATAGGAGAATCAATATGGCGGAGCGCCTGACAAAGGAACAGAAACGAAACTATGCCGATAAAGCCATGAAGCTACCTAAATTAAAGGCTACAAATATTAGTCTTGCATCAGAAAAGGCCGCGCTAAAGGGTAAAGTACCAGATAACATGCTAAACCGAATAGCACAAAGTAATGTAAATAATAAGCTAAAAAGGGCGGCGGCAGGCGAGTCATGAATTTAGGACCACAAGGAATGATGACGCCATCATACGAGGGCATGGGTAATGAAGACCGTGGTAATCCATTCTTAAGTGCCACAGGTCAATTGGACCCAATGAGTGGCCAAATGAAGGTTGTTCAAGAAGAGATGACCATTCCAGACGACGTAAGGGAACAGATCATTAGTATGAGCGCTACTGGCATGCAGGTAGATGAAATCATAGAGATGGGCATTCCTCAAGAGATGGTACAGAAAGTGTTAATCGATAGTAAGGTTCAGGGAAGAAACCCTAAACAAGCTATGGAACCAATGCCATTCAATTTACCTAGCAACCCACGTCAACCGTCTAGCCCTCCAGATGATGAAGCAGGCGCATTACAGAGTGGTATTGGGCTATCGCCTATGCCATTCGAAAAATACTAATGCCTTGGAAAGAAGGGCAATCTGGGAATCCTAGAGGGAGACCGCGGAAAAGTCAAAAATCAATGGCTCAGTTAAGGAGTCAGATTAGCGAACACTTGCCAGATGTTATTGAAGTTCTGGCTAATGCAGCTAAGGAAGGAGATGTACAGGCAGCACGGATACTGGTCGAACGATGTGTACCATCTATGAGGGCGCTAGACCAGAATATTAATGTAAATGAATCAGTGCGTGGCATCTCTGACGAAGAGCTGTTAGGCTTAATAAATGAGTTTGAAATCGGAACGGAGGTTAACTAATGGCAACGACTACAAGAACCCTATATGATACGTTTAGCGGAGGGCTTGGTTTAGGTAGCATGACGATTACAAATGGGGGCACCGGTTATACCAGTACACCTACCGTAGTTGTTCCAGCTCCTCCAGCAGGCGGGGGACAAGCATCAGCAACAGCCACCGTTGTAGGTGGAATCGTGACAGCAATTACGGTAACCAATCCAGGTAATAGTTACGTGGTAGCACCTACCATCACCTTCACGGGCGGCGGGGGCTCAGCTGCAGCAGCGACAGCTGTTATGACGACTGGTATTCCTGGCGAGTATTCAGGTGAAACATGTGTGTTGCTAACATTCACAGCTCATGGAGCGGCAACGACAATAGATGCTAGCACATACCTTGGAGGCTCGAACGGTACGCAGGGGTTTCAAAAGTATCGTATCAGCAGTATAGAATGGTCTACCGATCAAGCGATCGCGGTAACGTTTACAGGTACTGGATTAACGGAAGCCATCACGGTAGCGCCAGGGCAAGGCAGCTTCAAAACTCCATTAGTGAACACCACTACACAACCAGGCACCGCTGCTAATGCTGACGTTGTTGTTACCCCAGCGGCGGGAACTGATGGTTTTATGTTGCTGAAACTAGTTAAAGAAGACTTCGCGTAATGGCAAGTACTATAACAGCAGGAACCTTAACTGTAAAGATCACAGAGACTATAGCTTTGAATGGCACTAATATGGATGCTACTAATTCGTTGGTTATCAACTCTATTAACGAAATAAGCCAGAGAATACTTACCGTGCCAGATGGCAATATTATTGTAGTCTTTGAATTTGGCGCATCCGTTGGGTCTGGCACATTCATAAAGGGTGATGTAAAGTACATCAGAATCACTAATAAGGATGATACAAATCCAGTTGATATTAATTTAGCAACAGCCTCATCGAATCAGTGGACTAGGTTGGAGGCTGCTAAAAGCTTTATAGTATCTGGCGCAACTAACATGTCTGAGGGTGTTTCAAGCTCATCAGTCACAGCATCTGTCGTTGCTGACTTGGTTAAGCTTAGCGCTTATATACCTCAAGGTGACCCGCCTGTTGATATAGATTGCTACGTGGCGATGACATAATGGCTATTTTTAGAGGTACCACGTCTGTTGGCAGCGCTGTCGATATGAATAAAAAAGCAAGCGCCGGATCGCCAAGTGATGTTGACGAGTTTGGATTCCCTCCAGGCATGTCACCACATGAAAAGCTCACAAGCTTTGGATCAAAAGCGCCACCTAAAGGGTTTCATGAATACATTACTAAGGCATTTAGGTCATATAAACCGGCTAAGTCAACAGCAGCGCCAGCAGCACCAGCAGCAGCCCCTGCTCGTGCTACTCCGCCACCGCCCGGGTTATCGCCTAGCGCGTATGATCCTGGCAAAGCTAAACTAGGTGGGAGTATGGTACCTGGAACATTCGGCACATCAACAGCTGGAATGGCCCCTCCCTCTCATAAAACTGGTTCTTATGTATCAGGACCTTGGGCTGGCACCCCGTCTAAAGTTGTTTGATGGCGCATACACGATTAACAAGCGCTCATACCCGTCCTTGAGGAAATCATAATGGCAATAGTAGATTACTTTGATAAAGACAGTGGAACGCGAAAGAAAAAACACTTCGCTTACACCGCGCAAGGTTTAAAAGACAGAAAGGCATTCACAAGAGACCAATCACAGTACGCTAAAAAAGCTGGTAAAAAACAACCATCTACTAGATCCGGGATAAAATCAGGAACCCCATCCCCTGCTAGGTCTGGTCACACCGGACCAACAATTAAACCGGGTGATCATCATCCTCCAGCTACTGAAAAGAAAAAAGTACAGAAAACATATGAGATGAATAAAGACTTGGATATGGGTGGAAAACGCGTGGTGGAAGGTATTGGTTTCTCGCCTCTAGGATACTAAACTGATATGGCGGTTATAAAAAACATATCTAAATTAATTGTTCCGGCGGCCGGAAAGGGTCCTAAGGATGTAGTAGATTATATTAATAATCAGGCTTGGGCACCAACTAGTGTGGACGTTGGGCTTATTGAAAACCCAGGCGATTTTGGGTCTTACCTTGGTAGCGTGGTTGGTATTTTACCAAATGATATTACTCCGTTTCTACAAGCCACCATCACATCTACCGACTTAATGATTCCCGTGACTAACCATACACCACCAAGTAAGCCATTATCTTCTTGGCCTGCTAGTGGCTATGCACAGGTTGATTCTGAAATCTTTCTTTATAGTGGGATAATTTCGGGCCTTCTTAGCCCTAGTGGTTACGATGAGTTTTTGGTTTCTTCACCTGCTAACCGTGGCGTAAAGGGCACAACGGCCGTAGGACACACAGCAGGCGCTGGCGCCTTCTTCACCTTGATGCTTATCGGCGCGACAACTAAAATAGAGTATAACAAGGCTTTAGGCATCTTTAACGTGTGGACAAGAACTACTCAGCAAAGAGATTTGACAGGTTGGTATGGTGATAATGGCTGGACTTATGAATATACGACATACTTAATACCTTGCCCTGAAGACGTTGTAACTTTCTTTGAGACTGCTGGTGGTAGCACTTGAGTCTTTCCGTAGCCTTAGCTAACGGGCTACCAAAGGAAGAAATCCGTGCATTATTATTATCAGAGGTGCAGCGACGCCTGGAGGCGCGGAAGACACGCTGGACAGCACTCGAAGGTCCACAGAAGAAGTTTGTTAATAGCGAGCATCCTCATATACTGTTTGGCGGAGCACGCGGAGGTTCTAAAAGTGTTGGAATGCTTTTAGCGTTTCGCAAGCATGCAGAGAAATACGGAAGGGAGGCGCAAGGCCTTCTGTTCCGCAGGTCGTTTCCAGAAACGGGCGAGCTCATAAAGTTGGGTCAGTACGTCTTCGTACAGGAAGGTTGGGAATGGAAGGTCGGGGAGCGAAAATGGGTCTCGCCCAGCGGAGCTGTGCTACAACTTAAACATCTTGATGAAGACGCTGATGCTATGAAGCTTCAGGGTTTTTCTGTAACTTTCTTAGGCTTTGACGAACTCGGTAACTGGCCATCGCCGGAACCTATCGATATGCTCGGTGCAACCATGCGTTCTGCTGCCGGCGTACCGGTTCTTTTCAGAGCTTCTGCTAACCCAGGAGGACCTGGACATAACTGGGTGAAAGAAAGGTACATCGACAATGACGATGGGGAATCGATTTTCATTCCGTCGAAGATCCAAGACAACACTCCTCTGATGGAGAACGACCCGGGTTACGTTGACCGGATCAAAAAGAGTGGACCAGAATGGCTCGTAAAGGCATGGTTAGATGGTGATTGGAACATAGCTCCGGGTGCTTTCTTCGAAGGCGTGTGGGATCCAAAGATACATGTTGTAGAACCGTTCGATATACCGTTAGAATGGAAGCGGTGGAAATCTTACGATCATGGTTACAAGTCTCCAGCTGGATGTGTCTGGTTCACTCAAGACTATGATGGTATAATCTATATCTATCGAGAGCGTTATTGGAGTTCTAAACCAAACAAAGGAAGCGAGACCCCAATAGAGGAGATAGCGCGGGAGATAAATGATGCTGAAAGTATTGAAAGAAAACTCAAGATTAGATTCAAAAGTAATGTGGCCGATTCAGCGATTTTTATGCGAGACGGTCGCCAGAAAAGTGTTGCAGACGTATTTGCTGATTATGATGTTATCTGGGAGTCTAGTGCTAAAGGCCCAGGATCTCGTATACAAGGGTTACAGGAGATTGTTGACCGCTTGGCAAACGAAAATCTTAAGGTATTTAGCACGTGCAAGCATTGGCTTCGTACGGTGCCCTCGCTTCCTGCTGACCCAAAAAGGGTGGAGGATATTGACACGAGCGCGGAGGATCACCTCTTTGACGCTACGAGATATGGATTAATGCTAAGGAGAGCGCGGAGTATTAAGCCAAAGCCTAAACAAAAGACGCCGGATCGCTTCACCTTAGAATGGTTGGATCGAATCGACGAACTATACAATAGGAATGAATCATGGCCGATCTAGGTATGTTGTCAACAGATTTAGAGATAGGCACTGGAGATAATACTCCTTCAGATGCCAGTGGTATGCTAAAAAAGTGTCAGAAGAATATAAATCTATCATATAAAAAATGGAAGAAATACTATAAGGAAATAGAGCACAATCGTGTATATGCACTAGGTAAATTAAATCCAAGATCTATTACTATGGTCGCTTCGCAAAACATGCAGGAGGGTGGGAGATCAATAAAGGGTAACATTATTCACGCCACCCTACAAGGTTTATTGCCTCATATTTATGCCAAGAATCCAGAGATAAAAATACGACCACACAAGTATGTGGATGCTGGTAGTTCAGAATATAGAGTAGCAGATTTATTCGCAGCCACATTAGAAACCGTTCTTAATGAATCATTAAAGAAAGCAGATCTAAAGAAGATCGCTAAGCAAGTAGTAAGATCATGCATGACCAGCAAGATAGGTGTTGTAAAGGTAACCTATCAAAGAGATTACTATAAGGACCCATTAGTTAGTCGGCAGTTTAACGACGCTCAAGATAGTTTAGCTAGAATTAAATCTGATGTTAAAGAATTAATGGCGGATAATACTTACGGCGGGGAAAAAGACGAGCTAATAGAAGAAATAAAGGAAACAATGCTTGGGTTACAAGATAGAGTAGAGGTTCTACAAAGAGAGGGATTGAACCTTGGTTTCGTTAGGCCTGAAGATTTTAGAATGGATACATCATTAGATTCATTGCAAGAATATCAATCAGCTCAGTGGATGGCTAACGTTACATGGATGACGCCGAATGATGTTATGGATCGGTTTCAACTATCCAAAGAAGATGTACAAAAGTTAGTTATTTACAAGCGCACCGACGCTGGCATCCTTAATAGGTTAACTAGGGATGAGGGTCTGCAAGTTAGTAGTAGTGAAGATGTGAACCTGGCATTAGCCGTGTGGGAGTACTGGGATAAAACAGCGCAAACCGTTTACACTTTTGCTGAAGGCGGTAAAAAATGGTTGAAACCACCCTTCCACCCTAGTAGGCTTGGTGAGAAGTTTTTCCCGTTTTTCTTGCTTGGTTTGAACTGGATAGATGGTCAAGAATGGCCTATATCAGAAACTGAATTATTGATGTCCTTGCAGGATGAGTATAATACCATTCGCACTCAAATGTCTAAACATAGAGAGTTGTCTGCTCCGTTTTATGTAGCCGATTCTTCACGTGTTAACTATGAAGATATAGAGGTGTTTAGCAATGCAGCCATTGGTGAGATTGCTTTGATTAACGCGTCTGGTCAGAATGTAAATTCTGTTTTTCAACCTGCTGTGCCGCCGCCTATGAATCCACAGGTTTATGATACCTCTCCATTACGAACAGATATAGAATGGATTAGTGGATTAGGGGATGCGCAAAGAGGCGGAATCAACAGGGCAAAAACAGCTACAGAGGCGAACATACAGCAAGAAGGTTTAGCCACTCGTATAGCTGAAAAGGTGGATATTACAGAAGATTGGCTTAGAGAGTTAGGGTGGTTTGCTGCGGAGATATTATTGCAAGAGGTTTCACCACAGAAGGCTATAGAGATCGCTGGACCAAATGCTTTTTGGCCTATCCTAAATAAACAACAATTATATGATTCTGTTTTTATAAATATCGCTGCCGGAACAACCGGTATGCCAGATAAAAACGTTGAAAAAATGCGTTGGATAGAGTTGATGCCAATCATCATGCAGAATATTGAACTAGTGCAGCAAATGAGAGGTTTTGGTGTTCCAGACGAGTTTAACCCATATGTTCAATTGCTTGAAGAAACATTCTTGAGGTTCGATGAGCGCATAGACATATCTAAGTTCTTACCGCCTATGCCAAAAGAAATGCAAGACATTATGCTGCAAAATCAAATGATGCAACAAGCTATGGGCAAAGGAGGACAACCAGAACCTGACAATGCGGTACCACCACCACAAGGTATGAATGAAGCGGAAAACGCACCGCAAAATAGAGTAAATCAGCGCACAAGAAATCAGTATAGAGAACCACAGGGAGAGATCTAATGGCTGAGCCACAAGTAGAAATGAGCAATACGGAAATGTACCGCGATACATTGAGTGTGTTAGAGCAGGAACTGGAATCTATTCAATCAGACCAACCAGAGGAGGAATCTCATGTCGAAGTCCAACCTAAGGCCGACGAAGAGACCAACACTGACACTCCCACCTACCAAGAAGCTGAGGCATCTCAAGAAGACCAGGGGAGTAGAGAGGTTAGCGCAGAAGCATCAACAGAAGCAGTTTCAAGAGGCGAGGGAAATCAAGCGCAACCAGAGTTAAACGATGAAGATGCTGAAGTATATGGGAATTTAAAACCTAAAGCTCAAGAAAGATTTGAGCATTGGATAAACCGCGCAAAGGAATTAGAAGGATCTAATGATACATTAAAAGTTTCTGGAGAGCTACATGATTATATAATGGATTCAGGAACTAATGCAGATCAATTAAATTGGTCTTTAGGCGTTTTCAAGAGTTTGAATTCTGGAAACTACGAAGAAGCCACAAGAGCTTTAAAAGCGCTAGATGAGTTCGCTGACCAAATTGGTGAAACATTAGGCGTAAATAGGGCGCAAGATAGTAACGCTGGTTATAATGACTTTGAAGACTTATCTAAAGCTGTAGAGAATATGGAAATCAGCGAAGAGTGGGCCAATAAGCTAGCTTCTGACAGAGTAGGTACAAATTCACAGAATCAAGCGCAGGCAGATTATCAACAGTATTATCAAAGTCAGTTACAGGCTCAAACAGAGACGCATGAGACCACAGAACAAGCACTATCAGACATAACCGATTGGGAGAATGATCTAATAGGTTCTGATCCAGACTTCTCTTCCAAGAGGGATACAATGATGGAAATCAGTAGAGAAGTAGCTTCTTCTGAATTCCCACCGGAACAATGGTTGGGTATCCTTCAAAACCAGTATAATGTTCTTTCGCGAGGAATGACGGTCGCTCACTCTGCGAATGGAAACGCTAGTAAAAATTCAGGGCCTCTAGCACCTGGAAGAACAAGCAGCGGCTCAGGAGATGCGTTAGATTCAAATCAGGCTGAAGCGACACCGGAGTTTCTTCAAGCACATTTGGACGCTATGCATAATTAACAGGATTAGATGTTAGCTGGATTCATCACCAGTAGCACGTATAGGCGTTCGTGTGGCCAAACCTGTTCCGATATAATATACATTACCAGGAGGTAATATAATGGCAACAAACTCTGCATTAAATGCTGCCGACATTACTCAATTGGGATTTGTAGCTCTTCAGAACTATTTGAAGAATAAACCTATTGACCAGGTTGCTGTACAGCATCCTTTACTCAAAGCACTAATGGCTAAAAAGAAGCCTTGGGGCGGCGGTAAGGAGAATATTGTAGAGCAGATTCGTACGGGTTATGATAACTTCTTTCAGTGGTTTGGTGACAATTCTTTAAACACGTCATCCCCTGTTGGTTTTAACACGCGCGACACGGTTGTTCAGGCTTATTATCCTTGGAACTCGGCACACGACGGTTTCCAATTCTCTGAAGACTTCCTAATTGGTAACGGCATTCTTATTGGTGACTCTCAAAGTCCCCACAACTCAAGCGCAGCGGGTCTCGTGCAGCTTACCAACGTTTTCAATGAGGCGATGGAAGTTCTTCGATTAGGTTTCGAAGATATTCTTGACCAGTCATTGCATCTAGATGGTTCGCACAACTTGGGAGGTGGTACTTCTCTAGCCGCATCGGCTATTAATGGTTTGGACTTCTTGGTTTCCTTTGATCCCCGCTCGGGCCTTGTTGGTGGTATAAATAGAGCTACGGTGGGTAATGAGTACTGGCGCAACAACTGGGATACTGGCGGAGGTTTGAACACTCACGTGTCTCTTACCCCAGCTGGTCATGGTCATGCCTCTCTATTGGCTGCGATGCACACTATGTGGCGCGCATGTCAGAAGAATGGCGGAACACCTGACTTCTTGTTGGCTGGTACTGACTTTATCAAAGGTTATGAACTAGCAGTAGATGCTAAAGAATCTCGCTATGCTGTACAGCCTGGTTCTATGAGCGCTCCGTGGAACTTTGATCCCTCAACAGAGATTAAGGACGGCGGCACTTTTACTGGTTTGTTCTTCCAAGGCGTTCCGATTATCTGGGATCCTATCTTCGATACAATTGGTGCTACCGCGGCTCAGAATATCAGTAATGGTACGACAGTAGCATGGTCTAAGCGTTGTTACATGCTTAACCTAAAGCATGTTTATCTTCGTCCGATTGAAGGTAATGATATGATCGCTCGGAAGCCTCCGCGCGAGCATACCAGCTATAACTACTACTGGGGCATGACGTGGCGCGGTTCTATGACCGCTAACCGCATGAATTGTCACGGTTGCATTATGGCGACAGGTGCGTAGTAAAACTTGGACCTTGGGGGCTTCGGCCCCCTTGGTTCTTTTTTATCAAGGGAGATAAATAATGAAGACTGTTCCAATGTTAGAAGTTATGGTAACTCTAAACGCTTTCTCTAAGACAAAAAAAGTTTTCCCAGCTCACGAACTTCCAATATATCTTGAGAGTTATGGCGCTGCGAATATAGAGATAATTGGGAAAAATGGAGATAATCACAGTATCAAAGGTGTTGATGAAGAAGTCGCTAATATGGTTGCGTATCATGGTAATCAACTACTACAATCGGTATTTGGAACCAACTTTATCGATGGTATTGAAGTATCCATAAATCGGATTATAGAAAAGGAGAAGACAATAAATGGCAGCGAGAACACTGCTAAGCCTAAGGACGGAAGTAGGTCAGAGACTAGGGTTTAGCTCTTCTGGTTCTGGCGCTATACTTCAAGCTGGTTTACTTAACTCAGCTTTAAGAAGCGGTCAAGAACAATTATTTTATGAGTTTGGTGATTTACTAACTCATAGGATAAACGATACGGAACCTGGCTCTACAGTTTCAGGTACGTCATTGTATGATTTCCCCCCTGATTTAGATCCCTTAAAAGCTTTGACTATTTCTATGCAAAGAAATAGCGGTGGTATTTATTATGAATTAGCAGTTGGTATCAGCGTAGGCGATAGAAATGTTTTGCCAGTGTTGAATCAGCGTTGGCCCTCTCGTTACGACATAAGAAACAATTCTGTAGTAGCTGGTGTTGTTAAGCCGATGATAGAACTTTGGCCAATCCCAGACAATGCATATCCATTAAAATTATCTTACAACGCCAAACTAGGCGATTTCGAATTAGATACAGACTTAAGCACTATACATCCACAGTTGATTTTGCTACACGCTATCACTACCATGAAGGCGCATTATCAGCAACCAGATTATCAATTATACTCATCTCAGTTGCAGGCCTTACTAGGACGTATAAAATCTATTGGTTTGCAAGCAGGTGGATCTACTCGACGCTACTTCAAGCAAACTCAATCATTCTCGCTTGATCCTGCATCTTACTGGCCGATGGGTTCTGTGGTTACGCAGCAGATTAACAACATCATCTCCTCACACACATTAATTACGCCGGCGACAGATAGTGGTACATTTATCACCACGGCGACTTCAACATAGGAGATATTAATGCCTACAACTAAAGTCATCGATATGTCAGCCAGGACCTCATCTGGTCTAGCTTATGATGATTACCTGTATTTAACCGGCGAAACTCCAAATATAGATGAGAAGATGCAAACATCTGTATTGCGTGATTATGCTTTAAGTGGGATAAAGACAAAAACGAATAGTGGTTTGAATATATTGTCAGACCCAACCAAACCATACGCATCTACCAATCCTGAATATGAAGTAACATTAGACGTAAGCAACTTAGCAGTTGTAACGCCTGCTTCTACAGATTATCTAGCTATACAAGATGTTACAGATGGAACGACAAAGAAAGTCTTAATATCATCACTTGGCCCACATGTCGGTGACATAACGGATGTAGTTGCAGGCACCAACTTGAACGGAGGTGGAACAACTGGTTCCGTTACTTTAAATCTAGACAATACAGTAACAGGATTAACTTCTGTTTCTTCCACTGGATTCACCGGTGCTCTAACTGGTAATGCGACAACAGCTACAACACTAGCTACACCAAGGAATATCTCTGGAGTTGCATTCGATGGCAGTGCAGATATAACACTGCTTATGACAGGTTTAGGCGATGTGGACGGCGGCATGTCTCCATTGAATGGGCAAGTTCTAACTTACGACACGTCTGCTCCAGCCGGTTGGGCCGCTCGAAGTGTAGCCGGCACTGGAACAGTAACAAGTGTAGGAGTATCTGGTACAACGGGTATTGTTGTGGATCCCACGACTACGCCGGTAACTGGCGCTGGCACAATAGCTTTATCATTGTCTGGTGTGCCTAACTCTTCGCTTGCTAATAGTTCTCTGACAATCGCGGGTAAAACCGTTGCTCTTGGTGGCACGGATACGATAGATGTTGGAGATTTGGAAGACGTAACTATAACGTCGATAGCCGATGATCAATTTCTAAGGTACGACACAACCTCTTCTAAGTGGATCAACGAAACCGTTAGCGTGGGAGATATTACAGAGGTCACAGCAGGTACTGGACTTAGTGGAGGCGGTACTACTGGCGCGGTTACTCTAAACTTCGATCCTAATAGTTTGTCTGTGGCTACAGTTGCTGGCGGTGATAAGGTAGCTATAGCTGACATAGATGATTCTGGTGCTGCTAAGTATGTAACAGCGCAGAGTATTGCCGATCTAGGAACTACAGGCGATATAGAGGGTGTTACTGCAGGCACTAACATGAACGGAGGTGGGGTGAGCGGTACGGTAACCCTGAACCTCGATACTACATTAACCGCTTTAACATCTGTGACTTCTACGGATTTCGTAGGAGCATTAACTGGTAATGCTAGTGGCACAGCTGCTAATATCACAGGCAACCTTGCCGTGGCAAACTTAAATAGCGGCACTTTTGCTAGCGCATCTACTTACTGGAGAGGGGATGGTTCTTGGGCGACAATAGCTGGAGACATCGAAGGTGTAACAGCGGGTACTAATTTGAACGGTGGAGGCACGACTGGTTCTGTAACGGTCAACTTAGACACCACATTAACCGCACTTACATCTGTCACTTCAACAGACTTTATTGGTGCCCTAACGGGTAATGCTACCAACATAACTGGTAATTTAGCCGTAGCCAATCTCGATAGTGGGACCGCTGCCGGCGTAGGCACATTCTGGCGTGGTGATGGAACTTGGCAAGCGGTGCCATCAGCTGGCGACCCAGCAGGAACGGCCGTAGCCATGGCCATAGCTTTAGGAGGATAATATGGCAAATGTATTTATGAATGCTGGGGGCGCGTTAACAACCGCGTATCCTGGAACACCGATCTACACTTCTTTAGCTGGTAAACAATCTATCGTGCATTCTTGCATTGTATCTAATGTTCATGCATCAGACAGCGCTAATGTAGATATCCAAGCAACGGTTGATGGTGGTACAACTTACTATCACGTGGCCAAAAATGTTCCAATCCCTTCGGGATCCTCTTTGGTCATAGACAAACCAATAGATTTGGAACCGCTAGATAAGATAAACTTGAAGGCCAGCGCAAATAGTACGCTAGAGTGTGTCTTAGGTATTCTTGAGATAACACCGTAATGTCATACATTGGCAAAGTAGAACTAAAAGCTAGTGATATCAGAACATCTGGTGTTATAACTATTAGCGGTGGAGCTACCAATACAGTTGCATTAGGTGGATCTGCGCCAAGCGTGCAGACGGTTGTTTTAACTGTCAATGGTGTAACTCAGGCTAC
>Ga0209402_10003187_pt1 | contig 15857 bp, 16 predicted proteins | sample ArcticOcean_MG_C_3_FD_187437 | JGI IMG/M metagenome (GOLD analysis project Ga0209402, IMG submission 187437) | Marine microbial communities from western Arctic Ocean - ArcticOcean_MG_CB8_126 (SPAdes) (version 2) | ecosystem: Environmental > Aquatic > Marine > Oceanic | place: Arctic Ocean... | reverse complement strand
TTTAATTAAAATTAAAGTTCATTATATTTTTACTACCTGAAATACCAGACTTATAATGAGTGTTAATTCTGGGTAATATCCGATCAAAAAAAAACTTTGCTGTTTCTATTTTATCCTCAAAAAACTTTTTGTTATTTTCTATTTCCCTAAAGCTTATATCTAAAACTTTTAGCCAAGAATAACCTACTGCAACTAAACCTAAAACTCTCAAATAATCATTACATGCAGCGCTAACATCATCCTTTGAACTTTTAATACCTTTCTCAACCCAGTCGGTAAAATTTATTAATATCTTTAGATATTCATTTAATGTTTGTGCAAATAATTTTGTTTCTTCATTTTTTTTATTTTTTTCAATATCTTCTTTAATTAATTGAATATAACTTCCAATAATATTTCCATTTTTGTTTATAAGTTTCCTAAAAACTAAATCAATTGCTTGAACAGAATTTGTTCCTTCATATATTGGTGTTATTCTATTATCTCTATATAGCTGCTCAATACCCTGATCTTTTGTATAGCCATATCCACCAAAAATTTGCATTGCTTCACTAGTAATTTCCATTCCCATATCTGTAAATAATGATTTAACCACAGGTGTCATGAGAGAAACTAAATCTGATGCTTGTTGTTTAATTTTACTATCATTATGGTACAAACTTACTTCAGTTTGTTGAGCTAACCAAAAACTTAATGCTCTCTCTCCTTCGATCATTGATTTCATATTTAATAAGGATCTTCTAATATCAGCATGATCAATAATTGCATCTGCGCCATTTGTTGATTTACTATTGTTTGATTTTCCTTGTTTTCTTTCCTTAGAATAATTTAAAGCATTTTGATATGCAATTTCAGATATTCCCAAACCTTGAATTCCTACAACGATTCTCTCTAAATTCATCATAGTAAACATTGAGCTCAGTCCTTTATTTTTAGGACCAATCATATATCCTGCTGCTTCATCAAAATTTAAAACACAAGTTGCGGAACCTTTAATTCCCATCTTACTTTCAATTGAGCCTGTCGAAACACCATTTCTTGGACCTAAAGAGCCATTTTCTTTAACTTGAATTTTTGGTACCAAAAATAAACTAATTCCTTTTGTGCCGAGCGGGGCGTCACTTGTGCGCGCAAGAACGAGATGTATGATATTTTCTGTAAGATCGTGGTCTCCAGAGGTTATAAATATTTTCTGACCAGTTAATTTAAAAGTTCCATCTTTTTGTTCTGTGGCTTTTGTTTTTAATAACCCTAAATCTGTTCCACAAACTGACTCCGTTAAACACATTGTTCCACTCCAAATTCCATTAACCATATTAGGAAGAAACTTTTTCTTTATAGAATCTGTTCCATGTTGAAGTATACAATTATAAGCACCAATGCTTAACTCACTATATAGTTTGAAGGAAAGGCTAGCCGAAGATAACATTTCATCAAAAAAAGCCTTAATAGTATTTGGCATCCCTTGCCCACCATACTCGGGATCGCATGATAAAGATGTCCAGCCGTCTTCAATAAATTTTTTATAAGCTTCTTTATATCCAGGCGGGGTTATTACTACTCCATTTTCAAGTTTAGTAGGATTTTCATCTCCAATTTTTGCTAAAGGCAATATAAGGTTTTCGGTTAATTTTGCAGCTTGTTCTAAAATATCTTTTGCTAGATCAGAGTTTACTTCCCTATATTTTTCTAACTCATTATAATGTTTATTATCTCTCAACTTTTCGAAGAGAAACATCATATCATTTATGGGAGCAGAATAAGTAGCCATTAATTCATCAAGGGTTTTCCTGTTAAAAGAGTATGTTTAATTCTGGCTTGAGTTTTTTCCATTTGAATAAGTTGAATAAATGCTTCTAATTCTAAGGCATACATATCATCCTCAGATAATTCTTTATCAATAGTTGTATTTCCTCCACTTAATACAAATGCTAATTTTTTTCCTACCACCATACCATGCTCCATAAGTTTCTTTTCTTTAAAAAGATTTTCAAGAGTTTGAAACATTTTATCCCTTACTTGGTTTCCTGATAACTTAAAAATTGGTTTTTTTGGCGGTTTATATCCATTTTTTTTCTCATTGATCAAATTTTCAGCAACCGCAAGTAGTTTATTTCTATTCATAATACTTTTATCTTTTTTTAGTAAAAATTTTAATGGCATAGCTTCTACAGGTGAACTAGCTGTTTTTCCATAGCCGATAATATCAAATACTTTTTGTGGCGCAAAGTCAGGATCTTTTTTAGCTTCTTCAGTTCCGATCCATCTCCACAATAATTCTTTAGTTCCTCCTCCAGCAGGTATTAAACCTACTAGTGTTTCAACTAATCCTGTTACTATATTAGTGTGGGAAACCACATAATCGCTCTGAACTAAAACTTCAAATCCACCACCTAAAGCTAAACCCGATGGGGCGGCAACAACCAAATTGTTACAATATTTTAATTGTTTGCACGTCATTTGAAAATGATGAATGAATTTTTCAACTGCTTTCCAATTTTTTTCTTTTGCAAACTCCATAACATAATTTAAATTTACTCCTGCTGAAAATTGCATTCCTTCATTTATAATTATTAAATTTTTATCTAATGCATTTTTTAATGCATCCATTGAATCATAATCTAAAGTATTAGCTTTAGTATTAAATTCTACAATTTTGTAGTCTTTATACTCATATATAAAAGCTGACTTATTTTCCTTTTGAACTTTTGCTAACTGTTTTATTTTTCCTAAGGTTTCTAAATTTGTATAAATTTGTCTTTTTCCATAAAAGCTATCAAGCTTTTGATTGTATATATTTTTTATAAATTCATTTAATTGAAGTTGATTATCTTTTTCTACAAAATATTTTATACCAAGTTCTTCAAGCATTTCAAAAGGTCCTCTTGTCCAATTAAAACCAAGCCTCATTGCTTCATCAATATTGTTATAATCTTTTGTTACATTTGGAATTAAAGAAGACGCATAAAGAATAACTTTTGAAACTACAGACCATGCGTATCTCCCATATTTATCATTTCTTGAAACAAGATTTTTTAGACTAATTTTATCCTCAATATTAAGATCAATTTTTTTAGATATAGAATATTCGCCAGTTTTTAAATTAATTGCTTCTAAAGTTTTTTTACCATCTTGCTTGTTCATCCGGTAAAAACCACCTTTACCCTTTCTTCCTGTGTAGCCATTTTCAACTAGGTTTTTTACTAATGGTATTTCTTTTGCTACTTCGTGAAAAACATCTGATGTGGGTAATTCTTTAATAAAACTTCTTAAAACATCAGCCATTAAGTCTATTCCAATTAAATCATACAATCCAAAAATACCTGTTTTAGGAATTCCCATTGGTCTTCCAAAAATTGCATCCGCCTCTTCTATACTTAAGTTCATCTTAATTGCTTCTGTCATAGCTACTTGCATAGCGTAAACGCCTACTCTATTACCTAAAAATCCTGGTGTATCTTTACAAATTATTACTCCTTTTCCTAAATTTTCTTCACAAAAGATTTTAAGAAAATTTATTTTTTTAATATCATTTATTTCTTCACTAACTATTTCCAGTAAACCCATATATCTCACTGGATTAAAAAAGTGCGTTATACAAAAATCTTTTTTATCTTCTGCAGACATTTTTTCCGATAAAACTTTTAAAGGAATCGTTGATGTATTAGAAGAAACTATCGAGTCAGGCTTTCTTACTTTTGAAATTTTTGCATAAAGATTATGTTTTATATCTATACGTTCAACAACAGCTTCTACTATCCAATCTGCTTTTCCAACTAGATCAAAATTATCCTCTATATTACCCACTTCAATATTATCAATTTTACTTTTATCAATCAGTAAAGGAGGGCGAGATTCAAATATTTTTTTTTTTGCTTTTTCCGCAATCTCTGTTTTTAAATCTAATAATGTAACTGGAATATTAGCATTACATAATTGCGCAGCAATACCACTTCCCATAGTTCCTGATCCAATGACAACAACATTTTTTATATTCATTGGGATAGATACTATTTAAGTTTTGAAATTATTGCATCACCCATTTGTGAGGTGGATACTTCTTTTTTGCCTTGAGACAAAATATCTTTAGTTCTTAGACCATCATCAAGAACCTTTTGAACTGCTTGCTCAACATTATCTGCTTCTTTATCTAAATTTAAAGAGTATTTAAGTGCCATTGCAAAACTAAGAATTGTCGCTATCGGATTAGCTTTTCCTGTTCCAGCTATATCGGGAGCTGAGCCATGAACAGGTTCATACATTGATCTCATTTTACCATTTTTATCTTTAACGCCTAATGAAGCAGATGGTAATAAACCAAGAGATCCTGTTAACATAGCAGCTTCATCAGATAAAATGTCACCAAACAAATTATCGGTTACAATTACATCAAATTGTTTTGGATCCTTTAAAAGTTGCATTGCGCAATTGTCTGCAAGCATATGGTTTAATTCTATATTTGCATATTCTTCATCTTTAACTTTTTGAACTTCTTCTTTCCAAAGCATTCCTGCTTCCATGACATTTGATTTTTCGCAGGATGTAACTTTATTATTTCTTTTTTGTGCAAGCTCAAAAGCAACTCTAGCAACCCTAATTATTTCACTACTAGTATAAGAATGAGTATTAATTCCTTTTCGTTCACCATTCTCTATAGGTATTATTCCTCTCGGTTCTCCAAAATATATTCCTCCTGTAAGTTCTCTAACAATCATTATATCCAAGCCGGAAACAATCTCAGGTTTTAAACTTGAGGCATCTACTAGCTGGTTAAAACAAATTGCCGGTCTAAGATTTGCAAATAATTTTAATTCTTTTCTTAATTTTAAAAGAGCTCTTTCTGGTCTTTTTGAAAATTCTAAATTATCCCACTTTGGGCCACCAACTGCTCCTAAAATTACAGCCTCTGACTCTAAAGCTTTGTAAAAAACTTCATCTGTAATTGGTTTTTTATACTTTTCGTATGAGGCGCCACCCACTAAACCTTCTTCTGTTTCAAAATCTAAAGATTTTTTTTTATTAAACCATTCAATAATTTTTTTTACCTCAGTAACAACCTCGGGCCCGATTCCATCCCCTGGTAATAATAAAATTTTTCTTTTTTTTACTTTAATCATTTTAATTAAACCAAGGTTTATTTTTTTTCATTTTATTTTCATAAGATGATATCTTCTCAGATTTTTCTAAAGACATAGCAATATCATCTAAACCGTTCAGCAAGCATTTCTTTTTAAATTGATCAATTTCAAACTTAATCCTTTTATTTCCAAAAATAATTTCTTGTTCTGCAAGATTTATCTCTATATTTTCTTTTCTATTAGAATATTGAACAAGATTTTCAATTTTTTTTTCATCTAAAATAATTGGTAGCATGCCATTTTTAAAACAATTATTGTAAAAAATATCTGCAAAACTAGAGCTTATTACACACTTGATCCCAAAATCTAATAAGGCCCAAGGAGCATGCTCTCTGGATGATCCGCAACCAAAATTTTTCCCAGTTAATAATATGGTTGAATTTGTATAGGGATCTTTATTTAATATGAATTCCTTTATTTCTTTTCCATCCTTATCATATCTCATTTCAAAAAATAAGCTTTTCCCAAGCCCAGTTCTTCTAATTGTTTTTAAAAATTGTTTTGGAATAATCATATCTGTATCTACATTTATCATAGGTAAATTTGCTGGTATTCCTTTTAAAATATTAAATTTCTTCATGTTAATTCTGAAATTTTCTTACATCAGTTAAGTGACCATCTATTGCCGCTGCTGCTGCCATCGCTGGGCTTACTAAATGAGTTCTTCCACCGCGACCTTGACGACCCTCAAAATTTCTATTTGAAGTAGATGCACATCTTTCCTGCGGATTTAGTTTGTCAGCATTCATAGCTAAACACATCGAACACCCAGGTTCTCTCCAGTCAAAACCTGCTTCTTTAAATACTACATCTATTCCTTCGCTCTCCGCCTGCTCTTTGACTAAGCCAGACCCAGGAACAACCATTGCATTAACATGTTGAGCAACTTTTTTCCCTTTAATAATCTGCGCAGCTTCTCTTAAATCTCCTATTCTGCCATTAGTACAACTTCCAATAAAAATTCTATCAACTTTTATATCTGTAATTTTTGTATTTGGTTTAAGTCCCATATAATTTAAAGATCTGTTCATAGATAATTTTTTATCTTCATTGTTTTCCTTATCTGGATCTGGAACATAGCCATTAATTGCAACAACGTCTTGAGGAGATGTTCCCCAAGTAACCATTGGACTTATATCATCGCCTTTGATTTCTATCTCTCTATCAAATTTAGCTCCTGGATCAGACTTAAGATTTAACCAATATTCTTTTGCCAACTTCCAGTTATTTTTTTTAGGTGACATTGGTTTATCTTTTAAATATTCAATAGTTTTTTCATCAGGAGCTATTAAACCTGCTCTTGCCCCTGCTTCGATTGACATATTACAAATTGTCATACGTTGTTCAATATTAAGATTTTCTATTACAGGACCAGCATATTCAATAACCATACCTGTTCCACCAGCGGTACCTATTTTGCCAATTATTTGTAAAATAACATCTTTTGATGTGATACCAATTGGTAATTGCCCTGTTACATTTACGCGGAAATTTTTTGATTTTTTTTGAAGTAAAGTTTGTGTAGCTAAAACATGCTCAACTTCTGAAGTTCCTATTCCGAAGGCTAATGATCCAAAAGCTCCATGCGTAGCTGTGTGACTATCGCCACAAACTATTACTGTACCCGGCTGAGTAAAACCCTGCTCTGGCCCAATTATATGAACAATCCCTTGACGCTTATCTTTCATACCAAAAAGTTCTATACCAAACTCTTTACAGTTTTTTTCTAAGGTCTCTACTTGAATCTTTGACTCCTGATCTTTAATTCCTTCCAATCTGTTGGTTGTAGGAACATTATGATCTGCTACAGCTAGTGTAAGATTTGGTTGTCTAACTTTTCTTTTTGATAATCTTAACCCTTCAAAGGCTTGAGGGCTTGTAACTTCATGAACAAGATGTCTATCAACATATAATAAAGCTGTTCCATCATCTTGTTGATGAACCACATGTTCTTTCCAAATTTTGTCATAAAGTGTTTGGGGCATTATAGAAAAAATTATATTTATTTTTTTTTTAATTTTTCTTTTTCTGCATCTTTATTTTTTAAATCTATTTTTAGTTCCGTTGTCGCAGAATCTGTTTGACTTGTAGTTTTTTCTTCAACAATTTTTTCTGACACATCAACACCAATAGTTTTTTTAATTTTTTCAGAAATTCTTGCTGATTTTCCTTTTCTATCTCTTAAATAATATAATTTTGCTCTTCTAACTTTTCCTGATCTTACAACTTTGATAGAGCCAATAATTTGACTATATAATGCAAATGTTCTTTCTACACCTTCACCAAACGAAATTTTTCGAACTGTAAATGAAGAATTTATATCTCTATTTTTTTTTGCAATACATACGCCTTCAAAATACTGGATTCTCTCTCTCTTGCCTTCGGAAATTCTAACTCCAATTTTAACAGTATCTCCAGCAAAAAACTCTGGTATTTTCTTTTTTGCTAAGATTTTTTTTACACTGTCTCTATTTATATCTTCTATATTTTTCATTTTTTTTTATATTTTTTCCATAAATCTGGACGCCGGCGTCGTGTTATATCCTCAGATTGACTTAAACGCCAGCCTTTAATTCTAGCATGATCTCCGCTTAATAATACATCTGGAACATCCTTTTTTTCCCATTTTTTAGGTTTTGTATACTGGGGGTATTCCAAAAGACTTTTTTCAAAACTTTCATCTATTAAAGATTTTGGATTTCCAAGTACACCAGGGATTAATCTAACAACCGCATCAATTAATACTAGGGCTCCGATCTCTCCACCCGATAAAACAAAATCACCAACGCTAACTTCTTCAATATTTCTTGTTTCTAGCAATCGCTGATCAACACCTTCAAAATGTCCACATATTATATTTAAATTTTTTTTCGATATTTTTTTAGCAAATTTTTGATCAAATTTTTTTCCCTTCGGCGATAAATAAATAATTGATTCTTCTTTTTTTAAAATATTTTTGTCTAAAGAATTGGCTATAATATCTGGTTTCATTAACATTCCACTTCCCCCTCCAAATGGTGTTTCGTCTACCGTTTTATGTTTATCCTTAGCATAATTTCTAATGTTCACTATTTCTAATGACCATAATTTTTTTTTTCGTGCTCTTTTGTATAAGCCAGAATCTAATGGGCCCGGAAACAATTCCGGATATAAAGTAAATACTCTAGCTGACCACATCTATTCTTTCTTTGGCTCTTCCTTTTTAGCTTCAGCTTTTGGCTCTGCTGCTTTTGGAGCATCTTTCTTTGGCTCTTCCTTTTTAGCTTCAGTTTTTGGCTCTGCTGCTGCAGACGCACCACTTTCAGAATTTTCTTTTTTTCTATCTTTTTTTGGAATGGCTTTAAGTGGATTGTTTCCTTTAGGTGGCATTGGGTATACTTCTGCTTCACCTAAAATTCTTGAAACTCTTAATGTTGGTTTGGCACCTTTACTAATCCAATGCTTTATTCTTTCAACTTCTAAGCTCACTCTTTCTTTTTTTGCTTTAGGCAAAAGTGGGTTAAAGAAACCTACTTTTTCAATAAATCTTCCATCTCTTGGAAATCTGCTATCAGCAACTACAATTTTATAAACTGGTCTTTTCTTAGCTCCACCTAGTGACAATCTAATTTTAAGCATATTATTTATTCTCCTTTTTTATTTTAATTGGTTAAAAATTTCTGGAGGTATTCCACCTTTGGAATCACCTTTAGACATTTTTTTCATCATATTGGTCATCATTTTAAATTGCTTAAGCAATTTATTAATAGTAGATGAGTCGGACCCAGAGCCACTAGAAATTCTTTTCTTTCTCGATGAACTAATTATTTTTGGATTTAACCGTTCTTCTTTTGTCATTGATAAAATAATAGCTTCATTAATTTTTATTATGTTTTCATCAATATTTGAATTATCCATTTGTTTTTTAATTTTAGATACTCCTGGTAACATTGATAAAACTCCCTCCATACCCCCCATTTTTTTCATTTGCCTAAGTTGACTTAAATAATCTTCCATCGAAAAAGATCCTGATCTTAAATTTTCTTCTGTTTTTTTAATTTTTTCCTCATCAAGATCTTGTGAGGCTTTTTCTACAAGAGAAACAACATCTCCCATGCCTAATATTCTATTTGCTATTCTCTCTGGATGAAAAACATCTAGCTGTTCAATTTTTTCACCAATTCCTATAAATTTTATAGGTATATTGGTTGCAAATTTCATACTCAGTGCCGCACCACCTCTGCCATCACCATCTACTCTAGTCAAAATAATGCCACTTAAATCTACAGTCTTTTTAAATTCTTGAGCAACATTAACAGCTACTTGCCCTGTAAGAGAATCAGCAACCAAGATTGTTTCTATAGGATTCACTAATGCTTTAATTTCTTTGATCTCATTCATCATGGGTAGATCAATCTGTGTTCTTCCAGCAGTGTCAAAAATTATTGCATCAACTCCGCTTAGAGAAGCTGCGTTAAGAGCTCTTTTAACGATATCGATTGGTAATTGATCTTTAACTATAGGTAATGTTTGTATTGAATTTTTTTCTCCCAGGATATTTAATTGCTCTTGTGCAGCCGGCCTGTATACATCTAAACTAACTAAAAGGGATTTTTTTTTTTTATTTTTTTCTAAATATTTTGCAAGTTTTGCTGCGGTAGTCGTTTTTCCGGATCCTTGCAATCCAACTAGCATTAAACATGCAGGGGGAACTACATTTAAATTTAAATCTGATTTTGTATCTCCCAAAATTTTTACAACTTCATCGAAAACAACTTTTACTATCATTTGTCCAGGTGTTGTTGATCGTATAATTTCTTGTCCTATTGCTTTTGGTTTGATATTTTCGATTAATTTCTTTGCAACAAGCAAAGCTACATCAGCCTCTAGTAAGGCCTGACGTATTTTTCGCAAACCTTCATCTACTTGATCTTCATTAAGTGAAGGTGCTTTTTTTAAAGAACTAAAAATTTCTTCAAATTTATTTGTTAAATTTTCAAACATAATATATTTATTCCAACAAAAATCGCACTAGTGGGCGAAGTCTCGCTGACTAGTGTCGATCCCTTTGTTTCCAAAGGCACCGCAAAAATATTTTTTTGCGGGAATAGTTGGAAAGTATATATTGAGGTTCAAAAAGTCAATAAATAAAGATAAAATTAAATTAATGAATAAATTAGAAGCTTATAAAATGGACGGATTAGGTAATGATTTCATTATATTTGATGGGAGAGAAAAACCTATTTTACTAACAAAAGATCAAATTATAAAAATTTCAGCCAGAAATAACATTGGTTGTGATCAAGTAATTTTTATTGAAAAAGATACAAAAAGTAATGCCTACTTAAAATTCTATAACTCTGATGGCGGGGAAATCTCTGCGTGTGGCAATGGAAGTAGGTGTGTTGCATATTTATTAATGAAAGAATTTAAAAGTAAAACAATATCCTTAAGAACAAAAGTCGGTATTCTAAAAGCTGAACTAAATAGCAAAGGTTTAGTAAAGATAAATATGGGTGAACCAAACTTTATTTGGAGTAAAATTCCCTTGTTAAAAGATATGAATACCCAAAATCTAAAATTAAAAATTAATAATATAAAAGGTGAAGAAACAGTTGGAGGCTTTTCACTAAGTGTTGGAAATCCACACGTAGTTTTTTTCGTAGATAATTTAGATAAATATAATTTAAAAGATATTGGCCCAAAAATAGAAAGCCACCACTTTTTTCCTGAAAAATGTAACGTTACACTAGCAAGTATTAAAGATAAAAAAAATATTAAAGTAAAAGTTTGGGAGCGTGGAGCCGGTTTAACTAAGGCGTGTGGCACAGCAGCTTGCGCAGCAGCTGTATCAGGATATATGTTAAAGCTTAATGAAAGATGTACAAATATAGAATTTCCAAAAGGTTTATTAAATATAGATTGGAAAGCAGATAATAATATTTATATGACAGGCAAAGTTTCAGAAATTAAAAAAATTGAAATTAATATTTAAGTATGAAAATTTTTGATAAATTTAAATTAGGCTTAAGTAAAAGTTCTGAAAATTTTTCATCTGGTTTAAATAATTTACTTTTTAAAAAAAAAATTGATGAAAATATACTTAACGAATTAGAGGATTTTTTAATTCAATCTGACGTTGGTGCAGAAATTGCAAAAGAATTAGTTGATAAATTTACTAGCACAAAAGTAGATCCAAAAAAAACTAGTAAAGAAGAAGTTTTTAAAATTTTTTCTAATTATATATTTGAAATATTAAAACCTCTTGAAAAAAATTTAGATAAAATAAATCAAAATTATCCAAGTATTATTTTAATAGCTGGAGTTAATGGGGTAGGCAAAACTACAACTATTGGTAAATTAGGAAAAATTCTAGGAGAAAAAAATAAAAAAGTAATTTTTGGAGCTGCAGATACGTTTAGAGCTGCTGCTGTAAGTCAACTTGAGGTATGGGCAAATAGAGTTAAAGCGGATATAATTAAATCTAACGAAGGCGCCGACCCCGCTTCTGTTGCATATAAAACTTTTGAACACGCAAAGAAAAATAATTTTGATTTTGCAATTATTGATACAGCAGGAAGACTTCAAAATAAAAAAGATTTAATGGATGAGTTTAAAAAGATTACACAAGTTGTTAAAAAAATTGACTCAAATGCACCTCACGAAACGTTTCTCATACTAGACGCAACTACAGGACAAAGTGCAATTAATCAGGTTGAGGAGTTCCAAAAAATAACTCCATTGACAGGAATTATAATGACAAAGTTGGATGGAACAGCTAAAGGAGGAATATTATTAGCTATAAGTAAAAAATTTAAATTACCAATAGTAGCTTTAGGAATGGGAGAAAAGGAAGATGATCTCCAAATATTTGATGCCAAGTATTATTCTGAAGCCATAATGGCTAGCTAATAAACTTATCTAATAAGATTTTCAGAAATTAAAGGTTTGTATAATGAACATTTGTATTTAGCCTCCATATCTTTAAAACCACAGTTTTTTAATAATGATAAAACAAATGTTAATTTGTTTTTATGATCTTTAGGAAGTATTTCAAGTCTTTTGTTTTTAAGGTTAAATTTATAATTTGATCTAATAGATTTAATTCCACTAACCATTATTAGGGTTTCATTATCACTCAATAGATAGTAGGCAAAATCTTCAGGAAAAATTGGCAGATTATAATTTGTTCCTAATTCCTTCACTTTTTTTGGAAACCAATCGTAAGTAATTAACGGATAAATTTTCCCAGTGTCATGGTATAAATAATATAAATCCTGTGGATAATCATTTATATAATTCATTTCCTCGCCTCTGGCCAAAACGGCCTTTTCTCTAGTTTTGAAGTATAAAGTAAATTTCTTATTATGAGATTGCATTTCACCTATATTAATAATCTGCTCATAATCCATTTTTGATGAAAATGTTTCGTTTGAATATCCATAAGTGTTAAATAAAAAAACAAAAAATAATATTTTTAATAAAAATTTATACATATTAAGAATCTAATACTCATTTGTGCAGCTTGTTTGTTTGAAATGTGACTTAATTTAAGCTAGAAATAAATTTTTTTAACGCTTTTAAAAGAGTTTCATTATATTCCATCATATGATTGTCATAATCTGAAAAGTAGAAATGCTTGGGTTGATTAGCTAGTTCATACATTTGTTGTCCCATATAAAAAGGAACAATTTTATCAACTTTTCCGTGCATAATTAATATAGGGCTTTTTATATTTTTAATTTTTTTTTGACTTTCGTATTTATCTTTAAGCAAAAATTTTATAGGCAAAAATGGATATTTTTTTTTTCCAACATCAATCATTGAAGTAAAAGGTGACTCTAAAATGATTCCAGCAACTTTTTTATCTTGCGCTACTTCAACAGCAATACCAGTACCTAAGGACTCTCCATAAATAATTATATTATCTTCGGTGACACCTTTATTCTTTAACCATCTAAGAGCACTTCTTGCATCTTCGTATAGGCCCTTTTCAGTAGGTTTTCCTTTATTGCCATTAAATCCTCTCCAAGCAACAATAAGAAAATTTACTTCCATGTTCCCAAAGTGATTAATTTTATGAATTCTATTTTCTAATGACCCCGCATTACCATGCAAAAATAGAATAGTCTTATACTTGCTTAAATTTTTATTATGATACCAAGATATAAGTTCAATATTATCACTTGTTTTTATTTTTATTTTTTCTACTGGTACAATAAGCTTATCGCCAAAATAATTATTTTCTCCAGGGTGATATAGCAAATTCCTTTGAAAAAAATACGTAGAAATTAGAATAAAAATATAAATTATTGCAAAAATAATCAATATTAGAGTGAATTTGTTCATTTTTATGAAGTTTTTTTTTGTTAAAAAATTCATTTTATATTTCGTATATTTAACTTATCATAAGTAATTATAAAATCATGATTATTCAGTGTCAAAGTTGTTTAAGAAAATTTGTCGTAAAAGATAGTGACATCGCCCAAGAAGGGAGAACTGTCCAATGCGGTTATTGTTCAGTAACATGGCATCAATTACCAGTTGCAGTATTAACCAAAATTAGCAAACAACGAAAACCAATTAAAAAAATTAATGAGGGACTTTCTATTGATGAAATAAAAGCCTCAGATGGTAAAACCTATAAATTTTTAGGCAATCAATGGGCACAGTTACTACCTTCTGGAAAAACTGGTTTGTTTGCAAAAAGAAAAATTGGTGAAGAGTTAGATAGAGTCACAGGAAGAGATATGGAAAAAGAAATAAAAAGAAAAGAAAAGAGAGCCGGAGAAGTAAACCCTTCTTCGGCAAGTTTTGGTGCTCAAAAAATGCCAGATATTTATAAACCAAAAGAAGGCATTGGTTTTTTTGGATATATTCTTTTATTAATAATTATTTTATTTTCTATTGTGGGTATGATGAAAACTTTCGAAAATGATTTAGTCGAACTTTATCCTGAGTTAGAATATGCTTTTGAATTGCTAGACGAACAATTACAATTTTTGGCTGAAACTGTTAAAAATATTATTACAATTACAAAAGATTTGATAAACTCATATTAACTATTTATTTTTTAATAGCTTTTAAAGAATCATAAACTAAAAGAAATAAAACAAATAAAACTATAATCCAAAAAGGAAATCCTCTCCAAAAACCCGCAAGACCTGTACTTATACTCCATGCTAAACCAATAACAAATACTGTAAAAAGAAATACGCCTAAAAGGATTGTTAATTTTTCACTTAGTTTCATATTAATATTTAATCATGCTTTAATTTTACTTGTCAACCAACTTGCATTTCTAAATAATCTTTCATCATCATATAAAGATGAAACAAGCTGTATTCCTATAGGAAGTTTATTTTTTCCTTGTAATAAAGGTAAATTAATAGATGGCATTCCACAGTATGTCCAAACTGTTGAGAAAATTGGGTCTCCAGTAGACTGTAAACCTTGGGTAGGCTCACCATTTGCAGATGGAGTTAAAATTGCATCATAGTCATGAAAAAACTGTTTAAAGTATGAGTTGGCTACATCAATTTTTGACAGAGCATTATTATATTCTATAGAAGTATACTTCATTCCCCTTTCAATAGCTTCTATAATTTTATCACTTAATTTATTTTTTGATTTTTTATATTCTTCTGAAAAAGATGCTGCCATATCTGATTCCATAATTATTTTATGCCATTCAGGTATTTTACCAAAACCTTCAGGTAGCTCTATTTCATCTACTTGTCCTTTAAGCTCATCTTTTACTTCTTTAAATCCTTCGGCTGCATCTTCATCTAATTTATTCATAAATGGTAATTTAATATAAGCAAACAAAGGTGCCAGGGGTGGTTTTTCTTTACTTGCATTTAATAATTTTGGTTTTGGATTTAATGACGTATCAGGATCTTGTTTATCATAACCAATAAGTTGTTCGCTAATTAATGCAGCATCTTCAATAGAGTTAGCAAAAACACCAACATGATCCAGTGTTCGAGAAATTTGCATCACCAAATGGCGTGAGATTAAACCTTTTGTGGGTTTGTATCCCACTACACCACAATAAGAAGCTGGCCTAATTACTGAACCGTTCGTTTGACTTCCAACAGCAAGTGGAACCATATGTGATGCCACAGCTGCGGCTGACCCACTCGATGAACCTCCGGGTGTTCTACTTAAATCGTGTGGGTTTTTGGTTTTGCCAGGTGAATAATAAGCAAGTTCAGTTGTGACTGTTTTTCCCATAATAATTGCCCCTGCCTGTTTTAATTTAGATACAACTGTACAATCATTTAAGCTTGGATTTTTTTTATGAATTTCTGTACCGTCCTCAGTTGGCATATCAACTGTATCAAAAATATCTTTAACACCCACGGGAATTCCATGAAGATCTCCATGTTGACCTGCCTGATGTAATGCATCTAATTTTTTTGCTTGCGCAAGAGCAAGCTCTTCATCAAAAAATTGAAAAGCTTCTACATCTTTTTCTTTTTTTTTTATTTGTTCTATATAGCTTTTAACAAGTTCTTCAGATGAAATTTCTCCTTTTTTTATAGCCTGTACTATTTCCACAGCTGAAGTTTTAATAGAGGGCATAAGTACTATTTACCTACACCAAAAAAGTAATCTGGTAAAAATAATGCGATTTGCGGAAAGTTGTACATTAACACCATTGTAAATATTACTATGAATAAATATGGAGCTATATTTTTAAATATGTCTACTAGTTCAATTTCATCACCAACCACT
>Ga0209402_10003184_pt1 | contig 15870 bp, 9 predicted proteins | sample ArcticOcean_MG_C_3_FD_187437 | JGI IMG/M metagenome (GOLD analysis project Ga0209402, IMG submission 187437) | Marine microbial communities from western Arctic Ocean - ArcticOcean_MG_CB8_126 (SPAdes) (version 2) | ecosystem: Environmental > Aquatic > Marine > Oceanic | place: Arctic Ocean... | reverse complement strand
GTGATAACAGGAGTGATGACAGGCTCCGGCACCAAGATGATTGACCCAGTCGATGTTGCCAGCCAACTTGATATGGCAGTAGCCGAATCGGGTGCTGACGCCATTAAGATCGGGGCACTAGGCAACAGTGACGTCGCCGAGGTCGTGGCAGGGAAGGTCGCTAAGCTGGGTATCACGAACATCGTTATCGACCCGTCACCAATCCTCAGTGAACACACTGATGACGAAGCTGCCACCGATGAGAACATTGTGGCTTACTTGAAGTCCTCACTACTCCCCCTGGGTGGCGTCGCTGTGGTCGACATTCCCGAATGTAAGTTGATTACCGGCCTAACCATCAAGAACGCTATGGGAATGAAAGCCGCTGGAAAGTTAATTCACCGGATGGGGGCACGATGCGTAGTGGTGAGCGGATCGGAAATCGGTGATGAAGAGTGCACCGACTATATGTTCGACGGAGAAGAATATTTTGAACTTCCAAGCGAGCGTATCGAGACACCATTCACCCGGGGCTCAGGAGCAGCGTATTCCGCCGCTATCACCGCGGGACTGGCATACGGTCGATCGGTTGAAGAGGCTGCTGCAGTCGCAAAAATGTATATTACCGAGGCTCTCGCAACTGCCTACTCGTTAGAAAATGAGACTGGGTCAATCAGGCATCTTTATGCATGGTGGGAAGCTGGCGGATCGAGGGGGTATGGTGGCTAATTATCAGGACAAACCACTACCAACCGAAGACGCCGTGTCTTCTGAATGGATCATTGAGCAACTGTCGGCCGAATTGATCCGCCAAGAACCAGTTCTTGGTCAGGATTTCATCGCCCTTAACCGTATGTCGCGTGTCACCAAAGGGCCAGAAGGCATGACTACAGTGTTCTTTGGATTGAAGTGTGAATGTGATACGTCAGCCATCATGAGTTTAGAGGTTGCAGCCAATAAGGCGATGAGCCAGATCATGGAGGCTTTGCCTCAAACAGGGCAGAGATTCTTTTCACAACTCCGTACGTTCCGACAAATGCCCTGTTCGGCGCATAACAGCTTTCGAATCGGTTTGCTTAATCAAACCTAACGATATTACTGGAGAATTCATTGCCTGATCGAGAATTGACACACGAAGACGCTATCACCCGAGCCAAGGATTTCTCAGAGAAATACGTTGCGAGGGGAGAATACGTATTTTTCCCGGAAGCAGAAGTGGTTGAAGTGGTACAAGAGGGCCTTGCTGAAAACGAAATTGCGCATGGCTACCGCTACTGTCCTTGAATGCCTCTCAGCGGCGATCCAGTTGAGGATCGTAAGAAGATCTGCCCATGCGATCGGCATCATGAAGACATTGCCCGCGATGGGTTCTGCATATGAATGTTTTTTGTGAGCGAAGAGTTTCTTCGCCAATACGAATCCGGTCAGGATTTCGAACAGACAATTGATGAGGTTGTGCCACTAGGAGGTGACCTGTTCGAAGAAAGAAGTTACATGAGCAAAGCGGAGAAAAAGAAAAAAGGCTAACCATCTGAAAAAAACGAAAGTACGAGCAATGCACATCGTTCACTTTCTCACTTGCGGAGAAGATCTGTCTATGTCCTGCCCACACTGCCTGTCTACGTCAACTTCTAAGAGAAAACATCGAACCTCACTTGGCTATTGGACATTCGGATCTGTCAGAACTCAGACCTCGTACCGAAAACAACCCGACCTAAATACATGCTCGATCCCTGTATTTAAGCTGACAGCTCGCTCATTAGACTCGACCATCTTTCGGTGAATTTTTTTCTTTGACTGGAGCACTTAGTTCTGACAGAACCGGATAATGTTGGTACCAGTGAGTACCTCAAACTACTTGGTTTCAAGCGCTACCACTATCTCGCGTGGCCTAAGGGCGACGCAGAACGTCTCGTGCTGATTCATGGACTTGGTGAAGCGGCGGATGTATGGACCGCCTTCGCTGCACGTTGCAGTGCCTTCGCCGACATCGTCGCCGTAGATCTGCGCGGGCACGGGGGAACGCCATGGGACCCCGATGTCAAATACCGGATCTCGGATTATGTTGAAGACCTCGTATTGCAGTTGCGCCACTGGAATACAAGGTGTGTATTGGTAGGACATCAGCTTGGGGCATGGGTCGCCACGGGAGCTGCTAAAGAATTACCGGATCTGGTTCGAGGACTGGTGAGGATTAATCCTTCCATGGCGGCTGGTGGCGGCCAAACCATGATCGAGGCGCTCTCAGGTCAACGGCATGGCTCTACTGGTGGCCTGGGCGGCAGCGACACTTTACTAGACACTCTGACGTGGGCACGCCCTGGGGGTGGGAGAATCCCTAAATACGATCCTGTGGCGCTGGAAGCCGGTCAAAATATCGACCTTGCTCCGTCAACCGGTGTCCTGCCAACGCCCGTCCTCGAGGTTGGTGACACAGCTACAGCCTCGTCGCTGGGATGTGCCCCTGTCCAGCCTACGGTTGTGCGTTCAATAAACGGTCGCTGGCCGCACATCGAATCCCCAGGCGACCTATCTCTGCTGGTACAGGAGTTTATAGCAGGGATACCTCGGTAGAGACATCCACATCCTCGGCACCTGCTACCGGTCCGCCCGCGGTCTTTACTATCGGATTTGCTCCTTGTAGCTGCCTTCTTCAAACAGATCATGCCCCTCGGGTACGGCCTCGTGGTTCTGTCAGAACTCAGTGCTCGCCACAAAATCCGGCCGACCTAAATAAATGAACGACCTCTGTATTTAATCTGACAGTTCGGTCATTAGAGTCGACCACCTGTCTGTGAATATCTTCCATCGAGCGTCCGCTGGAACAAGCAATTGCACAAGCCACCAAGCAGCGACGTGCTGCTCGTAAAAAGTGCCAACACCGCCTGTAGCAGTTGGGCTGAAAATCCGCCACTTTGCCTCAGATGTCATTCCGTAAGATCCTCATCCCTGCAGAATTTCGCAAGCTGTTGCGTATGCACGCAAATCTCATCGGTAAGAATCAACAAGCCGAAAATATTTTGCATGATCTTGGATTACACAGATCTTGACCGAGTTCGCACGATGTACTCGAATTCAGTCTGACGACTCTCTTCACCTGCTTATACGAGCAAGTGCAAATTTCATTTTATCGATCCCCAACCGAATTCAGTTTCTCAACAACTGGTGATTGAGATATGCGTGCGACGAGAAGGCCCTGTTTCCAAAATAGGAAACAGGGCTATTTTGTGTTCTTGGTGGAGACGGGGGAGAGTCGGGCTCGACCAATCACATCGCGTCAACCTAGATCAATCCGATCAACCAGAGTTCTGCCTATTGCCCCACGGGTTCCAGCTAAGAGGCTTCAAACTTTTTGGTACTTATTACGGATTAAGTAATACGCTGTTCAGCACGAACCTGAACTGGTCTATTGTGTACATGTGTTCAGGATGACGGTGTTGGGTGGGTTGCGTTAGGTCTGTACGATCCCCTCGGACAAAGGAGGGGGACAGGGCGCGTCGTGATGGCTCCGGGCGTCGTCGGACGACTTGGTCGCGAGCTGCGTTTGGCTCCGGGCGTCATCGGATGGCTTGGTCGCCGCTGCAATCTACCCTTCCCCTAGCCCCTTCCCGAAGGAAGGGGGACAGGGCGCGAGCGGTGACTTTGAGCGGTGTAGAACTGCTCGGTCACAAGATTCAGGGCGTTGGTGTGAGTGGGACTGTTGCGGTGACGGTGGTGTTGAATTGTTCGGGAGTGCCGTTGCATTTGCTGTCGATTTTTAGTGATCCGCCCACAAGTTCGACCCGTTCGAGCATGCCGATTATTCCGAGGTGACCTTGTGTCGCAAGCTCCCGTGTTGTGCCGGGCATGTCGAATCCCTGACCGTTGTCGCTGATTTGCAACTCGATTGAGTCGTTGTGACGGGCAAGCGATATTGAGGCGCGGGTAGCGTTGGAGTGTCGGTCGATGTTGGCGAACGCTTCTTGAGCGGCTCTGAAAAGTATTAGCGTAGGTTCGTCGGCGAGGTTCAGTTTGGAGTCGGGTAGGTGCGCTTCGACTTCGATGTTCGATCGTCGCTTCAGTTCGTTTGCCGCCCAGTTGAGGGCGGGTATCAGTCCGAGATCATCGAGCACGGAGGGTCTGAGTGCGCGGGAGATATCTCTTGTCGATGCGAGATTGGCGCGTGAGAGGTCTGCGAGTTCGTTCAGTTCGGTTGAATCGAGTTCGCCTTGTTCGAGGTGTAAGCGTGCCGAGTCGAGTCGTCGAGTGAGGATGACCATTTCTTGGGCGAGCACGTCATGGAGGTCTCGAGAGACGCGTTTACGCTCGGCTTCTTGGGCGGATATCACTTGCCTGAGGGCGAGTCTGAGTTGCTCGGTTCTTTCGGCGACATTTTTCTCGAGCTCCTGATTGGAGCGGAGGGTTTGTTCGCTGGCTCGTGCGAGCTGTACTCTCATCGATTCGATACTTTCTGCGAGTTGGCCAATTTCGTCTTGTGCCCATACCGAAACAGGTGAATCGAGATCGCCCATCGCCATTCTTTGGGCTGCAGCGGTCAGCTCTGCGGTTGACCGTACGACTCTTCTGGTGGTGAACGCGACTACCAGGAGGGCACCGACGAATCCGATAATTCCGATGAGGATGAATAGGTCTTGCAGGCGTGCTGGCGCGCTAATGGATACGTCGTTTTCCCGCATTGCAAGAAGATACATACGGGTGCCGACAATCGGAACGACCGCGAGGGCGGTGGTATCACCGTCGGCCCCGCCGCTGACAACGGCCTGCGAGCCACTGAGAACTATTTCGCGAACCAAATCCCAGTGCGTTGTAGTTTTGCCAACTGTGTCGTGTAGTGCGGGTCCGATACCAAGAACCGTGGTTCCGTTTTCGTTCACAACTTCAAGGTGGTAGTCCGGACCTGCCGAGATCTGATCTCCTGAATCCTCGGAGGGAAGGATACCTACAAGCGGTTCGACCGATCCGAGAGCGCTAATAAACGCGTGGGCACTACCTATGGATTCGTTTAGTTCGTTAGTTAACGGAACCGAAACGATGATGGTTACGGAGTCGGTGTTCGAGATGAACGTAGTGAAGGGGTCCAGGGGCCAGATACTCCCCGATACCACGATTTGTGCCTGGTCGAGTGTGAACGATTCCGGTGCCAGCGCCTGAACAGTTCCGTTTTCTCCGATGATTACGAGACCCTGAATTTTGAAATAAGTGAACTCGTCGACAGCTTCGAGGTGATTGAAGGAGTCCGCCGTTATCTGTTGGGAATCGGAATTGGTCGATCCAATATCTTCCAGGTCCTCAGCAAGGTCGTTTCGCATGTGGTGGAGTTCGCCACTGAAGGCTGCTGAAACGGATTGGGCGGTGGCGAGTCGTTCTTCAAGGAGGAGCGCGGAGACCTGATCGATACTGGTGCGGCTGATGACGCCCCATGCGGTGAAGAGGATGCCGAGTCCGACGGCGGCGTAGATCATGATTTGCCGTTGGAGTCCCAACGTGCGTTTTTTGGGGCCGTGTGTTTTTGAGCGGAGCGTTCTCGGCTTCCTTGCTTTCGTGCCGACAGACATCGTCCGAACCACCGATCCCAGCCCATGATTAGCTTCAAATCCTGCTTGAAATGCTAGTAGAACGCTTCGATCTAATCGACAGAGAGTTGTGAGGAGTTCGCGGTGAATCTGGAGCGCGAAAGAGCCGCACTTGTTTGGTGCGGCTCTGGCTGATTCGATTATTTAGTGCAGGGTTTTATTCCGGATAGGGGAGTGGGTCAGTTACCTGCGCGACGTGGCACGAGGTGCAGATGTACCTGCGGGGATCGAGTTCTTCGGTTACTTCGAGAGTCTGCGCATCGGTGAAGTGGCTGATCGGTATTAGCGGTGCGATTGTTCCGCCGATGCTTAGGCCGTACTGGTGGCATTCCGCACAGCGGTTTCTGGCGACGGTAATTTCGATGTCGCTGATGGTGTGCGATGCGTATGGCGGTGCTTCGGCGAAGAGTCGTTCGAGTAGTTTGCCGTCATCGGGTGCTACGACCGGGTATCGGTTCGGGTCGACCTGCCCTGATGCCAGGAGTTCGAGTGTTACGAGCGGATCGGGCGTAGCTGTGGGCGCGACGGTTGCTGTCGGGTCTGTTGGGGGCGAGGTTGCCGCCTGTTTGTGGTTCCGATGTTGCGGTTGGATTGGGTGCTTGCGTTGCCGGGGGCGGAGCGGTTGTCGTTGGATCTGGGCTAAACGTCGCTTCGTGACGTGGTTCGTCGGCCTTTGTGCAGGCGACGATGACCAGCATTACGAGCGCTAGTGCGATCAGCGTTAGTGGGGTACGTATTGGCGTACGCACCGGGGAGAGTGGTGACTTGGTCACGTGAGCTTCTCCACTTTTACTGCGCATTTCTTGAAGTCGGTTTGCTTCGAGATCGGGCAGTAGGCGTCGAGGGTCACCTTGTTGATCATCACGTCTTCATCGAACCACGGAACATAGACCAAGCCCTGAGGCGGCTTGACTCTACCGTTGATATCGACGGTTACCTCGACGCTTCCTCGACGAGACGTAATTTTGATTTTCTCGCCGTGTTCTACGTCGAGTTTGATGGCGTCTCTCGGGTGCATGTTCGCGGTGGCGTGCGGGTATGCCTTCCATAGGGAGGGGACGCGGCGCGTCATCGTTCCGGAGTGCCAGTGTTCGAGCACGCGTCCGGTCGAGAGCCATAGCGGGTATTCGATATCGGGTACTTCGGGCGGCGGCTCGTAGGGCCTGTGCCAGATGATTGCCTTGCCGTCGGTTTTGGAGTCGTTTCCGTAGAAGCGGAAGCCTTCGCCTGCAGGCACGTAGGGGTCGTATTCTTCGTTATAGCGCCACTGGGTTTCCTTGCCGTCGACCACCGGCCAGCGGAGTCCACGGGATGCGTGGTAATCCTCGAACGGTGCGAGATCGTGGCCGTGTCCGTTTCCGAACAGGCGGTACTCCTCGAAGAGGGCTTTTTCCATGTAGAACCCGGCTTCTCGGGAGGCATCGGAGTGGTTCCAGCCTTCGAGGAGCGGGTACTCGGCGGTGTCGTATTCGAACAGGTTTTCCATGCCGAGTCGTTTGGCGACTTCGATGAGCTGCCAGAGGTCGGATATTGCCTGTCCGGGTGCGTTTGTTATCTGCTTCCAGAAGTGAGTACGGCGTTCGCTGTTTCCAAATGCGCCTTCTTTTTCTGCCCACATTGCGGTCGGCAGAACGACGTCGGCCAGTTCGGTCGTGCGGGTTGGGTAGACGTCGGAGGCGACGACGAAAACGTCTTCACGTTTAACGGCGTCGGTGTAGCGGTCGAGATTTGCGAAGTCTTGAAACGGGTTCGAGACCTGGGACCAGAAGAACTTGACCTCGCCGTAGTCGATCGCTTTGACCATTTCGACGGCGTGGTAAGTGGGCTTATCGGGGATCGTTCCTTCGGGAATGCCCCACGTTTCTTCTGCGAATTTTCGGTGCTCGGGGTTGGTGACGACCATGTCGGCTGGGAGGCGGTGTGTGAACGTTCCGACTTCTCGGGCGGTTCCACATGCTGATGGCTGGCCGGTTAGCGAGAACGGGCTGTTGCCGGGCTGGGAGATTTTGCCTGTGAGCAGGTGGAGGTTGTAGATGAGGTTGTTCATCCACGTGCCGCGGGTGTGCTGATTTACGCCCATGGTCCAGAGCGACATGACCTTGATGTTGGGGTCGGCGTAGAGGTCGGCGAGATCGTTGAGTTCTGCGGGTGTCACGCCGCTGATTTCTTCGACGATTTCGGGGTGTATTCGCTGACGAATTCGGCGTATTCGTCGAGGGAAGATGCCTTTGCGTCTTCGGAGAATGCGAATTTGTCTTCGAGGCCGTAGCCGATGTCGACTTTGCCCGATTTGAACACGGTGTGCTTGTCGACAAAGTCGTTGTTTACTGCGCCTCGCTGGATGATGAGATTTGCGATTCCGTTCGCGATGGCGAGGTCGGACTGGGGCTTGAAGATGATCTCCTGATCCGACATTTCAGATGTGCGGTTGGAGTAGACCGTCATGTTGACGAATTTTGTTGAGGCTTCGGTGAGCTTTCGCTGGGTAATGCGCGCCCACAGCATGGGGTGCATTTCGGCCATGTTCGATCCCCAGAGGACGAACGCGTTGGCGTGTTCGAAATCGTCGTAGCAGCCCATTGGCTCGTCCATACCGAAGGTGGTTGCGAATCCGGCAACGGCGCTTGCCATGCAGTGGCGGGCGTTGGGTTCGATTGAGTTGGACTGGATGCCACCTTTCCAGAGTTTGAGGGCTGCGTAGCCTTCCCAGATTGTCCACTGTCCGGAGCCGAACATGGCTACTGATTTTGGGCCGAATTCTTTACGGGCGGTTGCCATTTTGTCGGCGACAAGATTGAGTGCTTCGTCCCACGAGGCTTTTCGATATTTAGGTGGGCCGGGGTCGGATTTTTTGGATACGAGGATTAGAGGATCGGTAAGGCGATCGGGGCCGTTCTAGATTTTGAGGGTTCCGTATCCCTTGACGCAGAGGAGGCCTTTGTTGACGGGTGATTCGGGGTCGCCCTTTACGGATACGATTTCGCCGTCTTTGGTGGCAATGAGGGTGGAGCAACCGGTGCCGCAGAAGCGACAGGGGACTTTATTCCACTCGACACCTTCGAGATCTTCGACGCCGTCGGAGACATCACCTCGGGTGACATTTTTCAGTAGGCCTGTCGCCGCTGAAGCAGCGAATGCCGCCGATGAAAACTGTATGAACTTTCGGCGGGTAACTTGGGTCATAAAACGTCCTATCAATCAATCTAGTTCGAATCCAGCCACTCGATCTTAAGGATTATTTTGTCGTTCACCTCCCTTCAAGCGGGAGTGTGATTGGTGAGGATAGCGTGAGTGTTCACGAATCTTGATCGAGGGCTAGATTGGTTGATGGCGTGATTTTAGCTTTTGGTGTGTATTGCCCAGAAGATGGAGAGGCGGGTCGATTCGGTGTTGCTTGGATAACTAAGGGTGTTGTCGGGTGGTGCTCATACCGGTTTTATTGTCGAACGCGCTCGTGCGCCATCGGCGGGGTTCAGGATGGCAAAAGATGGTTGTTTCGTGATTGAAGGGTGGCTGAAATGTTGTCGGGTCACACATTCACCAAACCTATTTGCTCCGGTGCACACACATAGTGGATATGTGACAGCCCCAAGTGAGTTTTCGTACGAGAGTTAGTAAGTTGATTGCGTGACGTGCTGGTTATTTGTCCGGGGCGTCATCGGATGGCTTGAGACACGCTTCGCGATCTATCCTTCCTCTAACTCGCTCCTGAAGGAGAGAGGACCAGAACAGGGTTGGCGTGAAAATTGCAGTGAAATTGGCTTTGCGAGTGGGTTAAGTAGTTCATATAATGGAATATCCGACTTCGAGCGAAGTAGGAAGAACATTTGAACGAGGATTTCGTATTGGCGACAGCAGACACCCCAGATAGTCAGGCAGAGGCTCCAAAAGTGGACCAGCCTGTGGAACAGAATAGCGACGCACCAGAAGCGGCGGCGACAACTCTTGAAGTTGTGGCAGAGTCGACTCCGGTAACTGAGGCCCCCGTGGCAGAAGCAACTCCAGAAGTTGTAGAAGCCGTGGCAGAAGTTTCAGAAACCGTGAGTGAGGACGTGGCACCCGAAGTGACCACTCCGGAAGAGACCACTCCCGAAGAGACGGCTCCGGTAGCTGAGGCAACTGCAGAAGTTGTTGAGGCAGCACCAGAAGCAGCTACGGAAGCAGCACCAGCAGATGGTGAGGCTGATACCGCAGTTGCGGTGGCTGAGAAGCCCGAGAGCGAACTTACGATGGAGGATCTCCTTGAGGAGTACCTGCCTTCGAAGATTCTTCGACGTGGTGAGATCATCGACGGCAAGGTCATGAGCCGCAAGCCTGAGGGCATGCTGGTTGACATTGGCTACAAGTCGGAGGGTTTCGTTCCTACCAAAGAGATGCGTTCACTTGTATCCGAGACCTCAGATGAACTCAAAATAGGTGATGAGATTATTGCCTACGTAGTGAACCCCGAGGGTTCTGAAGGTTCGTCGATTCTGTCTATCGACCGTGCTCGTGGTGAGCAGGGATGGCGTGTGCTTGAGAAGGCCATGGACAACAACGAGTCTTGCAAGGGTGTTATCACGGGTTCAAACCGTGGTGGTGCTGTTGTTGAGTCGGAGGGTGTTCAGGGCTTCGTGCCGCTTTCGCAGCTGGTTGGTCCAGCCCGAGAGCTTTATGTGCCTGGCGGAGAGCCGCCTAAGGAAGGCTTTATCGGTATGGAAGTTGAGTTCAAGATTATTGAACTTAACCGACGCCGAAACCGAGCTATCTTCTCGGAACGAGCTGCGCTTCAGGCGTGGAAGCAGATTCAGAAGATGCGTTTGGTTCAGGAACTCACCGAGGGTGAGATCCGCAAGGGTCGCGTTGCTGGAATTTCGAATTTCGGTGCGTTCGTGGACCTTGGTGGAGCCGATGGACTTATCCACATTTCCGAGCTTTCGTGGGAGCCTGTAAAGAGCCCCGACGAGATCGTAACTGTGGGTGCGGAGATCGATGTATTCGTACTTCGCGTGGACCGGGAAAACCTCAAGATTGCGTTGAGCTTGCGACGCCTGCAGCCAGAACCGTGGGATGAGATCGAGACTAAGTTCTCGATTGGTCAGACGGTGACCGGAACTGTGACGAAACTTGCTAACTTCGGTGCGTTTGCTCGCATCGATCGCGGTATTGAAGGACTCATACATATAAGTGAACTTGCTCATCAGGTGATTAAGCATCCACGGGATGTGGTCAGCGAAGGCGACGAGCTAGAGTTGAAGATCATCAGGATCGAGCCAGAACGTAGGCGTCTTGGTCTGAGCTTGAAGCAGACTGTGGACGCATCGGATGAGGTTGCGATTGCGGCCGAGCCCGAGGAAAAAGAAGACATAGGTGACTTCGGAGATATCTTCGAAGACAGCGAATAGCACTTAGGGCTGCAGTTTTGTAGTTACCTGAGGGGGGAAGCTATATGCCGAGCAGATTTGAAAAGTTTTCGGAAAGGGCCCGTAGAGTTCTTTCACTTGCGCAGGAAGAAGCACAGCGCTTCAACCACAATTACATTGGTACCGAGCATATTTTGCTCGGTCTCGTAAGAGAAACCGAGGGCGTTGCTGCGCAAGTCCTTTCGAATCTGAACGTCGAGCTTGTTAAAGTTCGTTCCGCGGTCGAGTTTATTATCGGCCGCGGCGAACGCCCAACCCCGGGTGAGATTGGTCTCACCCCACGTGCTAAGAAGGTTATCGAGCTGGCTGTTGATGAAGCCCGCCGGTTGAACCAGAGCTACATCGGTACGGAACACCTATTGATCGGTCTCATGCGTGAGGGCGAGGGTGTTGCGGCTGGTGTGCTTGAGAGTCTTGGTGTGAGCCTTGAGAAGGTTCGTGAAGAGACGACCAAGATTATCCAGAACCACAGCTCGAGTTCCTCGTCTGGGAGCGGTTCGGGATCGCAGTCGGCGTCACGTTCAAGTCGTACTCCTACTCTCGATGAGTTGGGTGTAGATCTGACAAAACGGGCAGCTGATGGCGAACTCGACCCTGTTGTTGGTCGTGATAGCGAGATTCAGCGTGTTATCCAGATTTTGAGCCGCCGCACGAAGAACAACCCCGTTCTTATCGGTGAGCCTGGAGTTGGTAAGACCGCGATTGTCGAAAAGCTTGCTCACATGGTGATTGAGGGCGATGTGCCTGAGACGCTGCGTGGGAAACGCGTTGTTACTCTCGACATGGGTGCGTTGGTGGCAGGAACCAAGTACCGCGGTGAATTTGAAGAACGCCTTAAGAAGGTGATCGCCGAGCTGAAGACGGCCGGGAACTGCGTGTTGTTCATCGATGAGATGCACACGATGGTTGGTGCCGGTGCGGCTGAAGGTGCGGTTGATGCTGCGAACATTTTGAAGCCTTCGTTGGCTCGAGGTGAGCTGCAGGTTGTTGGTGCTACGACGCAGGACGATTACCGTAAGTATGTTGAGCGTGACCCGGCTCTGGAACGCAGGTTCCAGCCTGTTGTGGTTGATGCTCCTGACGCTATTACGACGGTCGAGATTCTGCGTGGCGTGAAGCACATGTACGAGAAGCACCACGATCTTGAGATTCTCGATGAGGCTCTGGAGACTGCTGCTACTCTCGCTGATCGCTACATTGCTGACAGGCAGTTGCCTGACAAGGCGATTGATTTGATTGATGAGGCTGCTTCGCGTGTTCGTATTAAGCACTCGACGGTTCCGAAGGAGCTTCGTGAGGCTCAGAAGGAACTCGAGGCTGTACGCCGCGAGAAGGACGAAGTAATTTCGGCTCAGAAGTACGAAACTGCTGCTGAGTTACGGGATAGCGAGCTGAAGCTGGTTACCAAGATTGAGCAGCTCGATGCCGACTGGAAGAAAGAGAATCCGAACGCCGGTGAGGCGAAGGTGACGTCGGACGATATCGCCGAAGTTGTGGCGATGTGGACTCGTATTCCAGTGATGCGGTTGGATGTTGAAGAGAAGGAGCGTTTGATCAAGATGGAGGACGCGCTGCGTCTGAACGTTGTTGGTCAGGACGAGGCTCTTTCTGTTATTTCTAAGGCGGTTCGCCGCTCACGTGCTGGTCTAAAGGATCCGAAGCGCCCGATTGGTGCTTTCTTGTTCCTCGGACCTACAGGTGTTGGTAAGACGCACAGCGTGAAGAAGCTTGCTGAGTACCTCTTCGGTGAAGAGGATTCCATGATTCGACTCGATATGAGTGAGTTCATGGAGAAGCATAGTGTTGCTCGATTGGTTGGTGCGCCTCCCGGTTATATCGGGTTCGATGAGGGTGGTCAGCTGACAGAGGCTGTTCGCCGTCGTTCCTACTCGGTGATTCTGCTTGATGAGATCGAGAAGGCTCACCCGGATGTTTTCAACATTCTGTTGCAGGTATTTGAAGATGGTCACCTGACCGACTCTAAGGGTCGCAGGGTGGACTTCAAGAACACTGTTATTGTGATGACTTCGAACCTCGGTTCGGACTTGATTCAGAGCAGCGGTGGTCTTGGATTCGGTCTTGGCAAGGACTCTGGCGAGACGCTGGATTACGAGCGTGTGAAGTCACGTGTTCTGGAAGCGGTGAAGGATCCTCGTAACGGATTCAAGCCTGAGTTCCTAAATCGTATCGATTCCACGGTTGTGTTCCGTCCGCTTGAGAAGTCACACATTCTTGAGATCGTGGACATCATGATGAAAGAAGTTGAGGGTCGTGTTCTTGAGCACGGTCTGGTGATGCAGGTTACCAATGCGGCTCGAGAGTTCCTTGGGGAGCACGGTTTCGACCCGAAGATGGGTGCGAGGCCGTTGCGCAGGTTGATTCAGGACGAGATCGAGGATCAGCTGTCTGAGAAGTTGCTACGTGGCGAGTTCGTGCCGGGTGAGACTGTCGAGCTCGACGTTGAAGCTGGTGCGATCGTGGTGCAGGTTCAGAAGAAGAAGCGGAAGGCTCGTAAGGCGAAGGCCGGGGCTGGTTCATCCGATGCTGATGGCGACGATAAAGAGCCGGTTCCGAGCGTGTAGCTGACGGGCTTTTAGGTACGTAGATTAGATTGAAAAGGGGAGAGCTTTGGCTCTCCCCTTTTCGCGTGTGGCGTTTTGGCGTTAGGCTCCGGGCGTCATCGGATGACTTGGTCGCGAGCTGCGTTAGTCGCGCTCGTGACTCGGCTCCGCTTCGCAATCTACCCTTCCCCTAGCCCCTTCCCGAAGGAAGGGGGACAAAGAGCGCGGTGTGTATGGCTCCGGGCGTCGTCGGACGACTTGGTCGCGAGCTGCGTTAGTCGCGCTCGTGACTCGTCACTCGGCTCCGCTTCGCAATCTACCCTTCCCCTAGCCCCTTCCCGAAGGAAGGGGGGACGAGGGGGCGGCGTTATAGCTGCGGGCGTTGTCGGACGACTTGGTGGATGAATGTCTGTGTCGCGGCCCTCAGTCCCTCCAGTAAGGAGGGAGGTAGAGATATGTTGCGAGTCTCCTACCCCGGGCCATTCCGGTTCGGAGGGGGAGAATCTGACATGGTTTTCGGTGTGTCTCCATGTCAGATCAGCGTTGGTTGGCTATTGGTCTATTTTGCGTAGTCGCCGGGCAAATTAAGCTGGCGCAGGCGTATGATGCGGCGTGAGGCAGATCTAGGGCTGGATTTCGCTGGTTGATCGATAAGTATTGGTCGAATTGTGACCATTGAATTTGCGTGCTAAAGCGTGATGAATGAACTCGCTTCTGACATATCGATAGATGAAGACGTAACGATCGTTACTGATCTGTTCGGCTCGGTCGTGTCTGTTTCGGGAGCTTCCCAGGAGCTATTCGGGTACAGCGAGTCTGATCTCGTAGGCCAGAGTATTGAGATTCTCATTCCGAGAGCACTACGTGGCAGTCATCGGGATCACATGACTCAGTACGCGCGTCGGCCTCATGCCCGGACGATGGGTATTGGGCTTGATCTTCATGCGCTTCATGCTGATGGGAGCATGATTCCAGTCGAGGTTTCACTTCGGGTTCTTGCCGAGGACGAGCATGATCTGGTTCGGGCGGTGGTACGTCGGTTAGAACCGAGTTCTGTAACGACTGCGGATGTTTCGGAGCTTTCGGCTCGCATTCGTCAGCTCGAGCTGACCACCAGAGATATTTCAGATGTGTACGAACTGGTATCGGAGCTTGCGTCTGCCAGTTACGGGGGGCGTCCTGTTGGTATCTGGCGGTTTGACGCTTCTCAGAGTGGGTACATTCTGGAGAATGTACACAACCTTCCGAGCAGTTTCGTTGGGACGTTGGTGCCCAGAAATGAGGGAGGACTTATCACCCAGGCCATGTTTGTGCAGGGAATTTCGGCTGGTCTAGTTGATTTAGATGATGACTCGAGTAAGCCGCGCGATTTTTTCCGCTCGATTGGTTATTCAGGTGGTATCGCTGCTGCGATCGGTGGGCGGTATGAGCCGTTTGGGGCGATTAGCGTTCACTTCGGACCGGACGATCAGCTTGGCGTGAGTGACGCGGGCGATTTACAGACGATTGCCACTGAGGTGAGCCGGTTTGTTCTGTCGGCAATGACGGAAGAGACACTGGCGCGTGAATCGGAGCTTCAGGCGAAGTTAGCTGAGATAGGTCGTATTTTTTCTAGTTCGCTAAATGTTGAGGATATTTACGAGACGTTTGCGGGGCTGGTTAACGAGCTTATCCCGCACAGGGTGATCACTCTGGCAGAGATCGATCATGCGACGCAGGTGATCATTACTCGATACTCGATAAATTCTGGTGGCTCGCAAATCAAAGGTTTTGAATCGGGGACCACGCATCCGCTTGCGGGTACGACTTCGGAAGAGATGGTCAAAACAAAGACAGGCCTTGTCATTAATTTTGCCAGCCCGGAAGAATTTTCAAACTCCCTCTCAGGGGCTCCGGGGGCTTCAGAAGGTCTGACGGGCGTGTTGAACATTCCACTGGTCGTTAGTGGTGTTGTGGGCGGAACCATGATCCTGAACACGAGTGGGATTCAGACTTTCGATGACGATAGCTTGTCGCTGGGCGAGCGAATTGGTGCCCAGAATTCGGGCTCGTTCTTAAGCGCTGCTTTGACGGAATCCTTGGATCGAGAGTCGACGCGTCGGGGCAGTCTGAACAAGATTGGGGCAATCGTCGGCTCGAATCTGGAGTTCTCGGATATTTTCGAGGAGTTTGCCAGCATTTTTGCGGATGCTATTAAATGCGACCTGGTGGTGCTTACGGATGTTGACGTTGATGCCAACACGAGAGTTGATTATCTGACGTACGGCCAAGATGTTCCGGACATGGAGGTTGGGTCGTTACGTGGGTCGATTACGGGACTTGCCATGAGTTCGGGGCTTTAGTTGCGGTTGGGTT
>Ga0209402_10003179_pt1 | contig 15886 bp, 21 predicted proteins | sample ArcticOcean_MG_C_3_FD_187437 | JGI IMG/M metagenome (GOLD analysis project Ga0209402, IMG submission 187437) | Marine microbial communities from western Arctic Ocean - ArcticOcean_MG_CB8_126 (SPAdes) (version 2) | ecosystem: Environmental > Aquatic > Marine > Oceanic | place: Arctic Ocean... | reverse complement strand
ATTAAATTATGAAAGCACAAATTGAAATCAACCTAGACAATGACATATTCCAACTTGGTGGTGGAATAGAACTCGGTCGCCTTCTTCACAGCTTGGCGGAAGACGTAGAAAACAACAACGCTTGCAACCTTGGTTCGTATATCGCAATCATAGATATAAACGGAAACAGAGTTGGCGAATTTGAAATTGTAAAAAGTGAGGATGAAGTTATCACTCAAGGCGACAAAAAATTAAAAGAGTTTTTAGAGAATTAAAATGAAGTACGAAAACAGAAGATATAACAAAGACGAAACAAGTAAAGAGTTTTATATAAGGCGAACAAAAAGTATGAATGACTTTATTGAAAGTGATGCTTTTAAAAAGTGGAATAAAAACAATTGGGCTGAATACAGAGAAGTCAATTCACCCGCTAATAGACTAATAGACTAATAGGGGGCTAATAGGGCAAAGGTGAGCGAGTAACTTGGCATAGAAGCTGCAGCGCGCCGAATCACAACTTACTAGAAAAAACTTATTAACAGCCTGTGGATAACTTTTATTAAGAAAGTCATTGACAAACCCCCGTTTGTGTGTTATATTGTTCTAATGATGAATGACCCATACAGCCAGATGACCGCCGACGACCACGCTGCCCTGTGCGTGTGGATTGATGACCGTGACACCGAGCCTGTGTGTGAGGATCCGGGCCTCCGGTGTGAGTGCGAGGATGCCCCTTGCTGCGGGTGCTAGTAACCTGTGAATAACTTACCCCTTGACAAGGGGGGGGTTGTGTGGTATATTATAACAATGATGAGCGAGAAAACATTCGAAGTTAGCTGGGCCTATGGCGAAACCACCTTTATCAACGCCCGTGACGAGGCACACGCCCGCCGTGTGGCCGTGGGTATGGGCAGGGCAATGGCCCTTGGCAGGGTGCTGTGGGTGCTGCCCGCAGAGGAGGTGAGTCAGCCCTCTCACAAGGAGGTCGCTGGGGTGTGCGAGGATGCCCCTTGCTGTGGGTGTTGTGGGTGAGGGCCTGTGAATAACTTTCTTAAAATACCCCTTGACAAACCGGTGTTTGTGTGGTATATTATAGTAGTTGAGAGGGGAATAACAAAATGTAAAATTTACCAAAAAACTCAGTCACCCAGCGAGGTGACCACCGTATTCGGAAAGCAGTAGCCGGAAAGAACTGCACGGCCCGATAATGCAGGAGAGCATTTAAAAAACGAGGGCCACATTTTATGGTGATGCCGTTGGGGTATAGCACCCGTGGGAAAGGCGCATGTTGAGGTACAAGTAGGCATGCGTGCGAGCGTACCATGGGGGTGGGGTTCGAATCCTCGCATCACTAGCCTTTAGACCTGTGCCTCCACCGGATGGCCCTGACTACCTAACCCGTCAGGCGGCAATGAGTAAAGCCGTGGCACAGCAACAAGCCCTCACATTTTACTTGACAAGAACCTGTTTGTGTGTTATATTATGCTATGAGTGAATACGATGGATTTGAGTGGTACGAGAACGCGCCCGATGGCGTAACCCCCCAACCCCCCACCAAGTACGCGCGCGTCGTCAAGACGTGCCGCAAGTGCGACCGTGAGATGGACATGAGTTCAGACCATGGCGTGTGTGACTCGTGTGCGTCCGACATGGAGCGTGGTGTGGAGTGGTGAGTAACCTGTGAGTAAGTTTCAGTAGTAACTTGTGGGCGCGCGGGCAGCACGCCGCATGCCAACTTACTCGTGAACAACCTGTGAATAACTTTATGCCTAGTGTGCCACATTGTCTCTTGACTTTGGGGTGTTTGTGTGGTATATTGTATCAATGAAAGCAACAAAGACAAGCTGGTTCAAGTTTAGCAAAGGCACACAAGTACACCACCGAGACAACCACCAATGGAAAGGCGTTGTCGTGCGCGACCTCGACCGTGGGATGCCCGTCAATGGTGTGGTGCTGGTAGACCACAACGGGCGAGTGGCTCGGATGCACAAGGATTTGCTGCGGGTATCGTTCCACCTCGATGCCAAAAAAGAATTTGAAGGGTAGGACGGCAGATGTCCCACCCTGTGTGTTATACTATACAAATGATTATGAAAGAGTACGAAGCAACCTACACAAACGAAAGCCCCGAAGATTACCCCAATGGTAAGGTGACACTACACAGGCACAGCACCGATGCACGGGTGAAACATCCCGTCCCTATGGGAACGTATCACATTATGAACTGGCATTCATTTGAGGATATGGGCGCGAGCCTTGAAACCGTGCAAGTGTGGAACCCCATCACCAAACGACTGTTTGAGATTTACTCAAGCGACGAAGGCGAGACATTCACATTTGATATGGTGGAGGCGTAAAGATTATGAAAAGGGCAAGAGATATTATGACGAAGACAGTACAAAAAGAAAAGAAGTGCAACCGGTGCGGCAACGCTATTCGGTTCAAGAGAGTGAGTGGCAAGTGGGTATGTGTGAACCTATACGGTGAGCGGCATAGCTGCACGCCATACGTCGAAACGTCCACCGACCCCGTGACTGGTCGCACCTTCAGCGTGAGGATGTACCCCGATGGAACAACCGCAGACATAGACTAATTATGAAAGATGATTATAATGATATTTATTTTGTTCTCATCATTGGCATTGCGTCATTTATTATTATATTAGTAACAGGCATTTATATTGAAACCCTATAACGAAAGAAAAAAACAATGGACACAAGTTGGTTTGAATTAAGAGTGGTCGGCGAAAAGGTTGCAGCGTTTAGCTACGGCGACAGCGGCCAGACATATAACAAGGCAAGGGAATTGGTTTTTGATTTTCTGCGCGTCACTCGTGATGATTTGTACAAAGACAAAAAGATGCAAATTGTCGAAGTGTGGCGAGTGCAATCTAGAAACGAAAAGGGGGAACCCTCTTTCCTGCTGGATGATACAGTGGAGAACGTCGTTCACGAGGTGAACTTGCCTGACATTCCAGATGTTTATAATTATGACTTGGGAGCATTATAATGGAATTAATGCTAACCATAAGCGTTATTGTGTTAATGTTCGGATCTTTCTATTTGAGCATCACAAGCCACCTCGGTTAACAACTTGTGAATAACTTTTACTAGTAAGTTGTGAGCGGGGCGGCAGCACGCCAGATGCCAACTTACTTACTAGGGGTAGGACAATGGCTGTCCCACCGTTAAAACTATTTTTCTGACCCCCATTTGAGTACTGTTTTCGTGGGGTATTCTGCACCATTTTTCTTTGCGTGTCACTTGCATTATGGTCATTTGTGGGTTATATTATACCAATGAGAGACACAAACGACATCATCGACCTAACCTTCATCGTGGCCATTAGCGCGGCCCTCATCATCAGACTGATAACCCTTTAAGATTATGACAGACAACAAACCAACATACGAACTCTGGTACTTAGGCGACCGCTGCAACTCCCTAGTGAAGTGCCGCGAGTCATTCAACAAGCTGCTGATTGATGCAGGAGAGCTGGCGTGGTGCGGGCGTGAGGCGGGGTTAACCGTCGGCGGCATAGAGATCTGCTGCGTGAGTGCTGATGGCAATGACGTTGAAACAGTATGGAGCCACAACCACGCAGACGACAAGAAAAAGAAAGTCACAAGGTAGGACGGCAGATGTCCCACCTCCTGTGGTATACTAAACGCACGATTATGAACGAAGACGAACAACAACTGAACGCACTACTGGACGCCATCTGTGAAGGCGTCGAAGCACCAACCGAAGAACAAGAGCTCGAAGCTCTCGCCAACCAGTCCAGCTAAAAAATTATGAAAACAAGAAACATCATCAACAGTAACAACGAAGACACAACCGAACCATTTGCCGTAGCTCTGCACGTCATCCTGCGTAACTTCTGGGAGTACTACCTCGAAGAGCCAGACAAGGACGGCGTAGCCTTTGGCTATGTGATGGGTGTGGAGAATGAGTGGGGCAGCGTTTCAATGGATGAGATTAAGCCCTACATCATCAGCACCGCCAAGGGTGCAGAGCTCGACGAGATTATGCCACCGCAAGGCTATCACTGGGAAGAGGTCAAGTAAAACTTATTCACAGCCCCAAGCTAGTAACTTGGCATGGGAGCTGCAGCGCGCCAGCTCACAACTTACCACCAAAAACTTACTCACAGCCTGTGGATAACTTTTTTAAGAAATCGCTTGCGCTGGGGGCGTTTGTGTGTTATATTTAAGCAGTTCGTGAGGGTATTAGCAAGGCTCTACTGCTCACGGATGCCACCTCTGCAAACGGTGAGGAAACATAAGAACCCAAGAGACGTTTGTATTTCAGTGGCACAATTTTATTATGAGAACTGGACAAGAACTACAAGACGAGCAACGCAAGGCAGAGGCCCGTGTGCAACGCTGGAATGAATCAGTACAACAAGTGCGCGAGCTTGCCCGCCAATGGCAACGGGACAATGACGCCCACCTTGGCCCTTTCCTCCACCCTGTCGAGAATGAAGAAAGTTGAAGAAAGTGATTGACAAACACCCGTTTGTGTGGTATATTATAACAATGAAAGCAACCAAAGAACATTTCGAATTCACCGCAGCCCTTATCAATGCTGCCAACAACGGAACCCCCGCCTTTGTGCTGGCTACCCTAGCCGCAGCCGAGTTCGCCAAGGGCAACCCACGCTTTGACGCTGACCGCTTCAAGGCTGCCTGTGGGGTGGATCCCCTGACTGATACGGTGGCTTGCTTGTCGGACACAGGCACAGCATCGTGGCTCGTTGACGGTCAACCCGCATCAGTCCTTGAAAGAAACTGAAAAAACCGCTTGACAAACGGTGCAACCTGTGTTATATTATACCAATGAGAAACCTACTGAACAACCTACTAAAACTGTTGGGCCTTAACGATGAGCCCAAGTCAGACATCCTCGATGGCAACATGATTTGGTCGCCCAAGCATCACAGTATGATTCATTTTAACAAAGACGGAAGCGTTAACCATTAAAGATTATGAAACTAGAACTAACAAGAGACGACCGCGACATGATTCACATCACCGCACTCATCACCTTCACCTTCACGCTGATTGCTTCGGCTATCGTAGCCCTTGCGCTTGGCTTATCGTTATGATTGTTATGAGCATGATTTTCAGCGTTAGCGTGGGCTGGTTATTGTTCAAGGTTTATCGCTCATCAAAGTGGGATTATTAAAATGGAAAAACCTGTACCAGAGTTCGCGATTTTTCAAGACAGCAAACGCCAGCGTTCTGCCTTGTGGGTAAAAGACACGGGAGAGTGGATCGAGTGCCGCTCGGAAGAGTTCCTTGCCATATCTGTTCTTGCAGACATGCTCCGCAGTTCTTCGAACCCAACCGAGACGATGAAGGAAATCGCCAAGGTTATAAACGGGGGGAGCTAGTATGAAAGTTCGCTAATACCATAACACCCCCACCCCCTTTTAAAGAAAACATATTAACAAGTTATCCGCATAATTGGCCGGAGGGGCTTAAAATTTATCTGCCCGGTAAAAAAACCCCCTAGTGTATATTTATTAATAATTAATTATAATTATTCGTGGGGGTATTTAATTGATTTTGTGCTTAATTGTGTTATTATAGAGCGTTATGAAGGGAATAATACTGACAGGAGGAGCAAGCTCTAGGCTATACCCAACTGCGTTAGTAAATAATAAGGGTTTGTTACCAATATATGATAAGCCTATGGTATATTATCCTCTTTGTACATTAATTGAAAATGGCGTTAAGGATATTTGTTTAATTTCTTCTCCTGATCAAATCAATAGCTACAGAAAACTACTAGGCAATGGAAGTAGATTAGGTATTAATATTTGTTATAAAATTCAAAGAAAGCCCGAAGGGATCGCGCAGGCTTTTTTAATAGCTAGAAGTTTTATTAATAATGATAAAGTTGCGCTAATCCTAGGCGACAACATTTTCTACGGAAGCCGCGTATTCGGGCAAGCTTTTCGTAGCTTTAGAACGGGGGGCACTATATTTGGGTATGAGGTAAAAGACCCTACAAGATATGGGGTAGTTAACTTCGACAAAAAAGGAAAACTTATGAGTGTCACTGAGAAGCCGGAAGAACCAAGCAGCAACTATGCAGTTCCGGGGCTATATATATTTGATGGCGATGTTTGTAAAATAACTAAGAAATACGTTTCCGCCTCTAAGAGAGGTGAGTTAGAGATAACTTCGGTAATTAATCAGTACATTACTCGTAAAAATGTCAAGCTAGTAAAAATCAACAGAGGTTGTGCGTGGCTGGACGCAGGGACTCCTAAATCCTTGCATGAGTCATCACAGTATATTAAGGTCATAGAAGAAAGACAAGGCGTTAAAATAGGCTGCATTGAAGAAGCTGCATTTAGTAGAAAATTTATAAATAAAACACAATTAGCTGAAGTTGTAGGGAAGATGCCAGATAGCGATTACAAGGAATATTTAGAAAGGTTATTATGATATTAGTATTAGGACAAACCGGATACATGGGAACTCAATTCATAAATGAGTTAAAACATAGAAATTTATCATATAGGGGCATATCGCGCGGTAATATAAATTATTGTAATTATGGTGTGCTTTATTCGCTGGTTGCTAAAAATATTTTTAAATTGGTTATCAATTGCGCTGGGTACATAGGTAGGCCAAACGTAGATGCCTGCGAGGACCACAAGGCAGAGACTATAGAAGGAAATGTTGTATTACCAAAAATGCTGTCGGATGTCTGCTCAGACGTAGGTATTAAGTTCATGCAGATTTCTTCTGGATGTATTTACGATGGATACGCGAAAAGCTACACCGAGGAAGACGAACCCAATTTTTCTTTTAAGTATAATAATTGTTCTTTTTATTCTGGATGTAAAGCCTTAGCCGAAGATCTAATTGATAAAGATAATTCTTATATTTGTCGATTGAGAATTCCTTTTGATGAATTTGACAATTCTCGAAATTATCTCAGCAAGCTAAAAAATTATGATAAACTATTAAATGCCGAAAATTCAATTTCTCATAGGGGAGACTTTGTTAAAGCTTGTTTAGATTTATATGAGATGAATTGCGCTACAGGAATTTATAATATAGTTAATTCTGGCTCTGTGACAACCTCTTGGGTTGCACAGAAGTTGGCTCAGTATAATATTAGAAATGATTTTAGTTTTTTTCAAGATGAGAAAGAGTTTTACGAATTTGGAGCGAAAGCTCCAAGATCTAACTGTATTTTAGATAACTCAAAATTACTGTCCGCAGGAGTTAAGATAAGGGGAACAAAAGAAGCTATAGAAGAGTCTCTCAAAAAATGGGCCTAATATGTGTGGTATTTATTGTTCAAATTTGTCGCCTCTTAAAGAAGAGCGTCTTCTTAGGCTGCGCGGGCCGGATCACCTTTCAAAGATACAGGTGGACGATTTTTACATATCCCATTCGTTACTAAGTATAACGGGGAAAATTGTGCCCCAACCTTTAATAAAAAATAATATTGTATGTTTGTATAATGGGGAAATTTACAACCACGAAGAATTCGGCGACTATGATTCCGACGGAAAAGCAATAATAGATGCATATATAAAATACGGAGAAGTTTTCCCTAGGTACCTTGACGGAGAGTTTGCCTTAATATTATACGATCCGAGCAGAAGCGTGTTAATTATATCCACCGACACATTTCGCACCAAGCCGATCTACTACTCTCTAGAAGGAAAAAGTTTTGGGTGTAGCTCGTACAAAACCCCCCTAGAAAAAGCTGGCCATAGAAATATACAAAAATTACCGCCGAATACTACCCGAACTATTTACACCACAGACTTTGTGTCTACCGACCGCACGGTTACTGATTTTGACTTGGAACAAAAGAATAATTCGTTTGATGGGTGGATTAGTGCGTTCGAAGAATCTATACGAAAAAGAACGAAAAATTGCCGAGAGAAGATCTTTATAGGGTTAAGTAGTGGTCACGACAGCGGGGCTATATGTAATGAGCTTACACGGCAAGGTACAGCCTTTAAAGCCTACTCTGTGATGGGGGACGAGAACGACTCAATAGTCAATGAAAGAAAAAAAATAATTGAATCAAATAATCATCACCATCAATACCTTTTTAAGGAGCAAAGCGCTTATATAGAGGCTCATAATTACATAGAGGAGAATACAGAGCCATATACCTATTCTATTTATTCAGACGTAGGAGATTACAATGAAAACTGTAGGCTGGTAGATGATAGTGGTTCGAACTGGCTGTCTTGGGTTTTCAAGCACGCTAAGCAGGATGGATACAAGGTTTGTTTATCTGGGGGTGGTGCAGACGAAATCATCTCTGACTATGGATTTAACGGCAATAGGTATTTCCTTCATAGTAATTTCGGCGGAGTCTTTCCTGACGATTTAAGCGCCATATTCCCATGGGCCAGCTTCTTTGGCAGCAGCATGGAGTCCTACATGATGAAGGAAGAATACGTGGGCGGAGCCTACGGCATAGAAACTAGGTACCCATTTTTAGATAAAAAAGTGGTTCAGGAGTTTTTGAATCTTGACAAAAACCTTAAGAATAGTAATTACAAATCTGTTATACATGAATATTTGACCCGATACAATTTTCCTTTCAACCCGAACGTCAAACTAGGATTCTAATGAAGCTTACTATATATACTGTTGTTAATTATGACTATTTTGATTTTGCCGAAGTGTTTATCTCTTCGTTAAAAGAAAACTACCCCGACGAAAAGCTAAACAAAATTATAATAAACGATATAGGTCTATCAGAAGAGCAAAGGGTTAAGCTTCAAAAAATTCATGACAAGGTAGAATATATTAAAACGTCAGAGGAAATCCGCGCGGAGACTTCGCACACAGAAGAATGGAGAAAAGTAATCAACCAAAAGACTATCGGGCTAGAAAAAATATGTAATGAAAAAAATTATCCAGTTTTAATGATTGACTCAGACATGTACGTCTTAAAGGATTTTAGCGATGAAATTTTTTACGGATGCGATATACAAGTGTGCCCACAAAATCCACATATAATAAATTGGGACGGATTTCTAATAGATCATATCGGGTGTTGGTTTGTGGTGCATAATGAGAAAGGCAAATCATTTATTGAAAAATGGCAAAAACTAATGCCGACAATAGAAAGCTCGCATATTGAAACCCCCGCCCTTTGCGAGGCTCTAAAAACGAATTCAAACAAATTTTTAATTAAAGAAAACAATATACAAAAGATTTCTTCAATGGACTACAATTCGAATTCTAAAATTTTACATTTCAGAACTAGTCCTGATTATTTAGGCATGAAAGAGTCTTTTGAGGAAAGAATTAACAATGTAAAAAATATTCCAGACCATATAAAAAATAAAATAATAAATAATACCGCCATTCTTATTGACGAACTATTGGAAAAGCATAAGAAAAAACTAAATTCCGTCAACCAGACCTTTAAGCCCATTCATGATAGAGTATCAAAAAGAGCAAACGAAATAGCCACTCAATTCGACGGTACAACTAGCATGCAGGATTGTAAATTTTTACAATTACTATGTTTAGAAAAATGCCCTAAAAAAATCTTAGAAATAGGAACTTGGGTGGGCAACACGACATATTCCATGGCTTTTGCTACCGAAGAATTTGATTCAATAATTTATACTTGCGATATTCAAGATGCATTTTTTTATTCACAAGAGCTTGTAGCAAAAAGAATCCAAGTCTTTCCGGGCACTTGGAGTGGTCAATTATTAGATTATGGAATTCTTGATGGAATGGAATTTATATTTAATGACGCAGACCTAAGCGCCGAAGATGCTGAAAAAATTTATAACCTTGCGAGCGATGAATTTTACTTTGTTACTCATGATTATTATGACTCAGCAGGCAATCACGAAAAAGGGTTTCACGCAATACAACAAATGGTAAACACTATAGACAAAAATAACGGAAAATACGAACTATACAAACCAAAAAAAGAATGGTATTTCACCGGATATAAAGAAAGCATTAATGGGTGTTGCGCTTTAATAAAATGCATTAAATAATTATGAAATTATATAAATACAAAAACAACGAAGAGTATATAAGTTGTCAAAAAAAAGGAGTGTATAATCATCCGGCGTTAGGAAATTCCGTGGATTATGAATGGGTCAACTATCCAGAAATACAATTTATAAAAAATAATATCATTAACCCTCATTTTGATAAATTAAACATAACCCCTAAAAAAGGCATATGTCATGGAGCTAAATTGGGAAAAGAAAACAAATGGTTTGAAGAAGTGACGGGTGTAGATTTTATTGGGACAGATATTTCAACAGAGACGAATGAAGAAATGAAATTAATACAATGGGATTTTCACAAAGTAAAAAATGAATGGAAAAACAATATTGATATAATTTATAGTAATTCTTTAGATCATTCTTACGACCCTAACTTAGTCTTAAGACGATGGGTTTCATGCCTGTCTCTCGATGGAATATGTATAATAGAATGGAGCAAATATGATTCGGAGGAAAGCTATTCTGACACGCTCGACGGAATGAAGGTCGATTGTTTTGGGGCTTCCTTAGAAGAATATAAAACAATGATAGAGTCAGCTGGGACTATTGTTTCGACTTTAGATTACGAAAGCCAAGAGAATCTTAATACCGGCTTCGTACATAAAACATTTATAGTTTTTAAAAAATAAAACACCATGGGTATAGATCGCGACACATGCTTAGGAGAATTGAACGGCTTTATCGGATCCTATCTGGGTTGGAAAAATATTTCCATGATAGAGCTGGGCAATCAAATACTCGACAATAACGAAACTGGCAAAAAATACTTTTCCGACCTAGGAGTTAATCATATTTCTATAGACTTAAACGGAGAAGATGGCGCGCTTCCATTAGATTTGTGCTCTGAAATAAAAGGTATTCCACCGGTCGATATAGTGACCAACTTTGGCACGTCCGAGCATGTTAATAATCAGTTTCACTGCTGGAAAAATATTCATAATTTTACATTAAGGGGAGGGCTGATTTTTAACGTTGTGCCTCCCTCCGGCCATTGGCCTAATCATTGTGATCATTGGTATACCTTAGATTTCTTTAATCGATTATCTGAGCTTAATAAATACGAAATACTGAAAAATGAAATATACAAAAATCCCCCTTACGTGGGGGACAAGGCTCTAATCATGTGCGTATTACGTAAAATACATAATAATGATTTTAACGGTATTGATCAGTCAACCCTAGCTTCCAGATGAATCGAAAAGAATTTCTACATAATATAAAAGCTTTTCTTGATGAAAACCCTGTGTGTGTTGAAGCGGGGGTTCTGGACGGAGACCTCTCTGTTGAAATTTTAGACGCCTTAAATCCGCAAAAATTGTATTTGATTGATCCGTGGGAAGTCGGCGGCGATAAGAACGATGTGCCCTATTATGAAGATTTAAATAAACAACCAACAGCTTACAGTAATTTAACTAATTTCGAAAAAGTAAAAGAAAGATTTTCTAATGAAATATCAAATGGACAAGTTATATTAAAGAAAGGATTCTCTTACGATGTGGTAGACTTTTTTCCTGACAATTTTTTTGATTTTATTTATATTGATGCGTGTCATTTATATGGATGCGTAAAAGCTGATTTAGAAATATTTTTACCAAAGTTAAAAAGCAATGGATTAATGTGCGGTCATGACTACAATAATCAATATATAAGATTCGAGGGAGTAGACAGGGCGGTAGACGAATTCGCCAATAACTACGATTTTAGAATGATAATGCTAAGCGAAGACTCGGATTGGGCGTTGAAAAAATTAACATGAAAACCAATATTTTAATTACAGGAGGGACAGGGCTGGTGGGCAAAGCTATACAGTCCTTAAGTCCAGAGAATTCAATATTTATATCCTCATCAGATTACGATCTAACCAAAAAAGATCAAACAATTGAAATGTTCGACAAATATAAACCTAAGAAAGTTATTCATTTGTCTGGAAAAGTAGGAGGGGTTAAAGCTAACATGGATAATCCAGTACAGTTTTACGCAGACAATGTTAACATGAGTTTAAATATTATGGATTGCGCGCATAAGTATGGAGTGCAAAAGTTAGTATGTACGCTTAGTTCCTGCATTTACCCAGATAGAGTAGAGTACCCAATTAAAGAAGACTATTTGCATCTTGGTCCACCGCATGAATCCAATTTCGCCTATTCTTATGCTAAAAGAATGTTAGAGGTACAAATGCGATCTTACCGCAAACAATACGGCTGCAACTTTATTGGAGCGATTCCAACAAATATATTTGGTGAATATGATAATTTTAATTTAAATGATTCACACGTGATTCCCGCTATTATAAGAAAAATATATGAAGCAAAAAAACAAAACAAATCAGTTTCATTATGGGGAGACGGATCCCCCTTGAGACAATTTACCTACTCCAAAGATATAGCCAAAATATTATTGTGGCTTGCGGATAATGAATGCCTTTACGATTTAATAAACATAGGTGACAGCAAAGAAAGATCAATAAAAGAAGTCGCGACCACCATTTCTAATGCGTTTAATTTTTCTAAAAACATAGAGTGGGACACTAATATGCCAAGAGGGCAATTTAAAAAGCCATGCGATATGTCTAGATTAAAAAGGATTGGGTTTAACAGCTTTACTGATTTTGACGAAGCAATAGTCGGTACAGTAAAATGGTTTGAAGCAAACTATAATAACGCACGATTATGAAAGAATACGAAGAAGGCGCGTGGGCCGAACGGCGGAGAGACGGTACAAAGCTGCACGTAGGATGTGGCGTCAAATATCTAGACGGCTGGGTTAATGTAGATATATCAGACGACATAAGAACAGATGTGATGGAAGACGTAAAAAACTTACCCAGTATCGAAAATGAGTCATGCGCTCTAATATACGGAAGTCACATACTAGAGCATTTCGGAAGACATGAATACGAAAGAGTTTTAAAAACATGGTTTAAAAAAATACGCACGGGAGGAATACTTAGGTTGGCTGTACCTGATTTTGATAAAGTAGTTGATCATTATAACAAAACTCATGATTTAGGCTTAATTACAGGGCTGTTGATTGGAGGGCAGAGGGATGAATACGATTTTCATAAAATGATTTTCGACAAAGAAACATTAACTAAAACATTAAAAAAAGTAGGTTTTTTCGAAGTTAGAGAATGGGACTGGAAGAAGGCTTCTCACGGGGACGTGGATGATTACAGCCAAGCGTATTTGCCGCACATGGATAAAGAAAATGGAACTTTAATGAGCTTAAATATAGAAGCGATTAAAATATGAAAAAAATACTTGCAACCGTTGGGGGCGGAATGGGTAATAGATTTTTTGGTCTTCTTACGGCTTATTATTTTGCTCACAGAACAAATTCGATATTAAATATATATTGGCCGCGTGACGCGGGCTGTTATGCTGGGTGGGGTGATTTATTTGAAATAAATTCGGATAAAATAAACGTTTGTGACGTTGATCCTTCGTTAGTAAAACTGAGTGGAAACGAAATTTGGTTGACTCACGATGAAGGCATTCACCAACTGATGAAGAACGATCAAAATTCTTGCGATAGAAGTATGCCCGTGTTTTTAACCCGCCTTACGGCAGGATCGCTTTGGCCTGCTCACGGACCAGATAGCCACAACTTGGGTTTGACGATCGGGACAAAAGAAAAAAGCTCTGACGAAGTTTTAGATATCATAAATTCAGCTGAAGAAGATAAAACAATTATTATCACAGACTGTTATCCGACAGTATTAGCTGATTCATGGAGTCCAAATTATGACCCCATAAAGGTTGTCGAAGATTTATTTCAAAATGTATTTGTAATAAAAAAAGACATCTTAAGAAGGGCGGAGGAATTCTGTAAAAAGAATAATATAAATAAACAGTCAACGGTCGGATACCATTTTAGAACGATCAATCTCCACCCCATCGATCTGGGTCACGCGTCTTACGTAATAGAAAACGCTATTTCTTCAGGAGCTGAAAATATTTTTCTTTGCGCAGATAATAAGGAAGCGGAAAACGTTCTCCGCGAATGTTGGCCAAACCACGTCATATCATACGCAAAAGAAGAATACATAAAAAAACAAGATGAAAAATCTCCTTGGTTTGTCGAGGGAAAATTTCTTGGAGGATACAATATGGAAATAAGCAAACAGGCTGTCATAGACGCTTTAGTAGACTGTGTAATTTTATCGAAAACAAACTCACGATCTATGTTGTTAGATACTGGGTGGACTTGGGAAGGAAGCTTTTATCAAATGTCAAGACTTCTTCAACGCTTTGGAAATTTATGAACTTATTAGTAACAGGAGGATGTGGGTTTATCGGCTCTAATTTTATAGAGCACGTTATAGATAAAAAACAAGTTCACAGGCTTGTTAACGTAGACTGCTTGTCTTACGCGGGCTCACTAGATAATACGGTTAATTTCTGCAAACACCCGAAGTATCTTTCGGAAAAATATAATTTGTCTGAGTACAAGTACGTATATGATACGTTCTACAAATTTGACATAACTCACGTAGTTCATCTCGCCGCAGAAACGCACGTAGATAACTCTATACGCAACGCTGACGCGTTTTTAGAGGCAAATGTACTTGGGACACACAACCTACTTAAAGCCGCTTTAAAATTTAAAATAAAGCGATTCCATCACGTATCTACCGACGAGGTGTACGGCCATTTGGAGAAGGGCGATCCAAAGTTCTCGGAGGATACCCCGTATGACCCAAGAAATCCATATTCTGCGTCGAAGGCGGCTTCCGACTTCTTGGTGAGGTCGTACTTTCATACCCACGGTTTACCGGTAACGATTTCAAATTGCAGCAATAATTACGGGCCAAACCAACATAAAGAAAAATTTATACCTACCGTCATAGACTCCTTGTTGCACGAAGCCCTAATCCCGGTCTATGGAAAAGGAGACAACATCAGAGATTGGATCTACGTAGAAGACCACTGTAAGGCGTTATGGAAAGTGCTGACCAAAGGAAAGAAGGGCGAGACCTATTTGGTGGGAGCAAATTGTGAAAAAACAAATTTGGAAATAATACACGAAATTTGTAAAATATTGAAAAGGAACCCTGATGATTTTATAACGTTTGTTGAAGACCGCTTGGGGCACGACTTTAGATATGCCATTAACAATGACAAAATATCAAAAAACTTAAAATGGAAACCTTCTACAAAATTGGTGAAAGGTTTGCAAAAAACTATAAAGTACTATGAAAAAAAGTTTTTATAGATATTTTACCTCCCGCTTAAAAGGCCCCCTGTGAAACTTGCTATTGTTCAACCCAATTTCTTTCCCTATAAAGCTTATTATGATTTAGCTCAAAGGGTGGATAAATTTATTTTTTTAGACGACTTCAACTATAGCGCTAAAAACTGGGTAAACAAAACTATCATTAAGCTAAACTCTTCTAAATTTTATTTCAGGGTACCTGTCGACTATAAAGAAAATACTGCCACTTTAACAAAAAACGTGAAAGTCAAGGGAGACCAATGGAAGAAAAAGTTTCTTAAATTTACTAAAACACAATACAGGAATTATCCTAACTTTAATTTGGTGTTCCCTATCTTGAAAGAGGTGATAGACTTGCCTTCAGAAAATATTTGTGACATTTCTGCGTATAGTGTATTTAGGATATGTGATGAGCTAGGCTGCAAAACGGAGTTTACCATCTCTTCTGTCAAGCACGGCTGTGTAAAAAAATCATACCACGATAAGATTTTCGAGATATGCCAAAGAGAAAAAGCTAGCACATATTATACTTTCTCAAGACACAGGGGGGAGTTTGATGAAAAGAAATTTTTGCGCGCTAATATAAGGGTAAGTTACTTTGCGTCGTATGCGGATAACTATTCTATAATAGATAGCCTTATGTCTGACGATAATCTATT
>Ga0209402_10003157_pt1 | contig 15960 bp, 17 predicted proteins | sample ArcticOcean_MG_C_3_FD_187437 | JGI IMG/M metagenome (GOLD analysis project Ga0209402, IMG submission 187437) | Marine microbial communities from western Arctic Ocean - ArcticOcean_MG_CB8_126 (SPAdes) (version 2) | ecosystem: Environmental > Aquatic > Marine > Oceanic | place: Arctic Ocean... | reverse complement strand
AAAAGTCTTTGTTCTACTTAGAAATGGAATTTAGAGATAAAGGTGAAGATAAACTTTCCGAAGAAGAAATCCAACGGCTTGTCCATGCCGGAATCCTGAAAAGGAAGCGTCCAAAAGGAAGCTGAGCATCGCTTTGGCACTTGCGGGTTGGGGAATCTGGTAGAACGTTAATCGCTTATAAATATGTAGACTATGGCCTGTTAGATAAGAAGTTAATAGGAGTTCACAATGGTTAGAAATATATTTTGGTTCAGTCTCAATGCAGGTAGTTGGCTTTTTGGGGTGGGCGGCTTTCTTTTCACGCTTATAAATTATGAAACCGCTGATACAGTTATGCAGCAAACTGCATATGGTGCATATGGTGCTGCCATCGTGTTATTTGCAATATTCCTGCGGTTTCACGCTACGGACATACGTCGAAACCCTCAGAACGAAGCAACAGAATAGCTCTTAATTGGTAGCACCCATTACAAAAGGGATACCCCTACTTTATCGCTGGAAACAAAAGCGTTTCCCTTAATAGTGTCCCAACAGGGCGGAGTAAAGAAATATTGATTCAGTCACGGTGTGCACGGTATGCACGGTATATTCTTAAAAGTTTATATAGCTACTTAGTGCTTAGAAATGTTGTCTAAGCATCGTTTAAGCATCGCAAAGCATATCCAAGCATCGGCAATATTTTCTGAGAGATTAACTGTCGCGAATTTGTCGCGAATCCTAAACAAACCAGAACAAACTGGTTATTACGAAAAACCTGTACTTAGGCACGGAATTCAAACAGCAGACTAACGGAGCAAACTAGAATAAACTAGGGGGCCCTAACGTATGATTAATTCAGGTGAGGTGTCGCATGGTTAGTTTTGAAATAGAAGAAAATGCCTCTTCGCCAAGGCTTGCTATTTTACCCGATTGGATAATAACCGATGATCTTGAGGCCTTGATAACTACTTTGCCAGAACGATTCACCGAATCTTTACATGCTAGTAATAATCAAAGTGACTTACTTGAAGTTGTGATGGATCTTGGCCGTTTGCCAGAAGCACGATATCCGAATAGGCAAGTTGTATTGAGTCGCACAGAAGTTACTGAATTTGATTTACGCCATGTTACGGATCGAATAGGTTTATTTGGTGATGATAATCGTGCAGGCATCGAACGCACATTGCATCGTATTTCAGCTATTCGTAATAGGCGTGGTGATATAACTGGACTTACTTGTCGTGTTGGTCGATCTGTTTATGGAACGATTAGAATTATTGAGGATTTAGTTTTGAGTGGGAAGAGTCTTCTTTTCCTTGGTCGCCCAGGCGTCGGAAAGACGACGATGTTGCGCGAAGTTGCACGTGTTTTAGCTGATGATGCAAAAAAAAGGGTTGTTATTGTAGATACGTCAAACGAAATTGGCGGTGATGGTGATATTCCTCACCCTGCTATTGGTGCAGCTCGACGGATGCAGGTGGCCACGCCAGCCATGCAGCATGCAGTTATGATTGAGGCAGTAGAAAATCATATGCCTGAGGTGATTGTGATTGATGAAATAGGTAATGAGCTCGATGCTGCTGCTGCTCGGACTATTGCAGAGAGGGGGGTTCAGCTTGTTGGAACTGCACATGGTAATACTTTAGAAAACTTGATGGCAAACCCAACATTAGCTGATTTAATTGGGGGTATTCAATCTGTAACTTTAGGAGATGCTGAGGCTCGTCGAAGAGGTACGCAAAAATCTATTTTGGAACGTAAGGCACCGCCCACATTTGATGGTGTGGTTGAAATCCAATCGTGGCACAAAGTTGCTCTTCACAAAGATGTTGCTGCGGTTGTTGATTCAAAGCTACGTGGCTTTGTAGCCTCCCCAGAAGTTAGGGAGCTTTCAAAAAGTGGGGAAGTTGAAGTTGAAGTTGAAGTTCTTCCAGAAGTTAGACAAACCGATCAAAATTCTTCACAAGTTGATGAACTTTTCCTGGGGATTGCTGAAAAGAGCGGGCTAGGTTCAGTGATATCTACTAAACCACATCGTGCACGAGTTTTTCCGTTTAGTATTTCTCGTAGTCGACTTCGGCAAGCCATTCAAAGAACTGCTGCAGCTGTGGAGATGGTAGATACTATCGAAGATGCCGACGCTGTGATCACTTTACGGCATTCCTATCGTAAAAAGCCTGCTTTAATTCGTGAAGCTGAAAATAGGTCGATTCCCATATATGTTATGAAAAATAATACACAGTTTCAGATAGAGCAAACCCTGCTTCACTTTAGTGACCGTTCAGTGGTCGACGATCCAGAGACAGTTGCGTATCGAGAGACTGAAGATGCAATAACGCGTGTACAGCGTGATGGCTATCCTGTAGAGCTACCACCTGCGAATTCTTATATTCGAAGAGTGCAGCATGAATTGGCGGGTCGGTATAACCTCGCTAGTGAAAGTTATGGAGATGAACCAGAGCGACGTGTACGCATTCGACCTCAACAGGGATAAGGATAGGTTTTTTACTTTTCGAGATGGCTAAAAAAGGTTTATTCATAGTTTTCGAAGGTGGTGAGGGTGCGGGTAAGTCAACTCTTGCTAAAGCAATAAGTATTCGACTGGAGGGGTTAGATCGCCCATTTGTTGTTGTACGTGAGCCGGGTGGGACTACAGTAGCGGAAGGAATTCGTGAACTATTAAAAAAACGACTTAATCCATGGGGTGAGGCACTCGCATTTTTAGTTGCGCGTGCAGATCTTATAACTAGGGTGATTCGGCCATCATTAAATCGAGGCCTAGTAGTTTTGTGTGATCGTTTTAGTCCAAGCACATTTGCATATCAGGGATACGGACGGAATCTCGATCTTGAACTTTTAAAACAAATTGATTTTGTAGTAAGAGAAGGTGTTGAGCCGGATCTTATTATTTTTTGTGATGTGCCTATTGCTGAGGGTCTTGCAAGAAAAGCAGGGGAGAGTGAACCTGTCATAACCGGATCTGAAAAGGAGGAATTTCATCAGCGTGTGTATTTGGGATATCAGGCTTTGATGTCTAATGAGTTGGATCAGAAATGGGTGAGAGTGGATGCAACGCAGTCGATCGAAGATTTGGCGATAGAAGCTTGGACGGCTATTGAACCATTGCTGAAAGAGTCGAGCATTTAAAGAATCCCTAATCATTGGTGGTGTATGTCAGGGAAATGCTACTGTTATACCCATATATGTTTGGTCCTCCAGATGAGCAACCGCAACGAAAGCGAGAGTATTCTGGTCCTCTTACAACCTTAGGTATAGCAGTAGTTATTATTACGTTTGTCGGCTTAGCTTTTTGGTTTTTTGAAATGCGTGTTGAAGGTGAAGAAAATACTTTTGTAAATGATGAGTTCGGAGTTATAGCACTGGATGGTGATACTGGCTCAATAAATCAATCCCCTGTTCCTTCTTTGGGTCGTTTGGCACCGAATTTTAGACTTCCCAACATACATGATGAAGTTGTTAGGCTTAGTGATTTTCGAGGTAGGTATGTGTTGCTTAATTTTTGGGCATCCTGGTGTGGGCCCTGTCGCAAAGAGGCTCCTGAGCTCTCAGCGCTAAGTGACCGTTTTCCAAAAACCTTAATCGTCTTAGGTATAAATCAGCAGGAAACAATAGAGGCCGTTACTGTTTTTGTATCGCAATTCGCAGTCTCCTATCAAATACTTCTTGATTTCAATGGTCAGGTTTCAAGTACTTACGCTGTTTCAACTGGGCTTCCAATTAGTTTATTGATTGATCCGAATGGTGTAATTCGTGAAATCTATGTAGGCATTCTTTCACAAGAACAGTACAAATATCTGGCGGAAACCTACCTGTTATGAGTAGTTCTACTTTCTTACAGAACAATTTATTAAATGATCCATTGCGTGCGATATGGATGCTTTTAACAAATGTGAAATTTGCTTTAGCCTTGGTATTTTTTGCTATGTTATCTGGCTTATTAGGAATTTTAATTCCTCAAATTCCACCTGAGGTTCGGGATAATGAAGTAGCTCGAACTTCTTGGCTAGAACTGAAACGACTTGACTTTGGCATTTGGTTTGAACCCTTGGATGTGCTTGCTTTATTTGATGTATTTCACAGTGTTTGGTTCATTGCTCTTTGGTTTATAGTCGTTGTTTCAGTAACCGTTTGTACGGTTAGCAGATTTAAGCCTATTTGGAGGAGTATTCACAGGCCTCAAAAAGTTGTGCCTGATTCGTATTTTAAGTCGGCAACGCATCGGGTTACGTTTCCTTATGTTGGTGACACAATTGCAGTAGTAAAAGAATTGAAACGATTGAGGTATGGGGTTGAAGAAATTGATAATTCTGCTGATGCGCGAGGAAGACTTTTTTTTGCCCAAAGGTTTTCTTGGGGTCAATATGGGACGTTCATTTCGCATTTAGCGCTGCTCATGCTCTTGCTTGGAGGGATTTTGACCGCTCTTGCTGGTGAATCAAGGACATTATCTCTTGTAGAAAAACGCTCTGCTGTTCCTCTTTTCCGGGATCCTGGTCCCAGTCAAGTTTTCGTGGAAATGCTTGATGCAGTGAAAGGCATTGACGATAAAGGTAACGTGATAGATTTCAGAAGTAAATTTACAGTTCGGCGTGGTGATGAAGCTATTTTGTGTGAAGCTACTGTGAATAATCCATGCGAGGCTTATGGTTATCGATTCCACCAGGCAGCTTTCTTTGATGATCTTGCTTTGATTTCAATTAAGAATGTTGAGGGTCAACTTTTATATAGGGATGTACTTGATTTCGAAAATCAGGTTATGGCTGTCCCAATTATTTCTGCTGCTACACGTGATGGGGAAATTGTTTTCAATGAAGCGGTTCCTCAAATGGCGACCATTTCAGATCCTGAAGGCTCTACTATTTTTGCAGAGCTTGACTTAGAAGGAGGCCTATATACTGTTTCGTGGAGATTGCCAAGGCAAGACAGGGGCCTAACTGATTTCCATATCATGCTTGTTGGTCCAAATCTTAATGCAACTTCATTATTCACAGGTGAGTCGGTTAGCTCAGGCACATATGAGTTTACATTTAAGAATGCGACCTTGATTCCTGCTATAAACGTTTTAGATATGCCTGGTGCAGCTACTGCGCAAGTTACTGTTCAACTGATGAAGGATCGTTGGAATTCTGATTACTTGTATATTACCGGTCTCCGATCGGATGGTGAAGGACTCGTATTGCCTCAAGATAGGACTTGGTTGTCAGCTGATGGCTTTTCGTTCACTTTTATCGATCGCGTTGAAGGTTCTGGCATTGATGTTCGTCGTGACCCTGGGGATACCTTCATATGGATCGCGATCATATTAGGTCTAGTAGGTCTTGGAATCACCTTTTATATTCCACGCCGACGTATTTGGGTAGCTATAGAGAATAATCATATTTCTATTGCAGGTATCGCCCCTCGCTCGATTCGTTTCGATCGAGAATTGCGAAAAATAGGAAGTGCTCTTGGGGGTAAGGATATTTTTCCTCCAGAAAAAGAATTTGAGGAAGATTGACTAGGAACTATTGTCCATTAAATAGAGCGCCGACACTTTTTCCTGTGTGAATCCGTTCAATTGCTTGTGCAAAAAGTGGTGCAATAGAGATTGTTTTCATATTTGGAAGGAGTTTTTCTTTTGGTATAGGAACAGAATCAGTAACTAAAATTTTGTCCACCTGCGCTTTATCTAATCGTGAAACTGCTGGTCCGCTTAAAATTGCATGATAGCCTCCAATGATCACATTTTTCGCCTCATTTTTTCTCAGAATCCGAACCGCTTCTACCATTGTTCCGGCCGTATCAATTTCATCATCTAAGAGAAAAACATTTCTAGCCTTTACATCACCGAGAACATTTAAAGCTTCTGTTTCTCCTGAGTTGCCAATGCGGCGCTTATCAATAATGGCTAGGGGTAAATTGAGACGTACCGCCATATCTCTGGCTCTTTTTTCGTCACCAGCATCTGTTGCGACTACCGTGTAGTCTTCTAAATTTTGTTGTTGTAAATAGTGTGCTAGAGGGTCTAGGGCTGTCAATTCGTCGACTGGGATGTTGAAAAATCCTTGAATTTGTCCTGCATGTAAATTCATCGTCAGAATACGATCTGCACCAGCCGTCTCTAAAAGGTTAGCAACTAAACGAGCTGTTATCGGCACGCGAGGCTGATCTTTCTTATCACTTCTACCATATCCAAAATATGGAATTACTGCGGTTATCCTTCCTGCCGATGCACGCCGTGCAGCATCAATCATAACTAGCATTTCCATCAGTGAAGTATTGACGGGGGTGCAGAATGGCTGAATTAAGAAAACATCACGGCTTCGAATATTTTCCTTATATTGGACAAAAATATTTTCGTTTGAAAATTCAAATACATCTACTTCACCAATTTCCATGTCAAGGTTTGAACACACACCTTCCGTGAAGCCAGGGTGTGTACGCCCTGAGAAAATTGCGAGTTCGGTCAGTACTTGCGACATTAATACCTCTATATTAGAAACGGACAGTTTGATTATAGCGTTCTAGTGCTTGCTTACCATTTCTATATTCTTTAGCGTAATTCATTCCACCAATTTGGTACGACTACTCGTAATATTTCATCATATGTTTTGGCGATCTCTGGTGCATTTTCTGGAAGGCCTTGTGGATTAGTTGATGGTAGTGGAGAAGCACCTTGTATTGGGTCTACCCATTCCAATTGTTCATCTTCAATTACTTCCATAAGCGGCGGAGTGGCTTCTTCGTGATGATCACTAATCTGGTGATCTATTAAGAATGTGTTGTAATCAGCAAACGCTAATAGGCAGTAATAGACGCTGGGATCTTGACATCTCCATGCTTCGTAGCGGAGTACTCCTTTTTCTAGCTGATGTGTTTTTTCATATAAGGCTTTCTGGATTTCCTCGTAGCGTTTTTCCATTCCGTCCTTAATTTTTAAGCGAATCAAAACTGTAGCCATTGTGTGCTCCTTCAAAGGGTTCTTTGAAGATAACGATATTTTCATATTTGTACCACTATCTTCATTAAATGTACTTTGCGTGATACCATTTCTGCGTGGTTACCAAATGTTTAATTTAGTGCTTTTGCCCTTGAAGCCGTACTAAAAATTCCCGCTCTAATAATTAAAGGTTAAAGAATGTCTACCGACCGTGTACAGATCTACGATACTACTTTGCGTGATGGTGCCCAGATGGAAGGCATCTCATTTTCTGTTGAAGATAAAATTAGTATTACTAAGAAACTTGATGAACTTGGTATCGAGTGGATAGAAGGAGGGTTTCCTGGCTCTAACCCAAGGGACGCAGCTTATTTTGAGAGATTGAAAGAGATTGATTTAAAACAGGCAAAGGTAGCGGCTTTTGGTGGTACGCGACGTCCCGATCTTACTTGTGATTCTGACCCTAATATCCAAAGTCTAGTTAGCGCGGAAACCCCAGGGGTCACACTAGTTGGTAAAGCCAGTCAATATCAAGTCGAACACATTTTGGAAACTTCTGATGAAGAGAACCTTTCTATGATCAGCGATACTGTTCGTTATTTCGTTAATAAGGGTAAAAATGTAGTGTTTGATGCTGAGCATTTTTTTGATGGGTTTCAAATTAACCCAGATTATTCTTTGCAATGTCTTTCTACTGCAATGCGGGCTGGTGCTAGTACCTTGGCGCTTTGCGATACGAATGGAGGTATGACGCAGCAACAGTTGCTGGATGCTTTACAAGCAGTTCAAGAAAAGGTTCCAGATGCTCGCCTTGGTATTCATTGCCATGATGATGCTGGTTTAGCAGTTGCTAACTCTATGGCTGCAGTAGAACAGGGTGTTTGGCAGATCCAAGGCTGTATTAATGGTTATGGTGAGCGGTGTGGCAATGCAGATTTACTTACGCTACTTGCGAACTTAAAGTTAAAAATGGGTCTAGATGTAGTTGAAGATGAGCAACTTGCTCGCTTATCTGAGATTTCGCATTTTGTGAGTGAATTGGCTAATTTATCGCCAGATCCACAAGCACCATATGTGGGAACAAGTGCTTTTGCACATAAAGCTGGTTATCACGTTGCAGCACTAGCAAAGGATCCTCAGTCGTATCAGCATATCGATCCTGATCTAGTAGGGAACGGTGCACGTGTGCTTGTGAGTGAATTGTCTGGACAACGAAATCTTAAGACGAAGCTTGCTGAGCTGGAAATCGAATATCCCTTTAGTGATCAGGAAATTCGTAATCTTCTTGAAGTTGTAAAACAAAAGGAGAGTGAAGGATTTCAGTATGAAGGAGCAGAGGCGAGTTTTGAATTGCTTGTAAGGCGTAACATACCTGGGTATGCTGCGCCATTTGAGTTAGATGATTTTGTGATTGTTGAACGTCATAGGCATGAGGATGGTTCAGGCCAGAGTAGGGATATGATTGCTGAAGCGATGCTGAAAATCCGTGTGGGCGATGAAATTTTGCATACTGCAGCTGAAGGTAATGGACCTATCAATGCTCTTGATATTGCTGCGCGTAAAGCACTCGTTAGTATATGGACTAGTCTTGATAAGGCTACTCTTGCGGATTACAAAGTACGTATTTTAGACGGACATGATGCTACTGCAGCTTCTGTACGTGTTTTGATTGAAAGCACTGATGGTGAGCGTTATTGGACTACGGTCGGTGCGAGCACTGATATTATTGAGGCTTCTTGGCTAGCACTTGCTGATGCTCTCGAGTTTGCAATTATTAAGAATAGTTGATACTGGAATCCTTTGTTCCTCGAACAGTTTCCCATGCAGACTGAAACAATTTTGGGATGTCTTTCCTATGTTTTATTGTTAGAAGGGCACACAACAATAAATAGGCAACTCCAAATCCGATACGAACTTCAGCATGAGGGATGAAAAGTTGAGTTCCAAATAAGAGAAATAGTGCTAAGGCCTCGCTTTTTTCAAGCCTAAGATTCAGAAATACTGCAATTGCAAATGCTGACTGTGCCGCAGTTAAAAAGATTTCTTGTTGTTGTCTTCCGTCTAGTGGTAGACCGCCTAATAGGGACCAATTTCCGGAGCCGAAGGCCCAAGCTATTGGCAAGGTTCCAATGAGTAATGTCCATTGGTTGACCTTTGAAGAAATGAGTGCCCCCATGGCAACACTTGCACGTCCCCGTAACGTAAGCATGATAGCCAAGATAACCTCTGGGGCTTCGGAAGCGAGTGGTGCGATCCACTGAATAAGCAAAAATTCTGAAACGCCCAATTTTGTTCCGGTCTCTACTAATCCTTCAGCAAAGGGTTCTGCAGATGCAAAGATAACGGCTGCACTGAAGGCCATAATAATTATTATCACCAAACGCCTAGGTAAAGTAGTCAATTTCCCTATTGCTTCTGCTGGCCCAATCAGTTCGTGTTCTTCTTCATTTGACGAGCGTATTGTCATCAAAATATACATAGTAAAAAGGGATATAAGTACAATCGTGTCGACGAGTGTTACAGAAGAACGAAGTGGAAGGAAGAGAACGTAAATTGTGGCGAATGCGAGAAAAACTAGTTCTAAAGAACGTTCTCGCGAGATAATCAGTTTCCAGCTTTTCGATTTTAACGCAAATACTAAGAACACTAGAGGCCAGGCTAAGCCAATTAATAGGCGGTTTGCCCCAGTCATATTTGCTATTGCGAGTCCTTCACTAGCCTCTTTGCCCAGAGGATCAGCGCCTGTTTTAAAAGCAAGTACAGCATCAACGGCATATTCGGGCAGAACTGCAATTAATGCGATTAGTGCTACAGCAAGTCCTTGTGGAATATCTAATTCTGCAGTTTCAAGTGACCATCCTAATAAAAATGCTGCTGCAAGAATGGAAACGCCAAATGCTAAAGCTAGTAAGACTGGATCGGCATGAACGGCTGTTATCCTCAGAATAATCCCAGGTAAGCCACAGAGGATAGTAGTTCCGATAATAAGCCATTTTTTATTCATTATTCAATTAAGTCAGTTTTTCCCGTTACAATCTTTGCATGTTAGGTAACGACTGTCTTTCCAAAACACTCTATGCCGTACATTTGCGCATTTATTATCAGATATAGAACATGTCTGAGCCTCTCTCTAACACTTGTTATTAAATTAGCGTCCAAAAAAATGGTTTTTATGGATAAATACCTAACATAGGCGTAGATTCTAGTAATGGGTGCATTGCTAGGACGATTGCTAGGACGATTTTTCCGATTAGTAGACCTTTCTAAGTTGTCGGTTCTTACAAAGCTTGCTTACTGTTCATGGAATTTTAATGAAGGCTTAGGTGGCCCTGTGCTCACAAGTGATGTAGAAGTATCCTTGTTTGTGGATAGATGGTTTAGATATAATGACAAAGGATAAAAAAATCGACACTGAGTGCACACATCATTGGCAACTCGCATCCCCAAGCGGTGAGTTAACCAATGGTACATGTAAAAAATGTGGTATAGAAAAGCAATTCACAGGAGAAAGTAGAATAGCTGGACGACCGCCAGGTCCAAAGACTAAGCGTGCCTAGTTTTTATATTAGTTGTGCCAAATTTGCGTCAAATCAGTCTAAATAACTTTCATATCTGGCCTATTCGTACCTAGAAACAGCTACAATCCTTCTATGTCAGATAAAGATTGTCTTTTTTGTAATATGCTTTCACGCCAGAGCCCTGTTGATTTTGTGAGTGAAAATGAATTTTCTTTTGCAATCAGAGATATTAATCCTCGTGCCCCCGTTCATGTTCTGATTATTCCACGTGAACATATTTCAGACGCACGAGAAATTTCAGAAACCCATCATAGTATTCTGGGTGCAATGTTTGATTTAGCAAAGGATGTTGCAGTTGCCGAAGGTGTTTTGGAAGATGGTTATCGCCTTAGTTTTAATGTTGGTGATGCAGCAGGTATGACGATTTCTCACTTACATTTACATTTATTTGCTGGTCGTGGGCTTGGTCCAGAAGTTGGTCCTGAAGCCTAATGAGTGAGAAGGAATTGCAACACCAGATTAAAAGGGTTCGTGAGATGCTTCGTGAGCGTCCTCTTGGATTGCAAAGGCATGTAGAACGTGTACTGGAGGAAGCTTTTCGACTTTCGGATGTCTGGAATGTTAGTAGATCACGCATTGAGTTAGCGGTGGTTGGCCACGATCTTTTCAGAGCAACACTGCCGGAAGAACAGATTCGCTTTGCTGAGGAAGCAGGTATAACGATTGAGGACGAGATTCGGGAAAATCCAATTTTACTACATGGACCACTTGCAGCTGATCTTCTTTCTAAGACACTGAGTGTTACAGATGATGAAGTGCTAGTTGCTATCAGGGAGCATACTGCGGGCTATTCTGAAATGTCTTTACTTGCCAAAATTCTTGTAATTGCAGATAAAGTTGAATCCGTAAAACGCCGTCGTGTTCCGTCTTTACAAGCTATTCGCTATTTGGCTCGTCGTGATTTAGATGTCGCTTTACTATGTTGGGCAGATTGGCGGTGGGTTAAAGAACGTCAATCTGGATGGAGGTCCTTCCAGGCTCACTGGGAAGTACGAGTGAATTGGATATCTGAACATCACAATAATATCGCAATGCCAAGACTCTCTTCCTCGATCGAATTTGAAAAGACTGCAGAAAACTTTCCTGCGGTCACTTTACCTATTCAGTCTCAGGTTCAGGAATAATCAAAATTTGCCCGATTTGAATCGCTGCACAGTCCTCTTCAGTGAGGTTATTAGCATCGAGAAGTGGAGTAAGGTCCACATTATTATCAATTGCTATTTGTAGACATGTGTCGCCTGCTTGGACTTCATACTCATTGGCAGAAACGGTAACGACCGCAGGAGTAGGTTCAGGGGTAGGTTCAGGAGTAGGTTCAGGAGTAGGTTCAGGGGTAGGTTCAGGGGTAGGTTCAGGGGTAGGTTCAGGAGTTACTGCCTCTTCAGTAGCTTCGATTTCTGCTGGGACAATTTCCGAATTGTTGTCGTCGCTAAGCAACCGAGTAACCAATATTGCAAGAAGAATAATTACAATAGCTAAGGCAGCTAAGGCAACTGTAGCAGCGGGTGTAGTGTTGCGTTGTCCTTTGGGGAACCTGAGGTTTCGGAAAATATCACCCGCACCTCTACTTGCACTACCGGAGCCAGTGGGTTCCGGTACCTCGTAAGTTTCTTCTTCAGGGCTATCCTCTGTATAGGAGGAATCAAAATTGGCTTGAACTACAACATCCTCATCTAGTGGCTTAGCCTCTGGTTCTTTTGGTTGTTCGGTCGACTCACTAGGAGCAGTTGCCTCAACACCCTCGCCTTGAAAGACCGCACAAGAAGGATGCTGAACAGTAAGGCAGTAGCTTTCTTGATAATGTGCTGCAATACGTGTTGGTTCTGGAAGCCTAAAACAACGATGTGCTGCAGTTGAATAATTAGCGTGTGAATCACGATCGTCAGCTAGGCCAACAAAGGGGCATATCGCACTCGTTCCTTCAGATGGGGCATCAGGTAGAGTCATAGTGTTTCCGGTACTCCATTAGCCATTAAGTTATCCTCTCAGAATTTATACTAATTAGCAATGTGCTTATGCATATTAGCAATAATGCATAAGCATATTGTGGATACTATCTAGGCCAAGTATCGTTTCAAGGAAGGGTGCTATTACCAATGGGGTTGTTGTGTATATGTCAAAACTTAGCTTTGAGGTTTGATCATTGCATAGGCTCTGATATTCTAGACCCTTAGCGCCTGTTGACTTTTTGGTCATGGCCTTCTGAGGTCGTAATGTTCAGGACTGAAGACGGCTCTGCTTCGTGTTTCGAAGAAGAGTGCTGTTCATGAAACTGGCTTCACGGTCTGTTTTTGTGTCTTCGTAACTTTGTTTCGTAACTTTGTTGCTAGGTGTTAGTAAAGGAGAGAGTTGTGCCGACGATAAATCAATTGGTTCGCAAAGGGCGAAAAGCTCGTACCAAGAAGTCGTCTTCGCCTGCTCTTTCGTATAATTACAATACTGAGCGTAATCAACTTACTCGTGCTAAAGGCAGGAGCGGTGCGCCTCAGAAGCGCGGTGTTTGTACTCAGGTACGTACACAGAGTCCTAAAAAACCTAACTCGGCACTTCGAAAAGTTGCACGTGTACGGCTTACGAATGGTATAGAAGTGTCTGCATATATCCCTGGCGAGGGGCACAGCTTGCAAGAACATTCAATTGTTTTGATTAGGGGTGGTCGCGTAAGAGATCTTCCCGGAGTGAGGTACCACGTTGTTCGAGGCGCGGCAGATACTACTGGCGTAGGAGATAGAAAGCGTAGTCGTAGCAAGTATGGTACTCGGAAGGGTTTGTAGATAATGGCACGACGTAATAGGCCTGTTCGACGACAACATCGACCTGATCCTCGATTTAATGATATTCAGGTTCAAATCTTTATTAATAAGGTAATGCGAGCAGGTAAAAAAAGCATAGCTGAACGGATTGTCTACAAAGCTTTTGCCCAGGTGGAGGAGCGTACAGGTAAAGATCCCGTTGATACGTTTCGTCAGGCCATTAGTAATACAACGCCGATGCTCGAGGTTAAGCCGCGACGTGTTGGAGGTGCTACATATCAAGTTCCAGTGGAAATTAGACCAGAACGACGTATAGCTTTGGCGATGCGCTGGCTATTAGAAGGAACTCGTGGGCGTAGTGGCAAGAATACCGCTGAGAAGTTAGCTAATGAACTAATTGATGCTTCTAACAATACTGGAGCGGCTATTAAGCGCCGCGATGATACTCACAGGATGGCAGATGCAAACCGTGCATTTGCGCACTATCGGTGGTAGGGGTACTTAAGGATTAATAAATGGCTCGAGAAGTAACGATGGAACACATTCGGAATATAGGGATCATTGCACATATTGATGCAGGGAAAACTACGGTAACTGAGAGAATTCTCTATTACACAGGTGTGACTTACAAAATTGGTGAGGTCCATGAAGGTACCGCGACTATGGACTGGATGGAGCAGGAACGTGCTCGAGGTATCACTATTACCGCAGCAGCAACTACTGCTTCTTGGAATGGTCATACCATTAACATTATTGATACACCTGGCCATGTTGATTTCACCGCGGAGGTAGAGCGGAGCCTTAGAGTACTGGATGGTGGAGTTGTTGTTTTTGATGCTGTAGCTGGTGTGGAGCCTCAGTCTGAGACTGTTTGGAGACAAGCTGATCGATATTCTGTTCCTAGAATTTGTTTTGTGAATAAAATGGATCGATCTGGTGCTGATTTGCAGCGTACCTGTGAAATGATGATTGATCGTCTTGATGCTAGTCCTGCAATTATTCATTTGCCCATTGGATCTGAACAGGATTTTAAGGGTGTGATAGATCTTATTGATATGGCTGCATGGTTATTTGAAGGTGATAAAGGCGAAGTGCCCGTACGTACTGAAATTCCTGAAGAGCTTTTAGCAGAAGCTGTAGCTGCTAGGGATGTTCTGGTGGAAAAGGTTGGCGAAGTCGATGACCAAATTATGCTTAGTTATATCGAAGGACGCGATGTAACTGCAGATGAGTTACGTGTAGCTCTTAGGAAAGCGACTTTGGATAGTCTTCTTTCGCCGGTTCTTTGTGGTTCTGCTCTTCGTAACAAAGGGCTTCAAAATCTTCTTGATGCAGTGATTAGTTTTTTGCCGAGTCCATTAGATGTACCTCCTGTGATTGCCAGCGTTGTGGGTAGTGAGGAAGAAGTGGAATTGAAAGTTACTGACGATGCTCCGCTTAGCGGACTCGCTTTCAAAATTGTTACTGATCCTTATGTGGGTAGACTGGCGTATGTACGTGTTTATAGAGGCGTACTACGTGCCGGGGAGACGATCCTAAATACTGCTACTGGTGATCGTGAGCGTGTCGGACGACTTTTGCGTATGCACGCTGATGAACGAGAAGAAGTAGATGCCATATATGCTGGAGGAATTGGAGCTGCGATAGGTCTGAAGAAGACTTCGACAGGAGATACGCTTTGTGACCAAAAGAATCCAGTATTACTAGAAAGTATCATTTTCCCTGAGCCTGTAATGAGTGTTTCTCTTGAGCCTACGTCCAAGGAAGATCAAGATCGTATGGGAACTACTTTGTCAAAAATGGGAGAAGAGGACCCCACATTCCGTTGGCGTTTTGACGAAGAGACTGGGCAGACGATTATTTCAGGCATGGGTGAGCTTCATCTTGAAATAATTGTGGATCGTATGTTGAAAGAGCATCGTGTTGGTGCAAGTGTTGGTCGTCCTCAAGTCTCATATCGAGAAGCTATTGGTAAACCTGCCGCCGCAGAAGGTCGTTTTGTTCGTCAATCTGGGGGTAGAGGTCAATTTGGAGTTGTTGAAATCGAAATTGAGCCACTGGAAGGTGAGGCTTATGAGTTTGAAAACCGTCTAGTCGGTGGTTCGGTCCCAAGAGAATATGTCCCTGCGGTGAGGCAAGGTATTAAAGAAGCTCTTGATTCTGGTCCATTAGCTGGATATCCAGTTCTTGGGGTTAAGGTAGCTCTTGTTGATGGTGCTTTCCATCAGGTTGATTCATCGGAAATGGCTTTTAAGGCTGCTGGTTCTATTGCTTTGCGCGAGGCTGTTCGTAGAGCTGCGCCTTATCTTCTTGAGCCTGTAATGAAAATTGAAATTCGTGTTCCTGATGAACATCTAGGATCTGTAATAGGTGATTTGAATGGTCGACGCGGTCAAGTTCAAGGAACAGAAGCCTTCGGAAAGTTACAAGTTATTACTGCATTGGTTCCCCTCGGGGAAACTTTTGGATATTCCACAGATATACGCTCTCTCACACAAGGGCGGGCAACGTATAGTATGGAGTTTGATTCTTACCAACAGGCTCCCAAGAGTATTGTTGCTGAACTCACCCGCCAGAGCGTTGGGGCTCCAGCATAGTAAACACCGTTAAGACGGAGGTAGAAAATGGCAAAAGATAAATTTGAACGAAATAAACCACACGTTAACGTAGGGACAATTGGTCACGTAGATCATGGGAAAACTACATTGAC
>Ga0209402_10003154_pt1 | contig 15975 bp, 12 predicted proteins | sample ArcticOcean_MG_C_3_FD_187437 | JGI IMG/M metagenome (GOLD analysis project Ga0209402, IMG submission 187437) | Marine microbial communities from western Arctic Ocean - ArcticOcean_MG_CB8_126 (SPAdes) (version 2) | ecosystem: Environmental > Aquatic > Marine > Oceanic | place: Arctic Ocean... | reverse complement strand
AGAGTGCCCGTGACGGGAGCGACACATGACTGACCACCCTGTTAACGAGCCTGTTCTCGGATACGCCCCCGGAAGCGCTGAGCGAACTACCCTGCAGGCTGAATTAGATCGCCAAATGAATGAAGTCGTAGAAATCCCCTGCGTTATTAATGGGGAGAAAGTGTTCACTGGAAACACAACCACTCAAGTCATCCCACACAACCATGGGCATGTGTTGGCAAATGTACACCTCGCTGGCAAAGCAGAGATTGCCGCTGCGTGTGATGCTGCTGTTGCCGCTCAAAAATCTTGGATAGACTTAGGATTAGAAGCGCGTTGTCAAATTTTTGAGAAATGTGCTGAACTTTTAGCAGGCGATTGGCGTATGAAAGTCAATGCCGCTACTATGTTGAATCAGAGCAAGACTTGCTACCAAGCAGAAATTGATTCAGCCTGTGAATTGATTGACTTCTGGAATTTCAATTCGCACTATGCGCGTGGTTTTCACGACCTTTACCAACCACTTGTTTCACCTCAAGGTGTGAAAAACAGTACTGAAATACGCCCACTAGAAGGATTCGTGTTGGCGATTTCGCCTTTCAATTTCTCAAGTATAGCCGCAAATCTACCTAGCGCTCCTGCGATTTTGGGAAATACAGCAGTTTGGAAGCCTTCTCGAAATTCATACCATTCAAACTATGTTTTGATGGAATTGATGATGGAGGCTGGATTGCCTGCAGGTGTCATCAACTTCGTACCATCATCAGGCCCAGATATTTCAGAAGTTTGCTTACCAAATCCAAACTTTGCAGGCGTTCACTTCACAGGCTCAACCCCAACGTTCCAATGGTTATGGCAGAAAATCGGTGAACACCTACCTAACCTCAAATCATACCCGCGGATTGTAGGTGAAACCGGCGGTAAAGATTTCGTTGTAGCCCATCCAGAATGTGATGAGCAAGGATTGTTGGTAGCACTATTGCGCGGTTCCTTTGAGTATCAAGGTCAGAAATGTTCAGCCGCTAGCCGCGCCTATATACCAAAATCAGTGTGGGGAAGAATAGGACAAAACCTCGTTGATGAAGTTGGAAAAATCACCATGGGTGATGCAAGAGACTTCACTAATTTCATGACAGCAGTAATTGACCATCGGTCATTTGACAAAATTACGGGATACATTGAGAGGGCACAAGCAAATCCATCCTGTGAAATCGTTGTAGGAGGAGGCAGTGATGACAGTGTAGGCTGGTTTATTGAACCGACAATCATTGTTTCTAGTGACCCTCATTCAGAAACCATGGTCGAAGAGATATTTGGCCCGGTGTTAACCATTTATCTGTACGACGATGAACAGTTTGAACAAACCCTCACATTATGTGATATATCTAGCCCATACGCCCTAACTGGCTCTATTTTCGCAAGCAATGATGAGGACGTGAAAACCGCTTTCAATGCACTTCGCTTCACCGCTGGAAACTTCTACATCAATGACAAACCAACCGGGGCCGCTGTCGCGCAACAACCCTTCGGGGGTGCTCGTGCCAGCGGAACTAACGACAAGGCAGGTAGCCCTCTCAATCTACTTAGGTGGATTTCACCTCGCTCAGTCAAACACACTTTTGAAATACAGCATGAATGGGGCTATTCGTTCCTTTCACCTGATGAATAACGAAATTTTGGCACCGAATTGCTATGCCGACTAATCTGCAAGTTCATAAATCGCTTACACTACCATTAGCATGAATGGGGCTAATCCTACAAGTTGGACAATACTGAAAAAGCGATTGGAAAGATTAGAAAAATATTGGGTGAAAAAATGAAAATCAATAAAACAATTTGGTTAACTTTGACTATATTATTGGCCGCCCCATTGTCTGGTTGCCTTGGACCGGGCGGCAATGAAGGGTCTGACAATTCAGAACCTGCCTACAAGGTGACGGTATTGACATACGATGTCTTTGCTTTGAGTGATTCAATGCTGAGTGATTTCACCAACCGAACAGGAATTGAGGTTGAAATTATCAAAGTTGATGACTCTGGAACTGTATTAGCCCGCGCCTTGCAAACCAAAGATAACCCGATTGCAGATGTAATTGTTGGAATTGACAACTCTTTTCTGCAAGTAGCTCTAGACAATGAATTGTTTACAAATCTGTATAATGCCAAAATTCCTGAACTTCACGTGGAGGCTACAACCCCTTATTCAGGTAACTTTGTCGTACCCTATGACTGGGGTAGAGTTTGCATAAATTATGACACAACTTTTGTTGATGGGGAAAATGTGACCGCCCCGACTAGCCTGTGGGACTTCACCAACGATACTTGGGAAGGAAAGGTGGTTGTGCAGAACCCTCGCACCTCTTCCCCGGGTCGCTCTTTCATGTTAGCAACTGTGGATTACTTCGCTAATGATGCTGATGATTCAACAGATTTCACGGATTGGTGGAGCGCGATGAAAGCCAATGACGTAATCGTTACAGATGGGTGGACCGAGGCCTACGAAACCCACTATTCTGGGGGTTATGGGCAGTGGTATGACGGATTTGTCGGTAATGCGAACGCAGTGGTATCTTATTGCCACTCTCCTGGTGTAGAAGCATTTTATGGAGATAATTGGACAACTTCTGTGGCCTTGACGCTTGACCGTGCATCGTTTTTACAGGTTGAATACGCTGGTATCGCCAAAGGGGCGGCACATCCAATTGATGCTCTAGTTTTCATAGATGAGATGTTAGCCACCGGAGTTCAATCAACGATTTCAACGACCAATTTCATGTATCCAGCGGATGTAAACTATACGCTTCCATCTGAAAATGGTTACCTCTATCATACAGGTGTTCCAAATCAAGATTCAAGTTTGACAGCGGAAGAAATTGGCGCGGGAATTGATGAATGGCTGAATCAGTGGGATTCAGCGATGGCGTGAGAGAATGGGAAAATTGGTACTGCACACAGTTCCAGCGGTTCTAGTTATTCTGCTCGTTATAGCGCCATTCATTATCGCTTTAATTCGCCTTTCTGAGGCAAGTGAAGTCGGAATTTTTGAGGCGATTTCCAACCTTGATAATCGTTATCAGACCAACGGTGCCGTTGGATTCACACTCAAACTTTCTGCGATTTCAACACTTTCAACAGTTTCAATTGGATTACCATTGGCTTGGTGGATGGGTCGTTACCATTGGCCAGCACACAGCATAATCCGAGCCATTCTCACAACTCCTTTTGTCGTGCCTTCAATGGTTGCAACAATTGGCTTCATTTCCCTACTCGGCCCACAATCTTGGTTGGCAGAAAATTTTAATCTAAAACTGTGGCATACAATGACTGCAATCGTGATTGCCCACACTTGGTACAATGTCGCCTTAGTCGTACGGCTTGTTGAGCCTGCGATTGCTCGCCTAGATCCATCTTTAGAAGAATCGGCGAGACTTTTGCCGGGAGGAAACAAAGCGTGGAAAAGAGCGTTGAGACTTTGGTGGCCGGTCGTCAGATTGAATCTAGCCGCCGCGGCCACCTTGACATTCGTTTTCTCATTTACATCATTTGCTTTAGTCCGCCATCTTGGCGGACCCGGAATGTACAATATGGAACGGGCAATGGCTGAAAGACCATTTACAGGCATTATTGGTGTTGGCGCTGTTGATAGCGAAATCGTGCTAGCATTCGGTGTCATACAGTTGGTAATTCTCACCGCTGCCTTGTGGCTTTTAACCGAGTTTCAACAGCGCGGCAAAACTTGGCTACCACTGGCAACCGAAAAATCAACTCGCCTACAACTACCAAAAACAAAGCATCAGAAATTATTGATGGGTTCGGCATTAGCCGCCGCCACCGCACCTCTATATTTCACCATCAAAGGCTCATTTTCGGTGGCGGGAAATTTTTCATTCGAGGCTTGGCAAACCGCATTCTCTTCAAGTCACGATTTCGCCCTAATTCAACCACTTATCAACACCTTACGCTTCGCCATTCTAACAGTAATAATCGCTGTACCTCTAGCCTGGCTCGCCGCTAACTCTGTATCTACACTTGAAAATGAGAAGGGTTGGTCAGCCCGTTATGCACGTGTGTTGGACGTCATGGTGATGGCCCCTTTCGCCCTCTCAGCGGTGATGGTTGGATACGGAATTTTGATTGGCCTTTCTCATCTTTCGAACTCCCTCCTTTTGGTGTGGTGGCTACCCCTAATCGCCCATCTCATCATCGCCCTGCCTTTTGCAATGAGAGTTATTTTACCTGCCATGCGCAGCCTTGACCCATCTTATTTGGAAGCGGCCCGAACTCTAGGTGCATCGCAGTTGAAGGTGATTTTCAAAGTCCATATTCCGCTATTGAGAGGGCCACTAATCGTCGCGGCTATTCTTGCATTTGCTGTATCTTTAGGTGAATTTGGTGCAACTTGGTTACTCTGGAATACTCCTGATTGGACGACACTTCCGGTGCTTATTGACAGAGCTTACTCGCGCCCATACGACCCAATTGCTAGGTCGATTGCTCATGTCGCCGCTAGTCTTTTGTTGATAACCACCCTGACACTTTTCATCACTGCAGAGAAATTCAGGATGACGGGACAAGAAGGTGAGTTTTAGTCATGTTAGAAGTCAAAAATGCCACGGTGTCTTTCTCCGGGAAATTGATTCTTGACGCTGTGAATCTCAGTGTTGGTGACTCGGAAATTGTCGCCTTACTCGGGCCAAGTGGTTGTGGGAAGACGACGCTCTTACGATACATTGCTGGGTTAGAGAAAGGTAGTGGTGGAGAAGTTCTAATTGCTGGAAAAGATGTTAGCAATCTGCCTCCTGAAAAGCGAAGTGTGGGAATGGTATTCCAGAATCTTGCCTTATTCCCACACCTCGATGTAGCTGGTAATCTAGCATTTGGCATGGTTATACCAGAGGCAGAAAAAATTGCTGAAATGTTGGGAATAGTCAATTTAGCTGGATTTCAAGAGCGTAAAATTGAGACGCTTTCAGGTGGTGAAGGTCAGCGAGTTGCTCTTGCTAGGTCATTACTCGCTGAGCCAACAATTCTGCTGCTTGATGAACCATTGGCATCACTTGATGAAGACTTGAAACTGGCTTTGGCAGAAGATGTCAGGAAGATTCTCAAAGACAGAGGGATTACTGCTATTCACGTAACTCACGACCGGCAAGTTGCGAAGAAAATCTCTGACCGAATCATAGAGATGTCTGAAGTTACACAAGCAGAAGACTGAGTTTTTGATCGTTATTATTCGTGGCAAACCACTAAAGAACATCCCCTCTTGGGTTTATCGTGAATCGTTCCGAATTGGGAAAAGTAGGGATAGGCCTCGGTGTTGTATGCGTAATTTTTGGCATCTGGATGGCGGCGGTAATAGTATCGGTGCCAGAGGGAGATGTGGCTGACTGCTATTCTGGTAAGAGCACACCGAGGGATATAGGATATCCTGATATGACTTGTGAAGAGATTGAGGCATATGCGAATGATACTGAATTCGATGGAATGATTCCTTGTTTGATCAGTTGTTTCGCATTTTTTGGTGCGATTGGTGCATTTATAGCGGCGGCAATCAAAAAAGAGGCACCTGTTGTTCAATACGTCCCTTATACGGCTCCCGCACAACCAACATACGCTACACCACCAATACAACAGCAACAGCCTTCTGCCCAAAATATAGAATTAGAGTTGAAGCAACGACGTATGCAGAATGTAGAGACTCTGAAACAAGAGGGGAGGTTTATGGAGGCCGCTCTAGAAGCAGAAATGGCTGGAGAGTACAACATTGCTGCTGAATTGCGCCGCCAAGCTGAGGCGTTAATCAAAGAAGAACAGAAACCCTCCACGGGGGCACAGGAGACCTATCTTGCTTATCTCAGCGGGGCAATGGCAGACGGATTCTTATCCTCAGAAGAAGAAGTGTTGCTAGAGAAACAACGAGGTATTCTAGATATTAGTTGGGATAAGCACATCGAAATGTTGGCCAAAATGGGATATTCACAAAATGAACTCAAGCAAAATCAACAAGCAAAAATATTTGAGGATAGTGGGCGTTTTATTGAATCAGCAGCAATTTATGAATCGCTAGGCAATCTAGACAAAGCCCAAATGCTCCGAATGAAAGCCAAGTTGCTTGAAGGCGGAGCGGGCGGCGGCCAAACCACCTACAACATTAGCGATTCCGTAATTCCTGGAAGGTTAGATGGCAATAATTAATTATTCAATCATCTTTGTTAATGTAGGCCTGGTCTTCACCTTCAACATCTGATTTCCTTAAGTCCCCAAGTTGTCTCAATGCTTCTTTAGCCACTTCACTATCATCGGTTGATTTTGCAATTTCAGCAAGAGCATCAAGAATTTTATCAGAACCCGTTCGCGATGATTCTAATCGTGCCTGCTCACGTTCTGCTTCCAACGCCATGCGCTCTTTCTTCCTAGCCTGAACATCTGCAAAGAGATCCATTGCAACATCTGCGTTTCCTTTCTTTTGAGTAAGGTTTCTCTCAATTTCTGCCTCAGCCCTCTCATCTTGGAATTGTGCTATTTCCCGCTCTCCCTCGAGTTTTACTTTTGTTACTTCAACATCATGATGAGCGCCCGTTAGTTCTTGGCCTCGTCGAGCATCATGCTGGGCGGAATGTAATTGATTCAATTGATTCCACCGAGCCATCTCAATCTCACCGGAAGATTTTACCTTGGCTAACTCTAACTCTACCTTGGCTCGCTCCTCAGCCGCTACACCAGTCATGTTCAAACGAGCCTGGAGTTCTGCTTTGCGCATATGATGAGATAAAATCCTCTCCATCTCTGTTGCTTCTTTCTCATCAATGATGGTATTCCTCATCACAAGGTTCTCAAGTTCTACACTCATTTTCAATAATTGTTCGGCCTCTGTCTGGTCCCAATTGACAAATACGTTGTCAAATGTAAATCCAAATGATGTGACTGTTGCCCGCATTGAAACTCGCAACTCTGCAAGTAATTCTTCTGTGGTCTCAACTGTTCGAAGTGACTCTAGAGTTTGACCTTGAATCATCGGATTCAAATTCGCTTGAATCTCCTTCTCAAGTGCATCAACAAGGGTACCTGTAGTAATTTCCATCTTGCCTTTTGCAGGAAGTTGAAGAAGTTTTGGTGCTTGCTCGCGGGTGATGGTTAATCTAAGATTGAGCATCCCTATTGCTGGTTGACCATCAGTTGTTTGTGTATTTAACCTGAGGAGGAGGTCATGGGGGCCAAGGAAAGCAAACAGGAATGTGCGCTTAGGATTACCTCGCCCGAACATACGTGAAAGCATACCAGCTTTGGGATTAACCTCCATGTGTTGTTGAGTTGCTACACCTGCAATTTTCCCATCTTCTACCACCACACATGCTTCATTCGGTTTTAGGGTAATCATTGAACCATTAGGAACATTACGGTCATGTATATATCTAGCAATTACTGCTGGACTGTCTCGCCATCGAAAACTCTTTTCTGCCATTTATTTCACCTTTTTACTAATCCATCTATGTACATATTTCGCTCACGGAAATGATTGCGAGCACGGCCGATTCTATCGTTTATTCCACCGGCCATAATGATGAGTTCCGCCTCTTCTTCACTAGTTCTTAACGATTCTAGTAATGCATTTGCATCTCTAGTAACTTCCACCAGTAAATTGAGTGTAGCGAGGTCATGCTTGACCAACTTTTTCTGAGCCTTCCTCGAAAGTTTTCCTACTTCAATATGAGTACTTCTAGGGGAACCTGTGACTGAAAATTGAGCATCTCCTGACATACTTTGGATAGTAATAAATATTTCATCACATGACCCTCTTAATTCTTTCAAGCCATTCTTGTGAGAATGGGCATGTACTCGTTCAAAATGATCTTGAAGCATTTCTGACCTGCGACGAATTTCTTCACATACTGCCTTATCTGATTTGATGAATTTCCCTTTTTCATATCCTTCAAATGCTGAAACCAACATTCTAACACTATTGACCGAGGCTGTGAATGCTAAAGTAGCGGGGTCCACCATGGTAACCAACAAACCTTGTATGCTTTGAACGTTATTGAAAGTTACTATGTCTTGTAAAAGGTTTAACCTACTACCTATCCTCGGATATTCATGACCCGAAGCAATCAACTTGTGTGAGCAATTCGATTCTTGATTAAATAGTCATAAGAATAGGAGGTATCGAAATGAAGGGAAGTGATTACGAAGTCATCGGCTGGACTCTCTGTGGAATTTCCGTTCTGGGTATGATGGTTTTCATATCATTTGATGAAGCCATGACTGCGCAATGCTGTTGTTTGGGAATAATTGGCTTGTTTCTAGCAAATAAGGGATATGACAAAAAAAAGAAAGAAAAACAATTGAGGATTCAAACAGTGTATATGCAACCGAATCCTGTAGTGGTTCAACAACCGATCTATATTCCAACACCAGTCCCTGCTCCTGCTCCAACCCCAGCCCCTCTACCTGTGCCGGACCCTCCACGCAAACCACCAGAACAACATTGGGAACTCGCCCAGTGGGGTGAAAAGGCGCGTAATCTAGAACTAGCGCGTGATTGGGAAGGTGCAGCCAAGGCTTTCCAAAAGGCCGGCCTCTATGCTGAAGCAGGTCGCGTTAGAGAGCAGCGCTTAGAGAAAGACGAAGATAAAGTCGTAGTCAACATTGACCGAATAGGCGATAATGTTCTTCATGATAGTGTGATGTACAATGATGATGATAAATCAGAAGATTCTGATTAATCACGCTTACTGCTTACATCCTTTGGAATTGATTTACTCTGTCATTCAAAATACCCTACATTGAAGGAGCCTCTAGCCCCCCCACAACACCGTGAATCCCCCAAACCTCTTGCTGAGACCATTCAGATTGTTTCGCAATACATGGGCTAGAAGGGAGCTTCTAGGTGGGAAATGGTATTACATTGAGATATTCATTCTTGGATTACTACTTGTTGCAGTACCGTACTTTTTTGTCAATCATCTTGTAGCCGCAGTAGGATACACTTTTTGGGACCCTGAATTACCAATTGACAGATTAATCCCTGTTATCCCATGGATGATTATCCCTTATGCAACATTGTACATCCTAAATCCTCTACCCATCATTACACACCCTAGAAATGAAAGAGGAAGAATGGGATTACTAATGACAACGCAGGCTATTACAACACTGACAATATGCAGTTGTTTTTTCTTCATCTTCTTCCCTGCAGAAATTGATATGCGGGATCAATTACCTGCAGACATCATGGAAAGTAGTGGATTTATCGCAACTACGTTCAAAAATGTCCACCTTGCTGACAAACCTTGGAATGCTTGGCCAAGTTTACATATGTCTCAATCTCTAGTTTTAGTCCTAGTTATCAGTCGTTGGTTGAAGCGGGATTGGAGTGAGTCGTGGTGGTCTCGGCCAGCACTTGCAATCCTTTGGATAAATTGGGTATTACTCATTATCAGTGTCTTGACTACCAAACAACACTACCTATGGGATTTTGCAACAGGACTCCTGATGGGGCTCTTTTGGTGGTGGATGCTGGAAGCAGGTTTACGACGACTTGATTCGATGTCAGAGGAAGATATCGCCGCAGAATTTGACAACCCATCAAAGAGAGTGTCGCCTAATTCTTGATTCAATCGTAAACGATTGGTAAGAATGCGTTAGCAGCCTTCTCACAAGCATTAGCAACATCATCAAGGCGTTGTAATACACGGTACATATGCATCGCTGCCAAAGGTTCCCCATCACCTTCACTGAAAACATGAGATGCTGCAGTAACCTCTGCCTCATCCGCCTTATGTTCTAGCAAATTAACATCGCGAATAAGTTGTCGCAGAGCTTTACCCTTCTTCTTAGCAAAACCTGAGAGAGCAAAGTCCTGCAATGCCTTGACAGTGTCTTCGTACTTGGAAACAGTTTCTGATACTACTTTAGCCAATGCAAGCAAATGCTTGCGCGCCTCTTCGTCATCAAACAGCGGACGGAAGGAAAGTTGTTCGGCAACATTTTGTGCATAGTCGGCAATGCGATCTTGTCTTGCCAGCATATGAAGGAAGGCAGACTTGTTCACAGCAAGGCGAACACCTGTGCCAAGCATGTCACGAATATCTGCCTTGATGCCATCGGCCATCAGTTCTGCATCCTGTGTCGCTTTGATTGAAGCCTCAGGGTCTTTTCCTGACACAGCAGCATTAACCGCTTCAAGCATATGATCGACCGTGGTTTCAACAGCTACTGCATGCTCATAGAATAATTCAAACACAGACCGTGCCGCACCAGGAGTAGACTCACCGATAGGCATCTCTGAGACAACAATTGGAATTGTATCAGATGTATCTTCAACCTGATCCACCTTACGAGTCATGACATAGATGACCAGCCCAACAGAGATGACTGATACGAAAAGGACATTGGTTGGGTTCAATCCAAAGAGCACATAGAATACGACTGCGCCTACGCCGGCTACAGGTAAACTCGCAACCCAGGACGCTGCAATCTTAGCAAACACACGGAAATCTACCGCAGAAGCCCCTCCTGCAAGTCCTACGCCGACAACTGCACCCACTAGTGTGTGTGTCGTTGATATTGGAACCGCTAAGAAAGGCATTGAGAAAATGAGGACTGTTGTCGCCGCGCCAAATTCGGCTGCAAACCCTCTAGAAGGAGTAATGTGAGTAATCTTCTTTCCAATTGTATCCATTACCTTGTAGCCCCAAGTGGCAACACCGATGGTAATTCCAGCGCCACCTAAAAGCAAGAGACCAATTGGGACCTCAGCGCTAGCAGTAAGGGTGCCACTAGTCGCAATTTGATAGATTGCAGCCATAGGGCCAATGGCGTTGGCCACATCATTTGCACCATGTGCAAAAGCAACATAACACGCAGTGATTATTTGTAGCCAGATGAAAACCCTCTCAACACCAGCGTATCCTTCTTCTTTGAACTCATATCGACGCAGGAATAAGTACATGATAGAGCTCGCAATAACGCCAATTGCCAATGCAACAAGGAATGAATTTACTGGGATCCATGCACCTTCTACCAATGGATTAAATGAAGTCCCTTTCTCCGCTGGGAGCCAATTTTCTTTGTTGATGTGACCTGAAGAATCAAGGTTATTGTAGAATCCCTTGAGTGCCTTGAATTGCAGAGCCAATCCAAGAACAAAGAAGGTTGGTAGGGCTAAGATTGGTGCCACTTTACGAGTTTTCTCAACGGGGTCGTCGTGCTCCATAATGACCTTCTTGATGACCCAAAAGGAAAGGAAAGCTAGAATCCCCCCTAGAAGAGGTGAGGCGACCCAAGATAGAACAATTTCGAGAACTTTATCCCAATTTACTGCGCTTGGACGAATAAATAGACCCATGCCGATGACCCCACCAACAATAGAATGGGTCGTTGAAACTGGCAAACCCCACTTTGTCGCAACAGTCAGCCAAATAGCTGCTGCAAGAAGGGCAGCCATGAATCCATACATCAATTGCTCGGAGTACTCTGCTAGAGTTTCATCATCACCGAAATCAAGGACACCTTTGCGAATAGTATCCGTAACGTGACTACCAAATAACACAGCACCTAGAAATTCGAAAACTGCTGCAACGATGATCGCACGCCTCAATGTGAGGGCTCCAGACCCCACACTCGTACCCATCGCATTTGCAACATCATTGGCACCGATATTCCACGCCATGTAGGCAGCGATTAGGATTGCGAGGATGACAATCAAATCAAGCATGGTGCCAAGAAGATTGAATGAAGTATATGATGAAGAAGCAATGTAATCTATATAGTTATATTTAGATAACTATCCAGAGCACCATGGCGAAGCAGGTTGGTGACAAGGATGTCCGCAAATTACAACTGACAGGGGGAGCAACATATACACTCAGTTTGCCCAAAAAATGGGTAGAAGCAAACAGCCTAAAGACAAGTAGCGGTATACAAATTGATTGGCGTCCTTCAGGCGCATTGAGATTAACGCCATCATCAGGAGTTAAGCAACAAAGAATGAAAATCAAAATTATTTACGAAGATATTCCTAGAGGATCTATCTATGACCATCTCGTTGGCTCCTATCTCTCAGGCGCCAATATTATTGAAATATACGCACGAGATAAAATAAGTCGAGAATTGAGGAAAACCATTAGAACATTTTTACGATCAACAAGGGGATTTGAAATTACCGAAGAATCTGAAAAAAAAGTCATCCTTATCAGCCTACTAAGTGCTAGTGAACTCCCCCTACGTGCGATTATAAACAGAATGTACCAACAACTCACATCCATAATGAGAGATGTTGATGATGTTCTCAAAGGTGGTGATAGAGAATTTCTACTTGACCACGAAGAACGTGAACAAGAAATTGATGCAATGAGGCTACTAGTTGACCGCCAAGTTGGTTCTCTACTCGATTCCTACAAAGTTGCAGAAGCCCTAGAATTAGGAAGAAGGGGGGCAGTTGAACATGCAAATATATCACGCACACTTGAGAGAATGGCTGACCACGCTTACAGAATTTCCACACTAATTTTAGCAACTAAAAAGTTACCTAAATTAAATTTAGAAGATTCTCCAATGAAACAAATCCCTGTTTGGAATGATTGCCTACGGACTTTGATGATTAATCTCAGAACACATGATGTTGAAGATATTGAAATGGCCAGATCAAATTTAAAGAATGCACAGATTGAACTTGACAGATATGAAGAAAAATTGTGGGGTAAGAAAGAGAATGCGAATACTATTTTATTCAAATTCCGACTTTCAGAATCAATGAGAAGGCTATGTGCCTACGCACGAGATTTTGGCGAGATTCTCCTCAATATTATGACTCATGCCCAACTCTTTGAAGATAATAGCGACTAAATAATCAAATCAATATCGCCACTAATTCTGGTTGTGTTAAGTAGATGAATAGTCCAATTCCTGCAAACATCATCATCCAACTGCCAACCATCTTGATCATATCAGTAGCTTTTCGGAGGAACGCTTCAACCTTTTTGCTACCAACCCCGACAATCACAGTCACAGCCATCATCAAGAGGAAAACGCTGAGCATTATCCCACCTAGTCCCGCTAGCACAGCAGAGGTACCGCTAGATAGCAGGTATCCCAAGTATGGTAAAACAATGGCAGCGGTACAATCCACCGAGGCTGCGGCATAACCAATACCCCAGAGATACATGTTGCGGCGTGGTGTAAACAGTTCATCAGACTCTGTAGTTGAAAAACGCTGAACAAGCAATTTGTCAATCCAACCCAGTAAATGTGCAGTGCCACCCATTAGCATAAATGAGCCAAGAACAAAAAGCAGAATGGCAATGAAAATTGCAAATCTATGAAGATAACCAGCGATATTCACAACCTCTGCTAACCCAAGAACTACAATTCCTAGGATTGCGAAGAAGGTTAGCATACCTACCCCAGCAAGAGCGCCACCCGTAACGTGATTTGGCATTGAACCCTTGAGTTTACCCGACTCGCGTAATTCCTCTTCCCTCAAACCTAAACTGATGTAGTACCCAATGTACCCTGGAAGGACCGGGAAAGCACAGGGTGAGAAGTAGACAAGTATGCCTAGCATGAGCCCTAAGACCAGTATTCCAGTGAAACTTCGGTCAACCTCCTTGAGCCCCATTCGCAAATCTGTAGCATTTCCCAAATTTGCTAAAACTATTGCCTCATCAAATTCACCCCATCCCTCTACCGGGGTGCCAGAGTTTTGTTTTCCAACAATGAATCCTTCATGGTCAATTACGAGAAGGAGAGGGATTTGCTGAGCAAAATAATGCTCTGTCAAATCTCCTCTTTCACCAGTAGTTTCGTTAATGATAATTGAGTCATGAGCCCCCATTCCCAAAATCCACTGAGGTACGAAATAATTCTCTTCAGGCTCTGATTCATTGAGCCATTCCATAGTTTCAAGGTCATACCAACTGCCAATTGATACGATCATTACGGGATATGGTCCACTGAGGTTTTGCCACCCTCCAATTTTTGATTCCATTTCTTCTTGAGCGTAATGGCAACTCCCACAGCCATGTGCCATGAAGTCTAGAATAATGACATTACCACGGTTTTCTGATAGTTTGAACCAACCCGTTTCGTTAGTGAAATTATCTTCTATTCCGGTACGGTTGACCGTTTCCATCTCAAAGTCTGGAACCTCGCGTACTTCGCCGCCAACACCAAACATCGCAGAGGTGATACCAAAGGCAGATAGACCACCATATGCAATCACAGAGAACAACAAAATAGAGACGACAAAAGCTTTCCAAGTCTTCTTTTCAGCAAAGACATTGACATCAATGCCAACCTTCCACTGCAAGGTCTCCTTCCATCCCATTGTTATCTCCTGTCGCACTTACCGCCTTTATCTTTCCATTCAATGGGATTGACAAAATATGGGCCCGGCCAGATTTGAACTGGCGAACTTCGCCATGTGAAGGCGACGTCAAAACCCCTAGACCACGGGCCCTTGAATGGCGCCCACCCAAGTACTGTGTTTAACGCTGACGACAAGTAACTACTTTCGGCTCCAAATCTCTCTTGCGTGGATTTGATATATCGGGCTAATGGTCGCAACTTGATGGCTGAACAAGATAGTATACAGAATCTGCTGGATGAGCAACGGCAATTCCCTCCTCCTGAACCAATAGCAAGTGATGCACACATCACCAATTTTGAGCAGTATAAATCAATGTGGCAGCACAGTATTGATGACCCTGATGACTTTTGGGCAGACATCGCAGAGGAGTTTGAGTGGTACCGTAAATGGGATACAGTTTCATCGTGGGATTTTGTAAATGGTCAAATCAAATGGTTTGATGGTGCACAACTAAATGTTAGCGTTAACTGTCTAGATAGACATATTGCGGCTGGTCGAGGTGATGCACCTGCTATCTCTTTTGAGGCTGATAATGGTGAAAGTACCACCTACACTTTCAGCCAAGTTCTTGAGAAAGTAAGTCGCTTAGGAAACCTCTTGAGAGAAAATGGAGTTGTGAAGGGAGATAGAATAACAATCTATATGCCGATGATTCCCGAACTAGCTTTTGCTCTGCTTGCTTGTGCTAGAATTGGTGCCATTCATTCAGTAGTTTTCGGCGGGTTTTCAGCAGATTCCTTAGCGCAAAGAATAGTTGATTGTGAATCTGATGTGATGATAACTACTGACGCTGGAATTAGGGGTGGACGCACAATTCCGTTGAAATCAATTGCTGATGATGCTATCGTAATTGCAGCCAAAAAAGGAGTCAATGTCAGATGTGTTCTAGTCAATCACCGAGCAGGGGATGGGGTCGGTACTGGCTCACTAGGTTGGGTTGAAGGAAGAGATTTTGACATGGATGCTGGAATGGCAAATGCCGCAACAGTATGTGAACCTGAAATCATGGATGCAGAAGACCCGTTATTCATCCTCTACACATCTGGCTCAACTGGCCAACCGAAGGGAGTCATGCACTCACAAGCAGGTTACATGATTTGGGCTGCAACCACGTGTAAGTATGTGTTCGACCTTGATCCAGAGAGAGATTTACACTTCTGTACTGCAGATATTGGTTGGATAACTGGCCATTCTTACATTGTATATGGGCCACTTGCTCTTGGAACTCATACCTTGATGTTTGAAGGGATACCAACCTATCCAGATGCGGGAAGATTTTGGGATATATGTGACAAGCACAAGCCCACCACATTTTACACAGCACCAACAGCAATTCGTGCTTTAATGGTCTATGGGAATGACCCCGTTACTCGGTACAAACGTAGTTCTATACGTGTTTTAGGAACTGTTGGAGAACCTATCAACCCAGAAGCATGGATGTGGTACCACGAAGTAGTAGGTGATTCTACTCGGCCTATCGTGGACACTTGGTGGCAAACTGAAACAGGTGGTATTATGATAACCCCATTACCAGGCATGACCACTACAAAACCGGGTTCAGCAACATATCCATTTTTTGGAATTAATCCTAAAATTGTCCATGCTGATGGAGAGGAATGCAAAGAAAATGA
>Ga0209402_10003148_pt1 | contig 15989 bp, 18 predicted proteins | sample ArcticOcean_MG_C_3_FD_187437 | JGI IMG/M metagenome (GOLD analysis project Ga0209402, IMG submission 187437) | Marine microbial communities from western Arctic Ocean - ArcticOcean_MG_CB8_126 (SPAdes) (version 2) | ecosystem: Environmental > Aquatic > Marine > Oceanic | place: Arctic Ocean... | reverse complement strand
TCCACGTAGCTACCGATACGGCAATATCGCCCGCATCAATGGCGTGGTAAAGCGTTGTAACGTCCATGTAGGACGGACTTTGCGAGTAGAGATACAGAATCCCGAGCAGGAACCCAAAGTCTCCGAGCCTCGTCATCAGGAACGCCTTCTTGGCAGCCGCAGCAGCCGTTGGGCGGTCCATCCAGAACCCGATTAGTAGATACGACGAAATACCGACCAGTTCCCAGAAAACGAAGATCTGAATGATGTTCCTCGAGAGTACGAGTCCCAGCATCGAAGCCGTGAACAACGCCATGTAAGCGTAGTAACGGGTGTAGCTCTTATCGCCATGCATGTAGGCCTGTCCATAGATCTGAACAAGCAGGCTCACTCCACTAACAACGACCAGCATTATCACGGTCAACTGATCGAGCATCAGACCGAACGTCAGGTCCAGTCCACCAACACTGATCCAATCGTGTGACTCAAGTTTGAGCGGCCCGTCTGACATAACTGTGAGTAACGCCATAATCGACAGAACAAACGACCCGCCAATGGCAGCAACCGTGATGTACCCCGCGTACTTGGAGTTGGACCCTATGAAGGCGCGCACCAGTATCCCATTCACCAGCAATGCGGCGATGGGCAGGGCGATTATTAGCCAGGCTAGGCCTTCAGTGATCACAGATGTTCCCTGTTACAGCTTTCTCAAAATTTCGTCTGCTACGTGTTCTCGACCCTTAGGAACCATCACCCTGAACGCAGAGTTCTCCGACCAATCGAGGAGGTCGCCCTCGGGAATAATGTTGGTCGGCAGACCTTCTCCTTCGAGAATGTCTTTCCACATCTGTGCGGTCATCAGGTTTGGCGTTTTCTTGTAATCGACCCACATAGCTAGTTCTTCATCTCAGCAGCATCGGTTATTTCCACGGACTCCGTTGATCTGTACATAGCAAATACGAGAGCAAATGCGAGTGCTGCTTCACCCGCGGCTACTGCGGTTACGAATATGGCAAATACGTGACCCGTGAGTGCAGACCGAATCGCTTCTGCTGTCAGTGGGTCAGTAGTGAGCAGCTCGGCAGATGGGGTGAATCGACTGAAAGCGACAGCAGCAATCACTACACCGTTGAACATCAGTTCGAGCGACATGATCACGGTTATCAAGCTTCGTCGTGAAATAACTCCGTATGCGCCGATGGCAAACAGCGCTGCAGAAACCAGAAGTACGTTCTCGATGGTCATAACGAGACACCTCCTGTTTCTGACTCCGGCCCAGGTTCATTGCTTTCAGGAGGATCACGCATCAGCAGCAATCCGCCTATCAAGGCAGCGACAAGTAGCAGGCCGATGATTTCGAACGCGAGCATGTATTTGCGAATAAGCGAGACACCAAGTGCACTGGTGCTATCAACGAGTGCTCCCGCATTCACATCAACGAATATGTCGTCGCCTTCTGGAATTTCGTCCAGGCTCATCACACGAATATCTGCGCCCGTGCCGACCTCGGCATATCCCTCGGTCAAGGCAGTCCGTGCGTCAGCCGGGAGTTCATCCATCGACGACCACTCAGTGTTGTAGGCCGTGAACGCGAGTGCAGCAAATATCAGCACCGCAACCACAGCACCAGGTAGTCGACCCTGGGATGGTCGACTACCTGCAGCGATGTCTTGAATGAACATGACAGCGAACGCCATCAACACGGAAATAGCGCCGACGTACACCAGAATTTGCACAACACCAACGAATTCGGCACTGAGAATGAAGTACAGAATGCCGACTCCCATGAATGAACCAGCAAGGGCTATGGCCGCTCTGAAAACGTCGCGTTGAGTTACAACTATGACTGCTAATCCAAGCACCATTGCCGAAGCGCCCCAGAAGGCGATTGTCGTGAGTGTGCCTACTTCCATCGCCATCACCGTTCGTCGACCCACTTTTTCTTGAGGTCTTCGTCTGATGGACGCTCGTGGCGACCAGCGTCGTGATGATCGCTGATCGTCTCTTTGAACGGGTCGAACGCATTTTCTTCAAATTGCGGTCGGTACCACGAGCTGGGACGTTTTTCGGCGTCGAACAGCTCTTCCTTCGTGATGATTAGCTCATCACGAACATATTTCGACCGCTCAAAGTTCGTCCCCATGTGCAATGCGTCGTACGGGCATGCTTCAACACACAGACCACAGAACATGCAGCGCCCTATATCGATATCGAACACCTCGAGCTTGTAGCTTTCACCTTCCTGTGCATCGATTTTCCCGGGCACGCTGACGATCTCGATAATTCCGAGTGGGCAATACTTTGCACAACTCGCACACGCCGTACATCGATCTTCAAAGAAGGTAAATTCGTTCCCACGGAATCGAGACGACTGCTCGACAGCTACAGGAACTGTCGCAAGGCCAGCAATCGCTTTGAGCGAATCGCCAGGCTTCTTGACGAGGAACTGGAACGGATTCATTCCAGCTTCCTTCGCTGCGCCCAACAGGCCCACGTGTCGATCCGGATACTGTTCGGTAACTGGCGATCGCATGAAGTTTTTCAGCGTTACCAAGAACCCACGAGGCAAACCAAGTCCAATCATCAGTCGCCCCTTTCAATAACGTTGGTGTCAGCAATGGCATTTGCCCTGGTATCCGCTTGAGTATCGGCAACATAAACAGATGCCGTCGGGATCGACTCACTGCCGACCGGGTACTCGGGGTTATCAGCATCCGGCTGCGGCTTCTTGTATGCCGAAGTTCCCAGCAGTTTGCTCACTATGTATATCGAAATAATCGCCACAGGCCAGTTGATAGCAGCCATCATCCACAATTGAGCGGTAGTCGGTTGTGGCCAGACCCCAATCAGGATCGCCGTAACCACGATGTTGATCATCGTGAGTTCGAACAAACCCTTCCATGCGAATTTGAGCACTTGGTCGACACGCAGGCGTGGCAGCGTCATTCGGAACCAGATGATCACGAACAGTACTGCAATTAGCTTTGCGCCGAACCAGAGGTGCGAAGGAACTGCGTCGAACCCTCTCCAGCCGCTCAGGAACAGTACTGTGATGATCGCCGACGTGCTGATTTCGGCCATGAACTCGGCCAGAAAGAACAGACCGAACTTCATGCTGGCGTAGTCGTTCAAATACCCGGCTGCAAGCTCCGATTCCGCCTCTGTTAGGTCGAACGGAGCTCTCGCCATCTCGGCCATAGCTGCAAGGAAGAAAACGAAGAACCCGAGCGGTTGTACGAGAATAAACGGAACACCCTGCGCCGCGATGATGCCGCCCAGCGACATCGACCCGGCGAGCATGATGACTCCAACCAGCGCGAGGGCCATCGGAATTTCATAGCTAATAAGTAGCGCGACCGAACGCAGCGCCGAGAGAATCGCAATTCGGTTTCCCGACGACCACGCTGCCGTAAGCACTGCAAGAGTAGTCAGGGACGTGATGGCCATGATGAACAGCACACCAACGTTCAAATCGGCGACATAGGTGCCAACTCCGAACGGCAGGACCGAGAAGACCAATAATGCGGGTGCTGCGATAAGTATCGGAGCAAGATTGAACAGGATGCGATCTGCGTCAGCAGGCACCACATCCTCTTTGAACATCGTTTTGACCGCGTCTGCGACCGAGGTGAGCATGCCGAACGGCCCCCACCTGTTGGGACCGGTTCGTCGCTGGAAGCGGCCGAATAATCGACGTTCACCCCAGATGAGAACGATCACACCGCCAAGAATGGCGTTTATAAACAGGCCGACGATGGCGGCAGCGGAAAGTGCGAAGGCCAGCCACGCCAAATCACCCGGAAGCAGGCCTGCAGAGTAGCCGTTATCGGCACAGACGCTGCTATCGCCCGAGAGTACACAGTAGATATTTCGCCAGAGTGAGTTTGCGATGAGTGATTCGCCCATTAGCGATCCACCTCACCCATGTTCAAGTCGACACTACCAAAAGTTACAAAGAGATCACCGAACTGACCACCGATCAGCATGTCGCGGAGGAGTGTCAGGTTGATCAGAGAGGACGCCCGAACATGCATTCGGTATGGGGAAATTCCGCCATCACTGACAAGGTAGAAACCGAGTTCGCCCTTCGAGCCTTCGATTGCCACGTAGGCATCACCCACAGGTGGGCGCAGGAGACGGGGCACAACATCGAACGACGGGCGCACCGGACCGGGCTCAATTTGCTCGATGCACTGCTTGATGATCTTCACACTCTCGCGCGCTTCCTGAACTCGCACCCAGTACCGGGCATAGTTGTCTGAAGCCGTGTGCAATTTCCGTTCGAAAGTGATCCTGTCGTAGTAGTCATACGGCGCACGGTGGCGCAAATCCCAGTCGACCCCGCTGGCTCGCAGCATGGGACCCGTGATCGAGGCGTTGATCAGTAACTCTGGCGAGAGAACTGCAGTGCCCTTCGTACGTGAGAACACAATTTCGTTGCCGCTGAGGTACTCCTCGAGTTCGTCGATGGTCTGAACAATGTCGTCGAGACCACGATCGAGTGCCGGCCAAAACTCTGCCGGAGCGTCCATGAACACACCGCCGGGCCGGAGGTACGAGTTTGTAATGCGGGCGCCACAGAGCATCTCGAACAGGTCGAGAATATTTTCTCTCTCACGCATTGCGTAAATAAGAGGCGTGCCGAGCGCACCCAGATCCTGCAAAAGGAATCCGGTGGCGACCAGGTGACTTGCTATTCGCTGTAGCTCGGATGCGATCATTCGAAGCCATACGCCCCGAGGTGAAGGCTCGATTTCTGCCAGCTTTTCAACCGCCAGCATGTAGCCCTGGTTGTTGAGCATCGACGACACGTAATCCATGCGGTCCGTCAGCGTTACGATCTGGGTATATGTGCGCTCTTCCGCAAGTTTTTCCGAGCCACGGTGAAGGTAGCCGAACACTGGCTCTACATCGACGACTTGCTCACCATCGAACATCACGCGCATCCTGAACACGCCGTGTGTTGACGGGTGCTGAGGACCGAGGTTAACGGTGACTGGCAGAGTTTTAATCGCCATTACTCACCACCGTCCACAGAGGCACCAGAGTCATCGGGAGCCGCTGCGGCTATCGATTGGTCGTAAGTAACGTAGTCCTTGCGCAGCGGGTGGCCAGGGAAGCCCTCCCACAACATGATCCGCTTATGGTTGGGGTGTCCGTCAAAGCGGATACCCATCAGGTCCCACACTTCACGTTCCTGGTAATCGGCTCCGCGCCAGATCGGAACAACACTTGAAATCGAAGCCTCTTTGCGACCAAACCCGACTCGTGCCTTCACGACTGCGGATGAATTCATCGGGAGTGATGTGAGGTGGTAAACAACCTCAAAATGATCGATGTAGTCGACGGCAGTCAGGCTGCTTAACAAATCGAATTTGAATTCAGAACGGCTCTTCAGGCCCTCGCAAACACTTGATATCGACTCTGCCTTCACCCAGACATCTATGCCAGCACTAGACTCAACAGAGCCCGGGGCAAAAGCCTCGATAGCCTCAGCAAGCGCGTTCCCACTCCAAACGGTGGTCATTCGTGCCCCGCCGCCTGCCCCGCGAGGCTGTATCGACGAATCTTGTCGTGTAGCTGCATGATGCCGTAGAGCAGAGCGTCTGGACGCGGTGGGCAACCCGGGACATAAACGTCAACGGGCATGATGTGATTCACACCTGGAACCACCGAGTAACTCTGGTAGTACGGGCCACCCGAAGTGGCACATACACCCATCGAAATAACCCAGCGCGGCTCCGCCATCTGGTCGTACAGACGTCGCAAAGGCACTGCCATTTTCCAGGTAAGCGTCCCGGCAACAATCAATAGATCGGCCTGACGCGGAGAAGCTCGCATGGCTTCCATGCCAAAGCGTGCGAGGTCGAACCGTGCCATTGCGGCACCGATCATCTCGAACGAACAGCAGGCTAGGCCCGACTGCAATGGAAACACGGAAGATTTACGAGCCCAGTTCAGTAAATAGTCGATGGAACTGACGATAACGCTGCGTCGGAGTTCATCGGGAACTTCAAGTACGGGGTCGGGAAACGGCTCGAGGTGAGTCGACTTCATCCGGTTGACGGCATCACCCTCGGTACGGTCCAGGTCGAGTGTGATCGACTGGAGTGCGCCCCGTGGGTCGGCTCCTGCGGGAGTTCCGTATGGATCGAACAGTTTTGGCTCGGTCATTCGTTCGTCACCCATTCCAGAGCTCGCTTGCGCCACGCATAGGCGTAAACAATTGTCACGATAATCAAGAAGACCAGAACGGCTCCAAGTGCGGCGAAACCGAACTGCTTCGTCATCACTCCGTACTTAACAGCCCATGGGAAAAGGAAGATTGTTTCAACGTCAAAAACTACGAAAAGCAGGGCGTAGTTGTAGTAACGGAAGTTGAATCGGGCTGGCCGACCGCCGAACGGAGGCATTCCGCCTTCGTACGCGCTCTCTTTGACTGCCGTAGGGCGAGATGGCCTGACTTTAATGAACTGGGCCATGTAGCTCATCATCATCATCCCAATAGGGACACTCACAGCCGCAGCGGCGAAAATGATGACCAGAGCGTATTGCCTAAAATAATCCTCGAACATCAACTACCAATTACTGGATAAGAAAACCGGATAAACGTATACAAAAAAGCCGATTCGGAGCATAGCAGTCGCCCGTTTTAGCAGCAAGTGAAAAAATGAACAATCCGTGTACTTCGCATATTTTCTACCGGTAATTTTTGGATGCTTTCCGGTTTTTTCTCGCTTTATACGGCACACAACTAATCGAAGACGATCACTCCCCTGCCATCTTCACCCCGCGCAAGTGCCTCGTAAGCCTCGTTTATTTCATCGAGTTTGTACTTGCGAGTAACCATTCCACCCACGTCGATTCTACCCTGCCTGTAAAAGTCCAACAGCTTACGGAACGTCTCGTGCGGGCTTGCTGACCCGTAGTAGCTGCCGACCAGTGTCTTCTGGTTCCGAACCATGTCGACCATCGGAATCTCAACGTCCATGCCTTCAGGGGCGATCCCAACAAGCACAGCGGTCCCACCCTTTCGAGTGGCGTTGTATGCCTGCGCCAGCGTGACTTTGTGCCCGAAGGTGTCGAACGCAAAGTCAACTCCGCCATCGGTCAGTTCCTGGATTGCCTCAACGGGATCCTGTTCTTTCGAGTTGATCACGTGGGTTGCGCCAAATTTGTAAGCAAACTCGAGTTTATGATCGAAAATATCCACTGCAATAATCTTGCTTGCGTTCATCAGGCGGGCGCCCTGAAGTGCGTTCAGGCCAACGCCGCCTGTTCCGATTACAGCGACAGTCATTCCTGCCCGCATGTTGGGCTGATTGATCACGCCGCCAACACCAGTAGCGACGGAGCAGCCGATTAGGGCAGCGACATCCATAGGAACGTCGTCAGGTATCGGGTAGCAGGCTTGCTCTGGAATCACGATCGATTCAGCGAAAACGCCGAGCTTGGAGAACTGGTGAACTTCTGTTCCGTCGGATGTGTGGATTCGGAAAGTTCCATCGTACTGGCGGGTTCCGGTTTCGCGATTAGTGTCACAAAGGTTAGAAAGGCCGGCTCGGCAGGATCGGCAGTAGCCGCAGTTTGCCACGAACGAAAGCACGCACCGGTCGCCCTTTTTCACCGACATCACACCCGGTCCCACGGCATCGACGATGCCCGAACCTTCGTGGCCGAGAACAATCGGCATCGGTGTCGGGTTGTCGCCGGTCATCACGTGGTGATCGGATGCACAGATGCCCGCAGCCGACATCTTCACTCGCACCTCGCCAGTCCGGGGTTCCGACTGGTCCAGCTCCACAATAGGCATGGGCTTCTTCGATTCGAAGAGAACTGCGGCTTTCAAGTGCTAACTCCTGATTTAATAACGTGAATAACTGGGAACAACTGGCAATATTCGGCAAGCAACTGGTGCCTGAATATACGTGTTACCGGCATGAACATAGTACTCCGTAGCAATAGGATTTCGAACATAAAAAACACCCTTGCAAAAAATGCAAGGGTGTTTAATTTTTCATGTGCGGCCAGCGTTACCAGTGTTACCAGGGTCAAACGCTAAACAGTAACGGCTTCGACCATGCTGATGACCTTTGCCTTCAGTTCTTTCGAGTCTGGCAATGCCGGATATCGACCCACTTCACTCTTATCAAACGCTACTTCGCCGTTAAGGGTGACCTTAAACACTCCACCCTGAACGGGCGTGAGTGTTACCGCTACGTGCGACCCACCGGCCGCATAAAGTTCGCTTCCCATCCAGAAAGCCACGGAATGGTAGCCTCACGGCACGCAGTATTCGATCTCAGCCCTGACTTTGGCAGGTACTCCAGGCATATATACCTCCACACTAATGACTTACCGATCCAAACACGATCGATTGGTCTCCGCATTTTCAGCGGTGTGGTGAATCTAGTTGGTTTGAATTACAGCGCCAGACTCAAGCATGTTTGCAACAGTGGCCTTGAGTTCTTTGACTTCCATGATGTGAGGAGATCGACCCTGTTCTTTTTTGTCCCAGAGCACTCGCCCATCAACGGTTACTTTGAAAGCTCCGCTGTGGCCAGGCTTGAGTGAAATTGCCAGCGCGGGTCCAGCGGCCTGAAACAGCTCGCTAACCATGTTCGCTGCAAGGTTTGCGTATCCGCACGGTACGCAGTATTCGATCTCAGCTTCCATCTTCCAGTGATCGGACATTGTCTACCTCTATTCGTTCGATAATTCGGTTTCTTTTAGGTGGCCAGCAGAGCACCGTTTTAATGAAATTCCTGACCAACCGAGTCGACAAATCGTATCAGGTGACGCAAATCAGGCGAATCGTGAGATTGACATGGGTTCTTGACAGCTTTGAACCCGACTGGAAAGTGCACCATTTTGACCTTACGATATACTGCGGACTCGGCCCTGGATGTCACCCACTCAGCCCAGGCGCATGCAATCGCATTCGCACACCTTCCTGGCTGGCGAGTGCACTTTGACTATCGCGTGGCCCTGACACAACAGATATAAGGAGGACAAAGTGCCCTCATTAGTTGAGTTGCGCCCGGTAACCCGCGAAGACGTACAACGGCTCGCAAACTGGCTCGACGACCCCGAAGTTTCTAATGCATGGTTCGGTCGTTATACATATGGCGACGCCGCCCACCTCGGGTACGAGCCAAAAGACATGATCAACGCGAATGAGGACGAGTGGAACGAAGTTTTCCACGATCCGCACTATGAGCCACACCGCGACATATTCTCTGTTTACACCCTCTCGGGAGAGCATATTGGCGAAGGGCAGCTTTCGATCGACGAAGCCCTCGGTGACGCTCAGATGTCAGTACTGATAGGCCAAAAGTCTCTCTGGCACCACGGATATGGCACCTCAGCCGTTATCGCCATGCTCGAACACATCTTCGAACATCTGGGCCTTCACAGGGCGTGGGTAGACGTCCCTGAATACAACACTTCAGCTAGAGCCATGTTCGAACACATCGGATTCCAGCACGAAGGCACTCTCAGGCAAAGCCGCCCACACGAGGGAGCACGCCACAACTCGGTGATCCTCGGCATGCTTGCGAATGAGTACACGGCGGCGTTCCCCGAAGGCACGCTGAGTCACGTGACCATCTGGGATGCGCCGAAGGTCTAAATCCGCCAGGAATCCTAACGGGACACGGATAAAAGGCTTACAGACCCAAAGCCGGGCCAAGAACGTCGAGGTACTTAAGCGCCGAACCTGTGTTCAGCAGCACTACGCGGTCGTCACGATTTACATCACCCGAATCGAGCAGCAACTGCAATGCAGACAGTGTTGCTCCGCCCTCTGGCGCAGGGAATATACCTTCGAAAACCGACATATCTCGCACGGAATCGACCATCTGTTCGTCGGTGACAGTTAACGCCGTCCCACCGCTCTCTCGCACCGATCGGATTACGAGGAAGTCGCCCACTGCTGCAGGAACTCGCATTCCGGCGGCCAGCGTCCAAGGGTTCTTGATGGGTTCAGCGAACTCCTCGCCCTTGTTGTAGGCGTTTACCAGCGGCGAACAGCCTTCTGCCTGCACGCACACCATTCTTGGGCGCTCGGAACCTATCCACCCCAGCTGTTCCATTTCGTCCAGTGCCTTCCAGATGCCGACGATCCCTGTGCCGCCACCTGTCGGATAGATGATGACGTCTGGGATCTCGAAGCCGAGTTGCTCGACGATTTCATAACCCATCGTCTTCTTACCTTCGATTCGGTACGGCTCTTTGAGTGTCGATACATCAAAGTAGCCGTGCTTTTCGGCGGCTTCTCCAGAAATACGACCAGCATCGGTAATAAAGCCATCTACAAGATTCAGCTCGGCACCATATGCCACGCACTCAATCTGGTTTGCGATCGGTGCATCTTTGGGCATGTAAACATGGGCTTCCATGCCTGCTTTTGCGGCATAAGCTGCCATCGCTCCGGCAGCGTTTCCCGCAGATGGCATTGTGAGCTTTGTCTGACCGAGTTCGAGTGCTTTCGATACGGCAGCGGACAATCCACGTGCCTTGAACGACCCCGTGGGGTTAACGCCTTCGTCCTTGATGAGCAGCGAGCTCATTCCCAGGTGCTTACCAAGCCTTTTTGCGGGTGCAAGCGGAGTGAAGCCTTCACCGAGCGTCACGACGTATTCAGGGTTTATTACTGGCATCACTTCGCGATATCGCCACATGTTCGGCTCACGATCGAGAAGCGACTCTTTCGTAAGGGTTTCTGCAGCCTTTGCCAGGTCGTAGCGCGCCAGATAAGGCTTGCCGTTTTTAGGGTTTAGCCGAGTTGGAACTTCATGGCTGCACGATTCACCTGAGAGTGAACATTCAAGGTGAGTGATCTGGCTTTTAATCTGTATTTGTTCTAACAAGCGAAACTCCGTGCCTGCGTGATGTATTAAGTTTTTTGCAATGCTGAATCCTGTTTGGATCAGCGCTCAATGATGGTTATTCCCAGGATCTTCACGCCTGGTGCCGTTGCCGCTTCAGGATCGCGCTCAACCATCGCCGTGACAATCTCCAAACCACCGGTAACCTGCCCAAATACTGAATGACAGGCGACAGCATCGCTTGCACAGTTCTTGGCAACATCGTTCTCGTAAGCATCTAACGATTTCGATGGCTCGTGTGCGATGAAGAACTGACTGCCGTTGGTATTCGATCCAGAGTTGGCCATCGACAAGACGCCGGTAGAATCGTGCGATAACTCTCGAGTTAACTCATCATTGAATAGGTAACCCGGGCCACCGGTGCCATCACCCAGTGGATCGCCCGCCTGTGAAATGAAGCCTTCAACAACTCGATAGAACTCAAGACCGTCGTAGAAGCCAATACGCGCAAGATTAATAAAGTTTTCAACGGTCATCGGCGCAAGATCGTCGCACAAATCAACCTTGATGTCACCTGAATCTGTCGAAATAACAGCCGAGTAGGTCAACGACGTGTCCAGAGCACCGACTGGTCTCCTTGGATCATCGCCAATCGACAGCATTGTTGGTTCTGCGGCGTCTGGCAACTCCGGCACCTGAACAGGGTCTCCGTATTCAATTGGTCGCCACGCCATTCGCTCTGGAGCCTGGTCGGTGCCAATAACTCGACGGAAGCCGGTGCCATCAGAATCAAATATCCACCCTGCTCCGAGCAAGCCGTCTACCGCAGCCAGCTCAGAATCATCGGGTGACCATGCAGCTGAGACGAACTCAAAGTTCGCTCCGACGAACACGGGTTCAAGTTCACTAAGATCGAGAGTTCCCAATTCAAGGGAATTATTAGCCGTAGCCAACCCAACGTGAATCCCAGATCCATCGGCGGTCCACCCGAACCCAACACTACCGGATGGACCAAGAGGCCTCGGAGGATCGACAAGGGTTGGGTCGAAAATTACGACCCGAACTCTGCCATTTATGGTGTTTTGCGAGACAAGAATCATTGTTCCATCGGGTGACCAGTACGGCAGGACTTGCTGTTCACCTTCTTGTTCGCTAAGGCGAACAGCCGATTCCAGTGCAATTGGATTCAGTTCAACATCATCAGGAATTTCGGCGATATAAAGTTGCAGATCTCCGGCGTCCAGACTCACAAATGCGATCGATTGTCCATCGGGAGATATAGAAGGCATCGACGCACCGCCAGCAACGTTGGTGAGTTGGATGATCTTTTTCGTCCCAAGATCAAGGGAATAAACCTGGAGATCACCCGTCAGGTCTGAAACGTAAACCAACCGCGAGCCGTCCGGCCACCAGGCAGGAGCAATCTCGACCGCCCCATTTCCCTGGAACGATTCCTCAGGTGCGCTCCTGTCTCCGGTTTCTAGATCGATTAAAACGATCGTCCCGCCCTCTTCATCAAGGAGTTCAACCGCGATCATGTTCGAGGATCGCTGCCTGATACTGATGTCGGATTGCGCAACCAGTTCCACTTCATTGCCGGCTGTGCCGGCAGGTAATCTCACTGTAATTGCGTTCTCGAAGTCGCCCAGTTCGTACCCTGCGATGAACATCGCTATTTCATCACCACGTCCAGCAGAAGAGTATTCGTACAGGAACTGGTCATTGTCGATATCCAGCAGGTTGCCATGAGCATCGAGCGCAAGCACCGCAAATGGCGAACCTGCCCCAATGGGGACTGAGTCGCTTTTCGGCACGATGTGAATTGTCTCGACTACTCCTGCTGAGATCGTTACCGGGGCAATAGTGAACGACTCGACCTCGTTGAGGATGCCACGTACGACTATCCCATCTTCAATGTGCTGCCCTGCCGTGGTGCCAACAGTAAAGAACCCAGACTTCGTAATTGAACCGATCCCGGGATCGGTGACACTCCACCGTAGTTCGTCGAGCTCCAATTCGTTCCCGAAGCGGTCGGTTGCAAACGATTCAAGCTGGTACGACTTCCCGACTTCCAGGCTCGGGGGCAGGCTCGACACGTGAACTTCGTCAAGAATGCCGGGTCGAATGATCCCCGGAACCATGGCTTTGATCACCTGACCGTCTAGCTCAACCTCTACCTCAACCAAGTCGGATATCTGTTCTGATGCCACTGTGTGCGCCGTAAAACGTCCCGTTGAATACACATTGTCGCCGGTGCGGAGTGACGTAAACAACACAAGGGCGGAATCAAGAACATGCCCGGCCTCGTCGACCGCTTCGACCTGTATGGTTTCGGATCGTCCGACCTGGATATCAAGTTCTTCCGGTTTTATAGAAAAAGCGTGCAATGGTCCGGTGGTCACTTCAATCGACGTGGATTGAGTAACCACCACTCCGAGACGCTCGAATTCCACTGTTACACCGTTTTCGAAGGTGTTGAGATCGGTTCCAGCGGTGAACGCTCCCGAATCGTCGATTTCTCCAGCCGCAGGATCGACGTTCCATCTGAATTCGGGATTTTTTATCGGGTTACCCAGAACATCGAATGCACTTGCAGTGAACTTTGTCGAATTGAGTGAAGAAACAGAACTCGCGCCGCCCTCGATAACAACCCAGCCGGCAATTCCTGCTTCGACTGTGATCTCGGTGTCAGCCACGGCGACAGAATCACCTTTTTGAACGGTCAGGCGAACAGTAAATATTCCGGCGTCCTGAAACGTGTGTGAAGGTTCGGATTCAGTACTACCAGCACCATCGCCGAAGTCCCAGCTGAACGTGTCGCCGTCCACAGTTTCACCGAGTGTGAAAGAAACCTCGAATGGAGCGTTTCCAGCGTCGCTCGTAGTACTGAATTCTGCGACTGCGGGTGATGAACAGGCAGCGAACAGAAAAGCCGCTATGCCGAGTAGCACGGTGATCCATCGTTGATTATTCAAGGCGTGTTTAAATGTGGGCTGTGCGGCGCTGTTCAGAACGATCTCCGGTATTAGTCTCAATCGCAGTGTATGGGTGACCCCAGCTTTGGGATACCAAAATACGTTACGTGTTTGCGGCGACTTAAGTTTGGCTTACGAATATCCCCACAGCCGCACCAATGTCGGAAAGCGAACTCTCAGTGTTATGTGAACACGTAGGCGAGCAGGGGGTTCACACGAACGCTAAAAACCCAATAGAAATCTAACCTGAATGAGTATGAAGTAATTCGCCCTTTTTCGAGAACACATACACCAGCAGAAATTGATCGGTATTTATGCCCGCAAAGATCCTAGTTGTAGACGATGAGCCAGATATTCTCGAACTCGTCGAAACTCGCCTTGCAATGGCCGGTTACGAGACGATTACTGCCGAGAGCGGTGAAGAGGCACTTAAGTTGTTCTTCACGGCCCGGCCTGATCTCGCACTACTCGACCTAGAAATGCCGGGGATGGACGGATTCGAGTTATGTGAGCGAATTCGCCAGATGTCTGATGTCCCAATCATTTTCCTTACCGCTTTCGGGTCAGAGGCCCACCGCGTAAAGGGACTTCAGGTTGGTGCTGACGACTACATCGTCAAGCCGTTCTCCAAAAATGAACTGGTAGCCAGAGTCGAAGCCAATCTGAGGCGGGCGTCAATGCCATCGATTCAGCGTGATGAGCAGATTTATGCAGACCCTGTGCTGACGATTGATCACCGCGCCCATCTCGTTTCGGTACGTGGAAGCGAAATATCGCTGTCCCCACTTGAGTACCGCTTGTTAACCGCTCTTCTGAAGCACCCCGGACAGGTTTTGAGCCACACCCAGCTGCTCGATCTCGCATGGGGACCCAACTCAAACGAAACCTCGACAGACAGTGTCAGGCTGTACATTTCGTACATCAGAGGCAAGATCGAAGAAGATCCCAAGCGACCGCGTCTCATTGAGACGGTTCGAGAATTCGGATACAGGTACGTTCGCCCACTCGGTAATACCGAGCGCGCAAACGCCGCTTAGAACCAGATACTCCTCCCGATCGCAAACTCGACCTGATGCACAGGTCGAGTTTACGCGTCCGTGTGACAGGCCACATGCGAGTGGGTCTAGATTATCGATGCTGTTGTACGACGTACAACGGCACTGTCCACGCACTTCCTACGAGCAGTTCGGGCCATCGCCTTTAAACGGGTTCAGCGGTTCTTCGCTCACTGAATTTCCCGCCATAAACATCCCATGATTATCCGCAGCAATCACACCGACGGTGTGATTGCTGCGGATATGGACTCTGGTAGCCGTGGCAGCAAATTACCTGCTGGTGTACGCGCTGCGTGTAAATCGACCCGGATCACGGCACGAGAGATCTACTCAGGGCGCTCGGCGACTGGCAGGGCTACGGTGAACGCCGAACCCTTGCCGAATTCGCTTTCGAGGCGGATAGAACCGCCCTGGGTCTCGACCAGCGTCTTTGTTATCGCCAGTCCCAAACCAGTGCTGCCCGGTGGTCGTTTGCCGTTGTTCGCAAGCCTTACGAATTTTTCGAAGATTCTTGCCTGGTTTTCCGGCCGAATACCTTCTCCGGTATCACGGACGCTGACTTCGACATGATCTCGTACTAACTTGCCTGAAATGGTGATATGCCCGCCTTCTGGCGTGTAGCGCACAGCGTTTGTAAGCAAGTTTTAAAATACCTGCGCACAGCGCTCACGGTCGGCCCATACCGCCCGTAGTTTCGACGGCATTTTCACATCGAATTCGAGCTGTTTTTGTTCGAATTGTCCAGGCATTGATTCAGTCAATTCGGCTATCAAACCCTGCAGTGATACCTCGCTCATTTCTAGATCAAGGTTCCCTACTTCGAATCTGGATATATCAAGTAGGTCGGCAACAAGTCGACTCAGTCGCATGCCGTTGTCATGCGCCTTGGTTAGTAAACGCCCCATGCCGGGATTCATTTCACCACCGGCTCCATCGAGTACGAGTTCTATAAATCCGGTTAACGAGGTGAGCGGGGTTCGCAACTCATGAGACACCATCGATACGAACTCAGATTTCGATCTGTCGACGGTTCGTTCTTGAGTTACGTCACGGAATACCCACAGCCGTCCCAGGTAATCCGATTCACCGCTTCTGGCTGGCGTCGAAGTCAGAGAGAGAGAGAGAGAGAGTCAGAGAGAGAGAGTTCTGGG